>Ga0190363_1001314_pt1 | contig 14653 bp, 15 predicted proteins | sample 48721867_MG_FD_161272 | JGI IMG/M metagenome (GOLD analysis project Ga0190363, IMG submission 161272) | Hydrothermal vent microbial mat bacterial communities from Southern Trench, Guaymas Basin, Mexico - 4872-18-6-7_MG | ecosystem: Environmental > Aquatic > Marine > Hydrothermal vents >...
AGGGGTTTTCAACGCTTTTCGCCAGCGCTGTAGCGGCAGGCCCCCGTGCCTGCCGGATTCGGGGGTATACACAGAGGAGCGCCCTTACCACGCCTGATTATGCCAAATCATTGAAAAGCCCTTGTCTCGGCGAGGGGTTTTCAATGATTTAAAACCGCCGAGACGCGGAGAACGCAGAGATTAACTTTAGCTTTCAGCTATCAGCGATCAGCTATCAGCTAATACAAAAAGCTGACCGCTGTGTTCTCAGCGCTTCTGCGGTTAAAAGTGAGGCTTGTCTATATAAAGAGGCGATTTCGAAGCGTTGAAAAACTCTGGGAGTTAAAGCGCTTTCTTGACTTTCCAGAACCGCTTTGTTAGAATTTCCGCAAAACGGGAAAGGAGGAGCGATGGATGCTGCGGAAGGATAAAAGGTCCAACCTGCTGAGGCCAAGGCGGAGGAGGTTTCAGGTGGTGGATACCCAAGAACCTGAGCTGTTAAGGGAGATCTTCCCATATGATGAGCCTCCTAAGATCGTCTTCGACGGCCTCACCGTTCCCATGGACCTCCCTGACGACTTCTTCATAACTGATACCACCTTTCGAGATGGACAGCAGGCCAGACCCCCCTATACGGTCGAGCAGGTGGTGGATATCTTCAAGATGCTTCATCGCCTCGGCGGGCCGAACGGCGTGATACGGCAGAGCGAGTTCTTCCTCTATCGAAAGCAGGAGAGGCTGGCCGTTGAAAGATGTCTGGAACTCGGATATAGATTCCCCGAAATCACCGGTTGGATCAGGGCGAACAAGAAGGATTTTCAGCTGGTCAAGGATATGGGCCTTAAAGAAACCGGAATACTCACATCGGTATCGGATTATCATATATTTCTCAAGCTGAGGAAAACGAGAAAGGAAGCGATGGCGGACTATCTAGACGTGGTCAGAACGGCCATCGAAGCGGGCGTTAAACCCAGATGCCATCTTGAGGACATCACAAGGGCGGATTTCTATGGATTTGTAGTGCCCTTCGTTCAGTCCCTTATGGATATAGCCGATGATAGCGGCGTTCCCATAAAGATTCGGGCATGTGATACGCTGGGATACGGCGTGCCGTGGGCTGAGGCGGCATTGCCCAGAAGCGTGCCTAAGATCATCCATACGCTTAAAACCGAATGCGGGGTGCCATCTGAAAGGTTGGAATGGCATGGGCATAATGATTTCCATCTCGTCATCGCAAACGCCGTCGCCGCGTGGCTTTACGGCTGCAGCAGCGCCAATGGAACGATACTGGGCTTCGGGGAGAGAACCGGAAACCCACCCATCGAGGGGCTGATCTTCAGCTTCATCGGACTTAAGGGCGAGACCTTCGGAATAGACACCACCGTCATAACCGAGATCGCAAGGTATTATGAGGAGGTCATCGGAGATAGGATTCCGGAAAACTACCCCTTCGTCGGCAGAAACTTCAACGTCACCCGGGCGGGCATCCACGCCGATGGCATACTGAAAAACGAGGAGATATATAACATCTTCGATACCGCTAAAATCCTCAACAGGCCCCTGGGCGTCAGCATCACCGATAAATCCGGTCTCGCCGGAATAGCCCATTGGATCAGCTCCAACTTCAAGACCAAGGTGGATAAGCGACATCCGGGTGTGATGAAGATCTTCGAATGGGTCAATCGAGAGTATGAGGAGGGAAGAACCACAAGCATCTCCGATCGGGAGATGATGGAGCTAGTCAGAAGATATCTGCCGGAGCTGTTTGAGGAGTGATCGATATGGAGTTCCGGAGGATTACCCCCCCGCAACAGGGGTCTAGAATCGAGGTGACGGAGGAAGGGCTGAACGTCCCCGACGATCCGATAATCCCCTTCATAGAGGGCGACGGGATAGGCCCGGACATAACGCAAGCGATGAGGCGGGTCGTAGATGCCGCCGTGGATAGGGCCTATGGCGGCAGGAGGAGGATCATCTGGTTCGAGATATTCGCAGGCGAAAAGGCAAAAAGGCTTTTCGACGAGTGGCTGCCTCAGGATACGTTCGACGCGATATCCCATTACGGCGTGGCCATAAAAGGTCCCCTGACCACGCCTGTCGGAGGGGGATACAGAAGCCTCAACGTCACGCTGCGTCAGAAGCTCGACCTCTACGCCTGCGTCAGACCGGTCAGATATTTCAAGGGCGTTCCCTCACCGATCAAACATCCCGAAAGGATGGATGTGGTCATCTTCCGCGAGAACACGGAGGACGTCTACGCCGGCATCGAATGGGAAAGCCGATCGGATGAGGCGTTGCGGGTGATACGGTTCCTCATGGAGAACTTCGGAGTTGATGTGAGGGAGGACTCAGGGGTGGGGATCAAGCCGATAAGCGAGTTCGCCACCAAGAGGCTGATGCGTATGGCTTTGAAGTATGCCCTAGCACGCGGGCGAAAAAGCATCACCATCGTCCATAAGGGCAACATCATGAAATACACCGAGGGGGCTTTTAGAAGCTGGTGCTATGAGGTGGCTGAGGAGGAGTTCGGCAACCTGACGGTTGCCGAGGCGGAGCTGGGTGACGCCATCCCCGAGGGGAGAGTAGTGATCAAGGATAGAATGGCCGACATCATGTTCCAACATATCCTCACCCGCACGGAGGAGTTCGACGTGATCGTCACTCCAAATCTGAACGGAGATTACCTCTCCGACGCCTGCGCCGCTTGCGTGGGAGGGGTGGGGATGGCGCCCGGAGGTAACATAGGCGACAGAGCTGCCCTGTTTGAGGCCACCCACGGCACCGCTCCGAAATATGCCGGAATGGACGTGGTCAACCCGAGCTCTTTGATCCTATCCTCCGTGATGATGCTGGAGCATATCGGATGGGTCGAGGCGGCAAAGCTGATAGTTGAGGGGATGGAGCGTACCTTCAGGCAGAAAAGGGTCACGTACGACCTGCATAGGCTCATGGAGGGAGCGACGAAACTTTCAACATCCCAGTTCGCATCGGCTATAATCGAAAACATGGAAGGATAGGAAGTGAGACCTGGTGATTTATAGTTGATACGGAGAGAAACAGCATCGAAGTAGCATTGGATATGAGGTGAATGATGAGACACAAGATCAGCATAATAGGTGCCGGTAACGTCGGCGCGACCGCCGCGTTGATGATCGCCCAGAGGGAGCTCGGTGATGTCGTCATGCTCGACATAATCCCCGATATGCCCCAGGGCAAGGCGTTAGATATGGCCGAGGCATCCCCGATCGAAGGGTTCGACGTGCGCATAAAGGGGACGAACAGCTATGAGGAGATAGCCGACTCGGATATAGTCGTCATAACATCCGGTAGGCCCAGAAAACCCGGAATGAGCAGGGAGGACCTCCTGACGCAGAACGCCCAGATCGTCGGCTCGGTCGCCGAGCAGGTTGCCAGATACTCGCCGAACGCCATACTGATAGTGGTCACAAATCCGCTCGATATCATGACGTATCACGCCTGGAGGGTAACCGGCTTTCCCCATCATAGGGTGATGGGCCAGGCGGGCGTGCTCGATACGGCAAGATTCAGATATTTCATCGCCAGCGAGCTGAACGTGTCCGTAGAGGACGTCTCCTCCCTGGTTTTGGGGGGACATGGCGATACGATGGTGCCTCTGCCCAGATATACCTCAGTCGCCGGAATACCGCTTGAGGAGCTGATGGATCGCGAGACGATAGACAGGCTGATCGAGAGAACCAGAGGAGGCGGTGGGGAGATCGTCGGGCTTCTCAAAACCGCCAGCGCCTTCTATGCCCCCGGAGCCGCTGTGGCCCAGATGGTCGAGGCCATAATCAAGGATAAAAAGAGGATCATGCCCTGCTCGGCCTATCTTTCGGGACAGTACGGTCTGAAAGATATCTTCATCGGCGTTCCCGTTAAACTCGGCTCTCTCGGCGTGGTGGAGATCATAGAGCTCAATCTAACCGATGAGGAATTGGCCCAGCTTCACCGATCCGCTGAGATCTACAGAAGCGGAATAAAGCTTTTAGGGTACTGAGTGAGATCAAAGTTTACGCATGTAGTCGAGAAATGCGCGGGCACATCTGTCCAGATTTTCCTCACTGCCTCCTCCTTTCAGTACCTCGCACATCTCGTATGCGACCCATCCCCGGTATCCGATCTCCTTCAGTGCATCGAAAAAGCTCGGATAATCCACGATCCCCGTCCCCATCGGAACGGCGTAGACCCTCGCTTCTCTCCTGATGTAGTTGGTCAGGGATTGGTCATATATGAAACGGTGATGCTTGATGTAGTCGGCAACCGTGGTGTGGACGAGGAAGGGAGCTATCCTACGGACGGCTTCCTTCAGCTCTTCCCCTTTCAGTCCCTGTAATGCCGGCGCCCACGCGTCGAAAGCCGCCTTACAGTTCGGCTCATTCACCTCCTCCAACAGCCATCTGAGCGATTCATGATGAATGGCTATGTCGTGGTGGTTCTGAACGGCAAGGGTAACTCCGAACTCGGCCGCCCTCTGGGAGGCGAGCTTCAATCCTCGCACGCATATCTCCCATAATTTATCGAACGGAACCCCGGGCCTTTCGAAGCCCGTGAACACCCTGATCATCCCGCACCCGAGATCTCTGGCTAACTTTGCCAGCTCGCCGACGTAAACCGCCTGAACCTCGACCATTGGAGTCATCGGCCTATCCACCCCTGCTGTGAAATCCACATATCCGGCGAGACATGGAACCTTCAGCCCCAGCGATTCGATCTTCTCCCTGAGACGTTTCCGAGCATTTTCGTCGTAATCTAGCGGCGAGAGATGAGGCCGCTTAGCCATGATCATCACGCCGTCAAACCCCAGCTCACAGGCCTTTTCCAACACCCTTTCGATGGGCAGGAAGGTCTGACCCCTCCACACCCCGGCGTAACTTACGGTATGTAATGCAAGCTTCCAGCTCATTTTTCCTCTCCTTTTCAATCGGTATTGTCAAACTCCATCGGCTGAAACGCCGGAAATAAGCAGGGAGGAGGTAATGAAACTTTCCCCTCTCCTATGAACCCTTATATCTACTGGGTCCAACAGGGTTTTTCATTATTAATTTGACAGTACCATTTCAATCGCTCATATTATCGTTAAGTATAGCAGAGATCTGAGAGGTCAGAAGTGCTTATTTCTCAGGGCCTGTCCTACACAACCACTTCTATCCCTTTCTCTTGCCATCTCCGAACTGCTTGGGCTATATCCTCTCCCTTTATACTCTCCATCCAACACCACTCCAGACTCCCTCCCACAACATCTACCCCAAGGCCAGATACGTCCACTTGTAGCGTCTGCTCCATCTTTACTCCCTTTGGCGCTCTTCGACCCCTCCTGCCCTATACCAGGCTATCCAGCGACGAAGCGTTCGCTCGTGGATGCTCAGAACACTTACCATTTCTTATACAGCCTCAGCAAGGCCTCCTTGTCTTCTTGCCATTCGATATGCATCCTTTTGGTATACATCAGCGTCTCCTCATGGGCAACTGGAATGCCTTTATGATACAACATGTCTCTTCCATAGGCAAATGGTATTATTTCCCTTGAGTATAGTTATGGTAGCAATCAACGCCCTATCCCTTTCACGATCAAAGGTTAAGGTCGAGGGACAAGAGTCTAGAGTCCAGAGTCCTTTTTTGTCTCTCGACTCTTGACCACCTTAACCTCAACCTAAACCTTAACCTGTTTTTGCATCCCACTACACTCAGCGATAATATGAGCTATCCAATTGATCTTCGATGGAATCTAGAGTATAATAGGTGAGTGATTTCATGTTGGCGATTTCCTCCTTTCGGTTTTGTTGCTTTAGGCTATATTATAGCCTCCTATTAGAGGAGATTGCCACTTCAAAATTGGGTTGATTTTCAATCAGGAGGGGTTCTCAACCCCTCGTCTTACCTGAGTTCATAATTCTTAAATCGGCTCGAGGGGGGACAACCATGACTCTCAAATCCAGATACCCGAGAATAGGGTTGACAATCCTTCTGGCCTTGATAATCGGAGGCCTATCGCCGAGAATGGTCTCCGCTGAGGACAACAACGGTGGCGGTGAAGAGGATATCTGGGGGATGTTCAAGGATATCGCCACTGAGAAGTTCTATGAAAAGCTGGATGAGCAGTTTGCCGATATCTCCGGAGTTAGCGTCAAGGAGAAACTCGACAGGATGAAGGAGGCCATCGAGACGGCCGAGAAGTTTGCGAACTACTTCGATAAGGTTATCATGGCTGAACCGACCAGGAAGGCCAACATAGAAGCTCTGAAGGGGTTGGCGGACGGTATCTCTGCCGTTTCCGCTCTGCTGAAGGAGCTCCCCGAGCCGGGGCCTTCGCTGACCGCTTTCTTCGAGTTTTACGCCGAGGGCATCTACTCCGCTGCCCGCATGATGGAGAAGCTGAGCGAGGAGCTGAGGCAGAAAGCTATAGAGCTGGCTGAGATTGGCGAGTGGGACTTCTCCCTTTATCCCGGCGCCATATCCGATGAGGAGATACGTGAGATAAGGAAGATGAAGCAACAGGAGATGCTTGCGAGGAGGGCGAAGGTAGCTGTGGAGGCGAAGAGGGCTCATCTGGAGGCCAAGAGAAAGCAGATAGAGGAGTTCGTCAATATCGGTTACCCCGATTTCATCAGGCGCTTTGTTCAGGAGGTACAAAGCCAGGCAGGCAAGGAGGGATGCACCACTATGAGCTTATACCATCTGGTGAAGAATTTAAGACGCACATATCATCTCGTGTTCGAGCTAACGGACCCTAGAGATGCGCTGGAAGAGCAATATTCTGAAGAACTGAACAACCTCCTTGAGAGCGCCGAGCAAGCAATAAATGGCTCCTCGGATTACCTGCATATCTTGGGAAGAGCCGCTTTAGTCTGCCAGGCGGCTGAGGATGAACTTTACAGCGTTAAGGAGATACCCGACCGTAAGGATGACAGCTCTATCAGCGGGAAGATAGCAGAGATACGGAGCAAGATTGAGGAGTTAAGGAATAAGAAAATCTCCTTTGGCGGTGATATTACCACCTACGATAGGGCATTGGCGAGATTTGGAAAGATAAAGCTCCAGTATCTGGAGTTGAAATCTGAAGCTGAGGAGATAGCCGAGGAAGCTGAGGCCGTATTGGAGGAGGCATCAAACTATAAGGAGGAGGTGATCGAGGAATGGGAAGAGAGAGGGTCAGATGAAGAGGCAGCGGAGGGGGAAGCTGGTATACCCTATGCCATTCAGCTTGGGCTGGTAGAAACCTTGAGCGCCGACGACGTGTCCCCAAAGAATATTGGAATATCCTAGAAGTGTGGAGCTTAAAGAGACCGTCCTCACGGTGGTTGTCAAACAGGTTCTGGTAGAAGAATATGAGACCTACACCGATCCGGAAACAGGAGAACAGAGGAGCCGAAAGGTCTTGAAGCGATATTACACGTTTGAGGAGGGACCAAAGAGTAAGCCTTCCAATATAAGGGCTGAACCAAGAGGTATAGTCTCGATCTCTGCTGGTAAGGTGAAGGGATTGAAGGCGGGAACCGCCACCGTCGTTGCCACTACCCGGGGCTATCTGCAAAGACCTTCCGGCTACTACACACCTGAGGAATATCAGAGCCTCAAAAGAGGGGAACTTACGGCCTCACAGGTTGTCAGTGTTCATGAGTATACCGGAATGAGGTTTGAGGTAAGCCCGGTGGAAAGCTCAAGTTATCAGGATTATATCAACAGAATTCGGGGCTATGAAGCCTCCGAGGTCGGCATTTTCTTCCCCTCCAATCCGGAGCTTGGTCGTGGCTATAATGTCGCTATAGACATATTCTTCAAGTTCCTGGGACCCGAAGGAGCTTACGAACGCATCAATAGTGGTCGCTCGGTCGGTGAACTGGTGGAAAGAATGAAGGTGACGAGTTCAGACGAAGAGGTTGTTCCCCTGGGACAATGGGTCGGAAGTCGATTTCAATTGGGCTACTACATTGAAGGGAGAAAATCAGGAATGAGCATCCTCACCTTTTCCGTACTCAACGAGGAGGGGATCCCGGTTGGTGAGCAATGCCTCCCTGTGATGGTAAACAAGGTGAAGATACTGGTAAATGGGGAGGAGGATGTGTCGAAGTGGCAAACGCGCGCTGGTGAAGTCGGTGAAATCATCGTTAAAATCGAAGGGGGAACCGATATGTCTAAATACAAATGTATCTGGGGGGGATACAAGGGAAACCCGCAACCGGACGAGGCCAGAATGGAAGCGGGAATAACCACCTTCAGAGGTCAACGCTCAACCAATTACGTCTCATTCCCCACACAGATCGAGCCGGGCTCCTCTATTTCGATGAGTATGTCTATTCAACCCCGTGATTGGAAGGGGACTAGATATTACTCAGTGTTTAGCACCTGGTATTATTTAGCTATTAAGGCAGCACCGGCGGAACTGAAAAGGCTTGTCCTTAAGGTGAGACATTGCAAGACAGCACCGAGTGATTTCTTTCCATTTATCTGGGTGTCTGATCCCAATGCTTCTCCCTTCTGGCCTGCCGAGATTCACCTGTTTAACTGGCCGGGAGCACCAAATCGCAGCGTAGACATTATCGAGGAGGGATATTTCACAGATTGGTTAACTACAGAGGTCTCAGAGGATACGCGGAAACGTCTCTACGAAATCACAGAGTTAGAGCTTAACCCTCCCTATGCTGATTGCATCTGGGTTCATACCTTCAAGGGCGAAACAGATATCTCCATGTTCAAAGTTGGCACCTGCATTATCAGACTTAAAACACCAGCCGTTGAGGATCATTCCTTCTATAACAAGGAGGATTTAAGAAGTGTCAACTCCCTCAAGGTCTATGCTGACGAGGTATGGCTGGATTGGGCAAGTTGGCCGACGGTAAGCGCCGGAAGCACGGAGACACTGACGCTATACGCTCAAACTGAGGGCGAGCTTTCCGACTATGAGGTGGTCTGGGCACTTGACCCCGATGTGGGAGAACTGGAGACACAGGTCACCCAATTCACCCAAGATGAAGAGGGAAACTGGTACTCCGAAAACCAATGGGATCTTCCCAACACCGTTAGCGCCGATACAATCCAGATCAAAGCAATGATAAGGAAAAAAGGAACACAAATAGAACTCGGAGGAGCCATCGAAGATGCCGAGATATCCAGCATAAGACCAGTCCTGCTCAACGAAGTGTGCCCCGCAGGAGGATGGATAGAGATATTCAACCCCGAACCGGTGGATATCCCAATCGCAGGTTGCAGACTGATTGATGGAGACGGCCAACTCAACTTCACCATACCGGAGGAGGGTGAGGATTGGGACGGTGTCCTTGAATCGGGAGGGTATCTCGTTATCCATCTGATTCCCGGTTTGGCGTTCAACACCCCCGGCGAGGACATCCGCGCGGAGATAGGAGATGTGCTGGACGTGAGCGGAGATAGCGTAGCACTTCTATCTCCTAGCGGCGATGGAATGGACTTCATGAGATACGGTGATTCAACCGATGTTCCCCCCTCAGACATAGGATGGGGAGGAGATAACCCTGCATCGCCAGAGGGAAGCCAGAGCCTGGGGAGAAGCAAGGACAGCCTTGACACCGACAACGGTTCAGACTGGGAGAGCAGCGGCGGAGCGGATGCTGAATCCCCTACCCCTGGACGGAGAAACCTCCGGTATCTGCCGGGGGATGTCTCGATGAACGGGCGGGTCTCGGCGTATGATGCTGCACTCGTGCTCCGGTATCTGGTGGGCAAGTTGACGCTATCCGATGTGCAGCTTGCCATAGCGGATGTGACCGGCAGGAAGGGCGTCACGGCCTTAGACGCCGCTGTGATCCTGCAGTATGCCGTGGGGTTGATAGATAAATTCCCGGTTGAAGAAGAAGGGGTGTCCACCCCTTTGGGAGCTGCTTCTGAAAGGATGGTCATACTGAAGTAAAGTAGCTGGCTTGGTTTGTTTTTGGGAGGTTATACCATAATTTCTGCCTCATGGCAATACTACTCTCAGACTTTCATCAGTCAACCAGCTTTATCAACATCATACGTACGCTTCCACCAGAGCGGATAGCACAACTCATTGACTTCGCACGTTTCCTCGAAGCACAAACACTCGTAGAGGAATTAGCAGCCGCAGAAAGCCCAGCAGAAATTGAGGCAGAGATTGCAAAATGGAATGCCCTACTGGCTTCTGAGGAAGCACAAGATTTGCTAGATAAACTGGCAGGCGAGGCTTTGGAGGAACATAAAGTGGGCCAAACCCGGACGATGCGCTTTACTTGTGAAGGGCGAATTGCACCAAGATGAAATCAAACACTACTTCACAGTTCTGAAAGCTATACGAGGTATATGTACCATACGACTGCCTAACATCCGCCCCGCCCAGAAGCAAGATGTGCTTGCCGAACCTCTATGGAGAACACGCTGTTATATCCCGCTTCAAGCCACAGCCCGGCGACATCGTTGATGTTTCCGTCACAAGTCGATGAGGAGGGTCTGACCTCTCCATACCCCGGCGTAACTTACGGTATGTAATGCAAGCTTCCAGCTCATTTTTCCCCTCCTTACTATTTCAATATCTCTCCCGTTTCATCGCTCCAAAACAGCAGATCAAGGGCGTCGAAATCCACCCCGATCTCGAGCGCGAGCCGTCTCATAGCCTCCTCCACCTCCAGATACCTTCTCCGCGAGCTCGGGGAGCTCTTCAGATCCGTTATCCCGAAACGCCTGAGGTTCCTGAGTATGTGTCTGTCGAGGATGGCGTAACCCTTATAGCCTATATTACGCAGGAAATGGCTCCCCTCTTTGTATCCAAGCCCTTTGATGTTGTGAACTATGAAATCCCTCCTCTCGAGATGCTCCATCGGATCGAGCGTATCGAATATCTTGAAATTCATTCTTTTCCGCACGAATTCTCTGGCGAGGACCACGTATTCGGCCCGTTTGCGAGCATAGGGGTGGACTGAACGCAGCCTCTCGGACAGCTCTTCCTGGCTTCCGGTAAGCATCAGGTCTCTGATCGCCTCGACCGAGCGCATCCCGACCCTTGCGGATGCGCCCGCCGTGAACAGACAGTAACACATCTCCTCAAAGGCGGCGAGGTCTCCTTTCTCCCTCACCCTCTCGAACTCGCGCAGTTTGGCCTCTATCGCGTCCCGTTTGATGAGGTATTCCCGTTTCAACTCGGATATCATCCTCTCACGATCCACCACGCAAAATCCCTTTCTCCTCATCCTTTGACCCTGAGTCGCATGCACTCTATGAGCCGCAATCCACAGCCGTAAAGCAGCTTTGCCATGAGCTGATGTGTGCCGAACATCATGTCTAAAATGCGGTATAGGAACAGCAGCGCGCTAAGAGCCTGATTTTGAGTGGAGGCTGAGACACGCTCATTGACGGCGAGGTGAGTCAAAAACTCCTCAATTTCGCGGCTATCCATCTCTCTGGGATGCTTTTTATTATGAAACAGGATGTAACGTCGGACCCAATTGACATAGGCTTCCTCGGTTCGGATGGAGTAATGCTTCAGTCGTATTTTTTCACGGACTTGATCGAGGAGTTTTTTAGGACGTCGAGGCATCTTCCTCATACCTGGTTTGTTCTTGACGGGTTTTCAGAGATCGTATATAATTTTACCGCAATCTTGAGGTTGATTTCAACCGGAAATTCCGGATAAATGGAGCGGAAATCCTGCTCCACTTCAGCATCGCTTTCGTTCCGCAGGACTTCGCTCCGCTTCGCCCCTTGGTTGCGGAAGAGCGCACTCCGCTACGCTTTGTGTGCTCTTCCGCAAGTTGGGGTTCCGATTATCTCGCGCCCCGTTAGGCAGAACGATTGGGAGAACGTAAATGCTAGATGATTACCTCCTGCTCCACCGTGGCAGAATAGAGGTTAGATACGTACATGGCGACGCCCCATTTGCTGAGGAAACCCTTATTGCGCTGGAAAAAGCTGTTAGTTTCTTGACAAGATATTTTGACCTAGACACGCCCTTTCCACCGATGAGGGCGATATTAGCTCCCACCAGAAATGAATTTGACCGACTCGTGGTAGAACTACTAGGCGTCGAAATAGAACGACCTTCTCATCCCGCGCGAATGGCGCAACCTCAGAGGACTGACCTTGTTGTGCTTTCTCCTTCTGCGTATGAGCAGCATTCAGTTTTTGAATATCGCTCTGATGAGTATAGGAGATTGCTTGCTCATGAAGTGACACATATGTTTGAAGAGTATCTTGCGCCAAACATGGAAACACCCCCGAGATGGTGGAGCGAAGGACTTGCCGCGTATCTATCTGGGCAGTGGCAACATGGGGATCAGTATAAGTTCAGGCAGCCAGTCCTACAGGGCTTAAAAGGAAGGAGCATCCCAGATATCCAGGAGATTCAAACTAGTCTAGAGTTATGCTATGACTGGGGTTGGACAATCGTGATGTTTATTGAGAAGATTTATGGCAGAGAAACCATACTGAGAATTGTGCACGAGTGTGATAACGGAGATGTGTTCGGCATGCTTGGTGAGAACATAGATACCTTTCAAGGGAAGTGGAAGGAATGGCTCTTGGAAGAGAGTGATGCTATCAAGTGTACCTAACCAGCCGTTGCAGTTGACGGCGAAATCTTTGGTTTTAATAATGTTTGTGGGGTTGTGGCGGCTTGTGGTTGGTCAAACGTTTTCTGCAAAACCCCGCCGCAACTGAACTTTGGTCGTTAGGCGGACGTGGATAATACAGAGGTTTCATATAACGCAATGAGGAGGGAGTATGGCAACGCTTACGATTACCCTCTTGGGAGAAAAATGGACACAACTAAAAGAGAAAGCGAGGCGTTATCAGGTCACACCGGAAGAGTTGCTTCGGGTGAGCCTTGAAGAGCTACTCACCCGCCCGGACGAAGACTTCCAACAGGCCATAAATTACGTGCTTGTCAAGAACGCCGAACTCTATCAGCGACTGGCAAAGGCTTAAGAGCGATGCGCTACCTCACCCTCAATGAGGTGTTGGAATTGTATCACCGGGTTATGGAGCAGTCCGGCGGGGCGGTAGGGATTCGTGACTTGAACGCTCTCGAGTCGGCTTTGGCCCAACCGCATATGACATTCGGTGAACAGGAGCTCTATCCCACAATTGTTGAGAAGGCATCTGCTTTGGGCTTTTCATTGATCCGGAACCATCCATTCGTGGACGGCAACAAGCGAACCGCGCATGCCGCGATGGAAACTTTTCTAGTGTTGAACGGCTATGAGATAGAAGCCTCCGTAGATGAGCAGGAGCGGGTCATCCTGCAGGTGGCTGCAGGTGAGATGGATCGTGAGACATTTGCAGAGTGGCTTTGCGCACATATTGTGCCAAGGGTCAAGCGTAAGTAGGCTAGAAGATCGCCTAACACTCGCTGCAGCCGACCCGCTTCCGCTGGCGCTCCGGCGGGCGGCTGAGCTTGGTCGTTAGGCGCAGTATTCGATGGTTTTCGCCGCCCTGAACTCTCTACAGTATCTAGAAACCAAGGAAAGGATTAAGACCTGCTTCGTCCGGGTATTAAATTTCTTGAGACCTCGCGGGTACTTCCTGTTCATGGTACAGAGGATTGACCTCGCAAGTTTTGCGGATGGAAGTAAGGTTGTCGTTGACTGGATAGACAAACCGGTTGTTGACGAGGAGAAAAGAATCTCCGTACGGTCGAAGTTTGTTTCCTATGTTGAGCCTGATGGCAGCAGGATTATCAAGAAGGGCAGGAACACTGAAGTTGTTGAATGTGTAACCTTCTCTCCAATTCTAACCGTTTGTGAATATGTCGAAATGCTTCATCATGTCGGTTTCAGCGTCCAGGTTTTCAGTGGATACGATGAAAGACCAGAAGACGAATTCGAGCGTCCCATCGGGTTCAAGTTCATTGAGTTGGTGGAGTATCTTGAGCACCTGTTAGGTAGAAGGGGCGATGTGCTTACCCCTGCCGGCTTGCAGGGGATTCGAGTGTCTCGCGTTGCTCAGGACATTAGGGAGAGCATTGTCTATGTCTGAGCGAACGGATAGAGAGTTTCTGAGCGACATACAAGAAGCCATCCGCCGGCACCTGTGCCTCGGCCAGCGGTTCCAGCCAGGCGTCCACGCACCAGTCCGAAAGGCGAAAACGGTACTGGTTCGGGAACAGATACACGGCTCCGACCTTGTGCCGGCGCATCTCTCGAAGGAACTCCTCCGGCGTCGGCCCCTCATCCTCCGCTCCATGAGGCAGCAGCGACCAAGCGGGATGCAGACGCGGGCTGATGGAGGCCACCTCCAACACGCGCCGGTTCCCCTCCATAGGGTGATGCTCCCGGCTGAGGCAGTCCAACACCATGGCCTCGGCGATGCCGTGATGGTCCATATCGGCGAGCAGATCGGCGGCGGGACAGGGGTGACCGGGACGCCATTTGAGATGGCGTCCTACAACGCAGTTCGCGTCAAACGCGTTCCAGTGATCCATAACGGGCTCCGATCGCCTCATGCCTCTACATCGCGCAGACGCTGTGGGTCGGCGGTTACCTTTCGGAACGCCTCGGCGATCTGATCGATCAACGTGGAGACATCCTTCCACCATGATCCACCGCCTAGGATGAGGTCCTGTTCGGCGCAACGGCGTTCGGCCACGGGACAATCGCCCTTGCGATAGACGATCTCGTCGCCTCGCGGGTTGGCCTTCCACGGATAGCCCTTGCCCAACCACCACTCTTTGTGT
>Ga0190363_1001316_pt1 | contig 14631 bp, 15 predicted proteins | sample 48721867_MG_FD_161272 | JGI IMG/M metagenome (GOLD analysis project Ga0190363, IMG submission 161272) | Hydrothermal vent microbial mat bacterial communities from Southern Trench, Guaymas Basin, Mexico - 4872-18-6-7_MG | ecosystem: Environmental > Aquatic > Marine > Hydrothermal vents >...
ATAATGCGGAAGTGATCCGTGTTGGCTAAGATAAAAACTCCAATAGTGATTGTGAACTTTAAGACGTACGCTGAGGGAACGGGGAGAAAAGCACTTGAACTCGCTAAGGCAGCTGAGGAAGTAAGCCGGGAAACAGGTATATGCTTCTCAGTCGCGCCTCAGTTCGTCGACATACCCATAATTGTACGGGAGGTAAATATACCAGTCTTCGCACAGCACATAGATCCAATAAAGCCCGGAAGCCACACTGGACATATTCTCCCAGAAGCTGTTAAAGAGGCGGGGGCTGATGGAACACTCATTAACCACTCGGAACGCAGGCTGAGACTGGCTGATATAGATGCCGCCGTTACGATGGCACGTGAACTTGACTTAATAACAGTAGTCTGCACAAACAATACGTCTGTCAGTGCGGCGGCTGCAGCTCTGAATCCGGACATGATCGCTGTTGAGCCGCCGGAGCTCATAGGCACAGGCATACCGGTCTCAAAAGCTAAACCTGAAGTTGTAACGAGCACGGTTGAGGCTGTTAAGAAGATTAATCCAGACGTTACCGTTCTATGCGGCGCTGGAATAACCAATGGAGATGATGTGGCGGCTGCTCTGAAACTTGGAACCGAGGGGGTTCTCGTTGCAAGCGGCATAGTGAAGGCGAAGGATCCACGTAAAGTCATGGAGGAATTCGCTGAGGCAGCTAAGAAAGTCTAATATGGCAGAGGATACGATTTGAAAGTTACATTCTACTGCTCCCTCTGCCTCTTCAAAAGAGGATACGAAGCGATTCTCGAAGCGACCGAGGATACGAAGATACGTTTCGAAGCTATCCAAAGGCTCCTCCAGCTCCTCTCCAGAGAATTCAAGCCTACGGCCATACCTGCAGTCATAGGAACGATGAGGGAGAGACTCATCAAGGAGGTCACGGGAAATCCGGATCCCTACGCTGAAAAGAAAAAGATCAGCAATATGGAAGCCTTGAAGATTCTTCCTTACGCCGAGAATATTATCTCCTCGAAGCGGAACGATGAGGAGCGCTTTCGAACTGCAGCTCTCGTAGCGATCGTCGGAAACATAATTGAATTTGGCATTCCCGGACATGAATTCACATTTAAGGAGATTAAACATCTCATCCGTCGAGCTGAAGAAGAACTGGTAATAGATGATCTTTCAGAGGCGTTCAGGACGGCGCATAAGGCGAAGTCCATCCTCTTCTTAACCGATAATGCTGGAGAAATAGCCTTCGACACTCTCTTGGTTAAGGAGCTGAAGAGAATCATGAAGAATGGAAAGGTAACGGTAGGCGTTAAGGGAAAGCCGACGATTAACGACGCAACCTTAGAGGACGCCCTACTCGTTGGGATGGACAAGGTGGCAGATGAGATAGTGACGACAGGTTCGGATGCAATAGGATTCATTCCCTCAGAGTACAGTAGCAGCTTCCTAAAGACTTATGAAGACTCAGACTTCGTAGTGGCGAAGGGAATGGCATATGCTGAAACCTTAACTGAATTTAAACTTGAAAAGCCCCATCTCCTCCTATTAAGAACTAAATGTCCAACGGTGGCAGAATACTTCGGCGTTTCAAAAAATAGAAACATTGCTAAGATCCTTTAGGAGCAGAGGATGGAAGGAATAATTGCTAACAAAATTCAAAGAGAAGATTCAATCAATACTTAGAGCTGAGGCTGAAATAGCCTATAAAATCGGGTTGACGCCGAGTCATCTCAGCGCGGCGGGGGCAGCTTTAGGGATATCATCAGGAATATTTTATTGGATAACAGGCTTCTCAGCCTCAGATCCACTGAGAAGTCGAGCATGCCTTTTCCTAGCAGTCCTTTTTCTTTTATCCTCAGGCTTCCTAGACGCTTTAGACGGAGTGCTGGCTAGAATTCACAGGAAAGCATCCGCGAAGGGAGCTTTTCTGGATTCACTTCTCGACCGCTACGTTGACTCCGCTGTGTATATTGGAATAATCATGGGCGGGCTGTGCGATCTTCTCTGGGGAATTCTAGCTCTCATAGGCTCTCTGCTTACAAGCTATGTTCGAGCGAGATCCGAAGCACTAAAGATCCCCATGGAATCCGTCGGTTTTTTCGAGAGAGCTGAGAGAATAATATTAATCGCCGCCTCGAGTATCATCAGCCTCTTCTGGCTTGAAGCCTTGCGTTGGGGAATTCTCATCCTAGCGGTTGCAACGAACTTGACAGTTCTTCAACGCGTAATTTTCTTCTTTAAGTCATATAGCAAATATAAATAATCTATCTTCTCCATCCCCTACTCTTTCTTGCCTCTTTAGATCTTACTTTTACGAGGCCCATATGTACAGCACATGAGATGCAATAATACTTCGTCTCTATTCGGCTTGGTAGATATGCTCCCTTTTGGCGGAGTTCATTTGCTAGTACTGGATCAACAATTGAGACCCTCCTAGTTACCTTCTTAGCCTTGTCTCTTGGAACGAGCTCGCCGCACATGCTGCATTGGACATAATCACTTCTACCCTTTTGCCCCTTGGATCTCCCCCTACTCTTCCTTTTAACTGGCATGTTCTTCACACTTGCCTCAAATCTTTAGATGAAACACTTAGAAAAGGAGCAACTATACACTTATATCTTTCTGATCGAATATCTGACTTTGACATCGAAGACCAAAGAGCAAAAATGCTGATGAGATGCTTCAGATTTAGAAGGTGATTCTCGAATGGGAAAGATATCTAAAGGAATCCTTTGCAGCGTTGAGGGGTGCGGTAGAGAAGCCATCCGCTCATTACCAGCGGATAAGGTTGAGGCGGCAGGTTTAAAGGTTAAGGGTTCAAGACGCGTCTACTTGTGTAAGGAGCATTATAAAGAGTATAAGAAGGCGATAAGGAAGGAGAAGACGCTGGAGAAGTGGCGGTACAAGAGCCGAATTTCAGCGCTCTAAATCTGAATTCCACATATCCCCCCTCCCTTAAGATGCACAGATTCCTTAAATATGGAGATACTTGAAATCCCCGGTGAAGCTGATGCTGGGGATAATCATGGAATTCTTGATTCTCTCTCCAACTCTGCATCAAAGAGGAAGAGAGAAGATAATCATGCAGGCTGTTATAGAAGCTGCTGAAGATATAGGAATAACGCGGATTACTAGAAGAAGATGCAACGTGCTTAGTGTCGGAGTATATCTGGTCATTAACGGTCATAAGCGACTGCTCTACAATGATTGGGGAAAGAATTGGGACGCTGAGAGGATATGCGAGCACATAATCTCCTCCCTGAATGACACAGGTGATATCCGCAGAGGCGACAATCTTATTCTAACAATCTCCTGATTTTCAGTCATTTAATTATCCGCAAAACCTTTATCTGGATTCCACAGTATCTCTAAAATAACGCTATAAAAACAGAAGAGGTTTACGTGGTGAAGATACTTCAGCTACACTCAGATTTCATTGAGTTCCGCCCTGTTGAAAAGGAGATTCCCTCCGCTGAGAAATGTGAAAAGAAGATTCAACGCTTAGAGGATTTAGTTGTTCTCTTCACATGTGTTGAAGAGGGTGATACTTTACAGACTGGACGTGAAGCAATAGACGGTGTGAAGGAATACTTGGAGAAAGTAAAGGCTCATAGGATTCTCATATATCCATACGCCCATCTAAGCAACAAGCTGGCAAGCCCATCCGATGCATTAAAGATTCTGAAAGAGATGAAGTCCTATGCAGAGAGTTTAGGAATAGAAGCTCATAGGGCGCCCTTCGGATGGTGTAAGGAATTCACGCTTTCAATAAAGGGTCACCCGCTCGCGGAGCAGTTCCGCTCCATCACTCCCGGAGAGAAGGATAGAGGCGAAGTAGTCTCTGAAGCTCTCAAGGCGGAGGAGAAGGTAAAGTCTTATTGGTACATTATGGAGCCTGATGGAAGACTCATTCCAGTTGAGGAGTACGATTTCTCAGGACATGAAAACTTGAAGAAATTCGCGGATTATGAGATCTCGAAGATGCGTGTTGCCCAGCGAACTCCTCCGCATGTTGATCTCATGCGAAGACTTGAGCTGGTTGATTATGAACCTGCAAGTGACCCGGGGAATTTTAGATGGTACCCTAAAGGAAGACTAATCAAGTCTCTGATGGAGCAATTTGTGACGGAGAAGGTAATCGCCTATGGAGGCATGGAAGTCGAGACGCCGATCATGTACGATTTCGAACATCCATCACTATCGAATTATCTGCATAGATTTCCAGCACGACAATACATCCTAAAGTCGGATGATAAGAATTTCTTCTTGAGGTTCAGCGCTTGCTTCGGACAGTTCCTTATGCTTCATGACGCTCAGATATCTTATCGTCAACTTCCACTCAGAATATACGAACTAACCCGCTATAGTTTCAGAAGAGAGAAGAGTGGCGAACTCTCCGGTCTAAGGAGGCTTAGAAGCTTCACTATGCCCGATGTCCATGCTATATGCGCAGATATGAAGCAAGCAAAGGAGGAGTTTATGAAGAGGTTCCGACTGAGCATCGAGACTCTTAAAGGATTCGGGCTGGACAGAAACGACTATGAGCTCGCGATAAGATTCACGAAGAGCTTCTATGAGGAAAACAAAGATCTCATAATCCCCCTTGTCAAGGAGTTTGGTAAGCCGGCTCTTGTCGAGATGTGGGATGAACGGTTCTTCTACTTTGTTCTGAAGTGGGAGTTTAACTTTGTTGACAATCTAGATAAGGCTTCAGCTCTTTCAACGGATCAGATAGATATAGAGAATGCGAAGAGGTACGGAATCTTCTACATAGATGAGAACGGCGAAAAGAAGGCTCCTCTCATTCTTCACTGTTCTCCAAGCGGAGCTATCGAAAGAGACCTCTATGCGATGCTTGAGAAGGCTTATAGAGATCAGAAGGAGGGGCGGCCGCCGATGCTGCCGCTCTGGCTTTCTCCGACGCAGGTGAGAATAGTGCCAGTTGCGGATCGCTTTTATGCAGAGGCTGAAAAGATAGCGGAGGAGATTACGAAATGCGGCGTAAGAGTCGACTGGGATGATAGGTCATTAACGATGCAGAGGAAGATTAGGGAGGCAGAGATGGAATGGATACCATACATCGTTGTCATAGGTCAGAGAGAAGTGGAGTCCGGAGTTCTCTCAGTAAGAGACCGTAGGATTTCAGGTGCCGGAAGAGGCGGGGAGATAAGGAAGATGAGCCTCGAAGAGCTTGTTTCTGAAATAAAGGATTTAACGAGAGGCAAGCCTTTCAAACCCCTGAGTCTCCCAATGAGACTTTCTAAGAGACCACGCTTCTATGGATAGACTCATCGTTACACATATTTATGCAGACTGGAATATTCTTGAGAAGAGGTGTGCATGTTGCCCGAAAAGGAGCTTCTAGTATATATTGATGGAGAATATTACCCGGAGTCCGAGGCTAAAATCTCAGTCTTTGATCATGGATTCCTTTATGGCGACGGAGTTTTTGAGGGTATTAGATCCTATAATGGAGTAGTATTCAAGCTCAGGGAGCACATAGATCGCCTCTATCATTCAGCGCGGGCAATCATGCTGGAGATTCCATTGACCAAAGAAGAGATGATGAAAGCAGTGCTTGAAACGTTGAGAAGGAATAATCTGAAAGACGCGTATATCAGACTTGTTGTGACGAGAGGCAGAGGAGATCTTGGACTAGATCCTAGGAAATGCCCAAAGCCCTCGGTGATCATAATAACCGTTCCTCTATTGCAGCTATATGACGAGAAGAAGCGGGAGAAGGGAATGAGCATGATAGTCTCGTGGGTTCGCCGGGACCCCGTTGATGCAACTACACATGAGATTAAGTCCCTGAATTATCTAAACAGTATATTGGCGAAGATCGAAGCCAATAACGCGGGCGTCGACGAGGCTATAATCTTGGACACGAATGGTTTCATCTGCGAAGCCACGGCTGAGAACATATTTATTGTCAAGGATGGAAAAATAATAACTCCACCATCCACGAGCGGTCCATTGCCGGGGATAACAGCCAGTGTAGTTAAAGAGATAGCCCAAGACATGGGTTATCAAGTCATCGAGAAAGGAATCACCGTTGTTGAACTATACGGAGCTGATGAGGCCTTTGTGACGGGAACGGCTGCGGAAATAATGCCCATAAGAGAGGTGAATAAAAGACGGATTGGAGAGGGAAGAATGGGCCCGATAACGAGGAAGATACTGGAAAGATTCAGGGAATACGTTAAAGATCCAAGGAACGGAGTGGCTATAGAGAAGGCTTAAAGAGTGAAGGTTCTCATCTTAACGGAGAAGGAAATAGAGCCTTTACTCAAAATAGATGAAGTCATGAATATTGTTGAAGAAGCCTTCAAGGAGAAAACTCTAGGACACGCGCAGATGCCGCCGAAGATCTACCTAACATATGACAAATATAATGGCGACTTAAGGGCCATGCCATCCTATCTCGAGAGATTAGATATCTCAGCCGTCAAGGTAGTGAATGTTCACCCAGATAATCCCAAAAAGTTTAATCTCCCAACAGTAATGGCGACTATAGTTTTAGTGGATCCGAGGAACGGAGCTCCTCTCGCCGTGATGAGCGGAAGATGGATAACAGCTATGCGAACAGGCGCTGCTGGAGGAGTTGCAGCGAAGTATCTGGCGAGGAAAGACTCTAAGACGGTCGGTTTAGTGGGGGCAGGCACCCAAGCTAGGACACAGCTCATGGCTCTCTTAAACCTCTACGGAAAGCTCGATGAGGTGCGTGTTTGGGGCTTAACCGAGGAAGAAAGAAAAAGATACATTTCTGATATGGAGCCTCTCTGCAGGGGAAAAGCCACGCTTATTCCAGTTGGGGACGTGAAAGACGCAGTTAAGGACGCTGACATTGTTGTTACCACTACTCCTTCGAGGAAACCCTTAGTTTTAAACGAATGGATCACGGAGGGAACGCATATTACGTGCATAGGCGCTGATGCTCCGGGAAAGGAAGAGCTAGACCCCAAGATACTTCTACGTGCAAAGATATATCTAGACGATTGGGAGCAAGGATTACATTCCGGAGAAGTTAACGTTCCATTCTCCAAGGGAATAATAAAGAAGAAGGACATCTGCGGAGAGCTAGGCGAAGTTATGGTTGGATTAAAGCCTGGAAGAACATCGCCCGATGACATCACCATCTTTACATCCACAGGATTAGCCATCCAAGACGCCGTAACAGCAAAGCTCGTTTATGATAAAGCCCTCGAAATGAAGATTGGACAATGGATAGAAATGCTCCCTGATCAATAAAGGATCAACTGCATTAATCAGATAAAGACAACATCCCTTTTTCATAATCTATCATGAATTTTCTCTCTTCCGAACAATATGCAAGACTTATAGATTGCCAATTCGGGATTTATCGACCTTATTCAATGCGACAACTAAAATTATCAAAGATAACAAAAACGCGAGAGAAATCTATCTATTATTAAGGAATTTGGATCTCTTGAATGTTTTGTCTCTTCAAGTCTATTGAGATAATGTTTTAGACGTTTAACCCTCTTCTAATAACGTTATTCTCCTGAATGCTTCATTCCTTCACGGCTGATTTTTGGTATCTTAGAAGCCTAATCCACAGATTTATCAGTCCACCGAGCATAGTGACCGTGTCCCTCAACACTCTTACTTTAGATCCAGTCTTGTCTGACCAGTAGATTGGAATCTCCTTTATTCGTAAGCCATGGATCTGCGCTTTAACTATTATCTCAACATCAAAGATGAAGCTTAAGAATTGAATTGGACCTATAATTGAGAAGACCTCTTTTCTGAATCCCTTAACTCCACACTGAGTATCACGTATCCGAATTCTGAAAAGAAGTCTGACAATCAAGTTGAAGATTCTTCCAATAACCTTCCTAAGTGGAGGTGGAGGTGGATCTAGAATGCTTAGCTCGTGAGCCCTTGAGCCTATGACTAAATCATAACCCATCCTCAGATACTTCACAATTTTGATGATTGTATCCGCGTCCGTTGGATAGTCAGCGTCGAGGAGAATCACATATCTGCCCTGTGAATGTTCGACTCCTCTGAGGAAGCCGCCTCCCTTACCCAGTCTTCTCCTATTATGAATCGTGACGAGCCGGTCTCCAAATCTTTTCTTTAGCCTTTTTAGGATAAGTGGCGTCTCATCAGTGCTTCCATCCTCAGATACAACAACCTCAAATTCCAAGCTTTTTATTTCATTAAAGATTCTGTATATTGTGGTTTCTATTCTATCAGCCTCATTATATGCTGGAATTACTATAGAGACCTCGGGCTGCATCTCAATCTTCCCTTTTTGAGGAGTTCACGGTAGACCTCTAGATGTTTTAGTGTAACAGTCTCCCAGCTCATCCTAGATACAACTCTTCTATGCGCCGCTTCTACAAGCATCCTGCTTACCTCTGGATTATTCATTAAATAAATTATCGCATTAGCAAGTTTCTTTGGATTGTTCGGAGGGATATAATATGCTGTTTTTCCAAGGGATTCAACGCTCCATTTGTGAGGGACGGTGATGATCGGCTTCTTCATAGCTGCGGCTTCCAAAAGTATAAGTCCAGCGGGAGCTCCAGGACATGCAACGATGTTTGCTTCGGCTAAATACTTCGGAACTTCCTTATGTGGAACAGAGCCAGTAAATTCTATCTTATCTAGAACTCCGAATTTTTTCGCAAGTTCTTCTAAGTATTTCCTTCGATGTCCGCCGCCTACGATTCTAAATTTAGCATCTTTCCTCTCTTTTAGTACGAGAGGAATAGCCTTAACGAATGTCTCGTCTCCCTTGAGCTTAACAAGTCTAGCAGCAATAAATGTTACATACTCGCCTTTAATCTTGACTGGTTTAAACTTCTCAGTATCGACGCCTTGAGGAATAATAATTACCTTTCTAGGCTTGAATTTCAACACGTAATCATGAGTTGTGAAGTTTTGAGCAATAACTACATCGCTCCAGTTTATCGCCATCTGCACAAAAATCGAATCTACTATTGGACGCAGTCCCCGTACAAATGCGTAGTCCATGTAAGCCACGCCGACATCATGTATCGTCATGACAAGTGATTTCTTAGTGATCCTAGCAGCCAACGCTCCTTCAAAGCTTGTGGCAAAAGCATGACCATGAACATGAATTATATCTGCATCCGAACGAGCCACATGAAATAGGAGAGTAGGCGAAATCGGATACGGTATCTTCAAATGAAACGGCATATCTCTAATGTCGATTGCTCTTATACGATGAACAGTAACTCCATCGAATCTCTCAGTCACTCCACGACCACATGTAAATACTACAACATCACAGTATTTACGCAGTCTCCTAGTAAGTTCATAAACGTAAGTCTCCACCCCCCCAATATTAGGCGGAAAATACGGAGTTACATGGGCAACCTTCACTTTCAATCAACCATAAGCCATTTCACCCATCACAAATAGCAATTTTTCCTTTTTATATTGCTTATGTTCATATTTTCTAGGCTTATCCACCATAACAACGTAGAGATATATAAAAGATTTTTCTGGGAAGATGTAGAATTAACTTTACTTCGAAAATTCTAAACAAACCCTCACCAATAGAGAGATTTTTAACAACCTACTTATCTAATAAACCATTTGCTGACGTTTCGTAAGGGTTAAGTATAGAGTTTTTTGTTATATGACTCCATTAAATCTAAAAGTTTCTTAAAAGGAAGTTCAATAACCAAGAAGAATAGAGATCATCTTAATAGCTTTTAACCTAAAATCACCAGATGATAATTCAGAAGGAAACATGGAGTAAGCGTTGTCAAATACTTTCTTTACGAGTTTCTCCTTCAACTTACTGTTCTCTTATGTATTAACACATATTCTAAATATAACGATTCAATCTCTTTAAATTCATCATGAAAGATCTTGTTCCAATCATGCTTTACTGAAAATTTTAAGGAGTTTGTGGAGAATCTTTTATAAAGGCATTCATCCATGAATAACTTAAGGATTGCCTCTTTAAGATTCTCAACAGAATAGTTAATTATCAATCCTACATTATACTTCTTCAATATTCTTGCAGCCTCAGTTCCTCTAGTTGTTATTACAGGAAGCCCAGCAGCCATATATTCAAAGATCTTAATAGGACAAGCATAATGCATTAACTCGCTTGGAGGAAAAATAGCCAGCCCTATATCTGATTCTGCCATTAGATCAGGAATCTTCTCGTGCGGAATTCTACCCAAAAAGATTATATGTCCTTTGATTTCAGGATATTTATTGATTATCCTCCTTAACTCATCTAGATAATATCCTGAACCAGCTATTATCAGTCGAATTTCTGGAATTTTCTTTAATAAAGAGGGAAGCACCGAGATAGCTATATCTAGTCCAAAATATTCAGTAATAGACCCTATATATATTATGGTGGGAGGATGAGCCTTCTTTTTAATAGCCCTACTAAATAACGAAAGATGAACTCCGTTAGGTGAGTATATTACCCTATTAATTCCCCACCTATTTCTGAGCCTTAATAAGTTAAGGCTTACACAAATCACTAAGTCAGATACTTTGATAGAATAATATTCAGCAATCTCCGTGATTCTCTTAAAGAGCCAGTTTTTATGACCGCCAGGATTATAATCTAAATCCTCATATACATATCTTTCAATAACGCCGATTGCACGTAAAATATAGAAGACAAAGCCTATCCATGGATCTCCTTGATTTATGCCAACTCTATATCTGTGCTTGTCAAAAAGCAATACATGTAGTAGAACGCAAAGCCCCCTGAATATATTAAGAAGAGGAGATGGAAAAGGAGCAGAGATAGCTCTCACCTCAACACCTCCGATTTTCACCTTTTTGCGTATATAAGGCGATCCTTTATCTCCTGGTTGCTCGTAAAGGTGTCTTAAGTGTAGAAAAGTAACTCTTTTTTTCATCCTTGCTAAATATTCAATTAAATGATGAGGTCTCTGAGTAAGAGTAACGGCAAGATCATGTGTACATACAATTAGATAATCAAATCTATGCATAAGGAATCCCAATTAATCACTAACTATTAAAGTTTGACAATTTTTACTGTTTTTGGTCTCATTGTAACCGCTAGTAAATTTTTGGTTTATTATTTTGACTAAAGTTGAATAACCTTAAAATTCAAACATTCTCTATATTAATGAACTCAACAAAAAGCATAGAGAAGATGAAGGGTAGAAAAGCTGAAAAACCTGATCGAAAAGACGCATAGAAATGAAATAAAGATTTTTCATCACAAAATTGGATTATTTCAGTATTTTCATAAGAGCATTTTCATGCGCCATAGCTATTCCATTCCAATCAAAATGAGACATTATCTGTTTAGCTCTATTACCTATTTTTAGTCTTAATTCATCATCTGACAGCAATTTTATAATGGTTTTGGCGAATTCTTTTTTATCTCCCGGCGTTACTCTAATTAAACCATTCTTGAAGATATCATATGCTTCAAGGCTATATACTACGCATGGAAGACCACAATACATGGCCTCCATAACGCTAATAGGCAAGACCTCACTATAACTTGGAAATACAAATACCTTCGAGGATTTTAAAAGAGTATATTTTTTCTCAGCCTTTGAGACAAAACCTAAAAAGACAAAGTTTTCTCCAATGCTTCTTTTTATAACTTCAAATTTCATCTTATTGATGCATTTAGACGCCCCTGTTCCAACGATCGCAATTCTGGCTTTAGGAAAGACCTTAGTTACGTCTTTCCATATGTCAGGTAGATCAAAAATTCCCTTCCCGGGAATTAGTGAACCTAAAAAGATTCCGTCAAATAATTGGTCCCTTACACTTATTTGATCAATAAATTTTGTGTCTACACCATTTACCATATCAAAGATCATGTACTTAGGGATTCCAAGATTCAATAATTCTTTTTTAGCTATAGGTAATGCAAAGATCTCAAAAGATGTCTTTTTGAGTATCCATGTAAGAAATTTTCTTTGGATGGATACCGCTAAGAGCCTGAGTAGAAGATTATATTTACTTAACATAAGAGGAGACGCAAATCCATGATGATATATCGCAGGCTTCACCTTTATCATAAGAGAAAGATAAGCCGTGATTATTATATCTGGAAATAGAGGGCTAATTGATACGATAAGATCAAAATCCGAGAAATCTGACGGTCTTATCTTAAAGAGGCAAATGAATGTGCGCCAGAGAAAATCGAAGATGAATGAGAATTTATTAATTAATGGTATATCAACAATATGCACCTCCGCCTTTAAACCTTCACTTTTCAATAGTTTTGCTCCATTGGGCGTGGTTAAAATTGAAATATTATGGCCTTTATTCAGCAATCTCCGTGAGATTTCTATGAAATAGGTATCTCCTCCAGTTTTTGATAATCCATCTCCGCGATAAGATAGAAAGACCATCAAAATCTTTAGTTTTCTCATCATTTTAAATTCGTTATATTATATCCTTTATTAGTTTTGCATATTTTTCAGCTGTATTATCCCATGAAAATTTTTCGGCGTATCTTCTAGCGTTTAATCCCATACGCCTACATAATTCCTTGTCTTTCCAGAGTATTTTTGCGTATTTTATGTAATCATTTAGGTCCTCGCATAGAAATCCTGTTTCTTTATGCTTTACTACTTCGGGTATGGCTGCGTATCGCCTAGCTATGACAGGTTTTCCGCATGCTTCTGCTTCTAAAAATGCCAGTCCAAAAGCCTCATGAATCGAACCTGATATCATGAAGGAACATTTCTGGAGTACTCTCACAAGCGTTTGTTCATTTACTAGTCCATAAAATTCTATTGGTGCATTCTTTTTTCGAGCATACATCTCTAATTTTTTTCTTTCGGCTCCATCCCCCACAATTATCAATGGAATATCCAAGATATGTGAAACCATTATAGGAATATACACTTGCTTATGTCTTGTTAATTCACCAAGATACAACATGTATCCTTCATCTTCCCATGTTGGATGGAACCTCTCTAAGTCGCATCCATTATAAATTCTGATGGAGTTAGCGCCATATTGTCTTGCCTCATTTTTTATGAAATTTGAAACTGAGACAACCACATCAAGTTTTCGAAAGGTTACTTTTGCAGAGATCTTATGAAAAAGTAATCTCGCATCCATATCTGTTCTGATACCGTGAAACGTGAAAAGAACGGGGACATTATATAGTTGCTTGATATGTAAGGCTGGAACTGTTAGAGGAACGGAATGAATCCAGAGGAGAGTATAATCTTTGAATCTTTGAGGGTTAGATTGCATGTATGCGAGTGTATATAGTAGCTGTGTAGAATAGGAGAAGTTCCTTAAGTTCTTAAGCAACTGAACCTTAAAACACGGATAACTCTCAAGCTTAATATCCGTTGCATATACCGTTATGTCAAATCCATATTGGTGAAGCCTCTTAGACACTTCATAAATTACTCTATCAACACCGCCGCCTATCTTAAAACGAGGGTGTATGACAGCTATTGACGTCACTTTACAATCACATGCATGAACATAATTTTTCCAATGTCTGTCTTCATTAAAGGAATATAAGGCTTTTCGGATTTTTCATATCTTCTTTTTGGTTAATACATTATTATGTCCCGAGCCCTTATGCTTGGTGCGAATCCAGCCCTCAGGTGGACGATAATGCCTTATGACCGCCTTGTAAAATATAAAGTAAACAAAGAGAATTCCGTAGAAAAATATGCTTATGCATTCACCTATGATGTCACTTAATGTCTTACCATATCTAAAAGTTATCCTGAGTGAAGAAGTTTTCTGAGGAAAGACAAGCATTGTATGCGGTCCTGCGAGGAATATTCTCAACTTTTCATTTGTATCTTCAATTATTGCTTCCCAGCCGGGATAGTATGTCATTTTAAACCATACAGCATCATTTATGGACAGGTGGGATAGGCTGACTTCGTATTCGTCGGTTGAGATCACTTTTAAGTTTCCACCACGAATCTCCTTGCCTTGGGATGGAACGTGTGAAGTAAGGAAGCGTATTAAATAAATAAGTAGGCGGGATCCTTCATAATCCTCTGCTTGCATGATTTGATACGTTATGCTTATTCCACTCCACACTATCCAGCCACCATATTTCTTCATTCTTACAAGGACAGGATCGTCCATCTCGTCCCATGCTAGTACTTCAGCTCCATCTTTTATCCCATCAGCATACAGGATCTGGGCGTTTTTTACGGTATTAAATGGTGAGAAACTCATGTTTCCAAGAGCGGATGAGAATTTCAGTTGAAGATTCGACGTCCTTGTACGCATTTCCCTTACGGGAAGAAGATCTAACAATTTATTCGGGAGCGGGAAAGCGGTCTTGCTGGTATCAAATAAGACGACTCCTCCTTCTCTGAGATACGTATTGATCAAGGAAACATAAGCATTCTCATCGTGAATCTTTATGTCTGAAATATATAATAGATCAAAGTGCCGCAGATCCTCAGCGGTGAATTTTTCTATGCTTTCTCCCCCATCCACCAGAATTGGCTCGGATTCTCCCGAGAGAGCCAATGAGATGAAAAGATAAGAGTAATGCGCCTTTGATCCTATATGAAGTATTAGTAGGGAATCTTCAGGGATTATCTCGACTATTGAGGATCTGAAATCTGGAACTTCATAGAGCCCAGGAACTTCTGTCTTTTCAAGTCCTTTCAATGGCTTCAT
>Ga0190363_1001317_pt1 | contig 14630 bp, 16 predicted proteins | sample 48721867_MG_FD_161272 | JGI IMG/M metagenome (GOLD analysis project Ga0190363, IMG submission 161272) | Hydrothermal vent microbial mat bacterial communities from Southern Trench, Guaymas Basin, Mexico - 4872-18-6-7_MG | ecosystem: Environmental > Aquatic > Marine > Hydrothermal vents >...
ATATTTGTAAATGCAAGTATAGGTATTAGGGGAAATGGAGTAAAAACAATAAAAATACTTATGATAACTTATAAAATATTTTTTGATAACGACTTGGTTAGAGAATATACCGAAAACTTTGCATTAAAGGGGTTTAAAGTCCAGCCTGGCCAAATATATGCCAGAAAGATTTCACTTAAAATACCACACTTTAAATATTCTAAACATTTATATAATGCCAGCATTAAAGGAGTATTAGTCGTAGATGTATATGTAGATACATTTTTTGGAAAAGCATTGTCATCATATAGATTTAATTTTATAGTAACTAAGCCTAATATTTAATTACTTTAATCCCCTTTACAAAGGTTTGATCATCTCTTATTGGAGATAAAAATATAACGAGTTCTCCTCCAAGCTTTGGTTCCCAAATATTTTTTACATGAAAATATAAAATTATTCTAGAATATCCCCACGCACATAGAGAACCAAGGATTAATCCCAGTACTATCGTTGGGTCGAATAATAGAAATGCTATGAAGGGTGCCAATGTAATAATTATAAATGAAATCTGATTTAAGAGTAAATTAGCCTTTCTTCTTTTCACGATTATGTATCGTCCCTCTTTTTCTATAACTTTACCTATCTTATTTAAATTATAAAAATTATAGAAAGTTATTAAGAGAAATAGGAGTAATAGGGAGAGAAGATAGCTTAAAATAAAGACGATAATAGTAGTATTAAACACTAAATATAATGATATTAGCGTTGAAAAAAATGTTATGATAAATACTATATATAGAGTGGTTTTTGAAAATGGGTAGGGTAAAATTAATTCTTCATCAAACATATTTTAAAATAAGGATAATAAAATATTTAAATAATATTATCGATATATTTTAGGTTAAGTACCGGGGTATCTGAATGACGTTGCTTGAGGTAAAGAATTTAAAAATGTATTATGAAATCTTAGGAAAGGGGTATGTGCATGCAGTTGATAATATAAGCTTTAATTTAGATAAGGGGGAGACTATTGGCATTGTAGGGGAGTCAGGTTGTGGAAAAAGTAGTTTAGCGATTACATTATTAAGAATACTTCCACATAATGCTAAAATACTTGGCGGAGAGGTATTGCTTAATAATACTAATATTCTTAAAATGGATATGGAAAGATTTAGAAAAAATATTAGGTGGAGAAGAATATCGATGGTTTTTCAAGGAGCTATGAATGCATTAAATCCGGTAATTAAAGTTGGAGATCAAATAGCTGAAGCAATAATGATACATAAAAATGTAGGTAAAAAATATGCTTTGAAAAGAGCTCGACGATTGCTTAAAATGGTTGGAATAGAGCCTTCACGTGCAAATAATTATCCCTTTGAGTTTAGTGGAGGTATGCGTCAGAGAGCTATGATTGCCATGGCTTTAGCGTTGAATCCAGATATATTGATAGCTGATGAACCCACTACAGCCTTAGATGTAATTGTACAGGCACAGATATTAAAGTTATTGAAATCTCTTCAAAGAAGGCTTAACTTATCAATAATACTTATATCTCATGATATATCTATGGTTGCGGAGCTAAGTGATAAAATTGCCGTTATGTATGCTGGCCAAATAGTTGAGTATGGGGATATTAAAAATGTATTTTTATCTCCTCTACATCCATACACTATGGGACTACTATCATCTGTACCAAATATTAAGGGTAAGAAAAGAAGACTAGAATCTATAAAGGGGGTCCCCCCAAATCTACTTGCTCCACCCAAAGGCTGTAGATTTCATCCAAGATGTCCATTAAAAATAGACATTTGCAGTGAAAGGGAGCCTGAAATAGTATCTGTAAATTCAAATCATTTAGTTAAATGTCATAGGTATATGGAATCTAGGAGGTTGATGGGCCTTGAATAAACCTTTAGTTGAAGTATTTAATCTTAAAAAATATTTTTTGGTTAGAAGAAGTATATTGGATGTTATTAAGAGAAAGTCTCAGAAATATTTGAAGGCTGTTGACGGAGTATCCTTTAAAATACTGAAAGGAGAAATATTTTGCTTAGCTGGGGAATCTGGATGCGGTAAAACCACTACTGGAAGAACTATATTAAGGTTAATAGAACCAACTGCCGGTAAAATTTTATTTAATAGAGAAAATATCCTAGAATATGATGAAAATAGGATTAAGGCTTTCAGAAGAAGGGCGCAAATAATTTTTCAGGATCCATATGAATCAGTGAATCCTAGAATGACTATATATGATATAGTAGAAGAGCCGCTGAGAATTCATAAAATAGGTAATAAAGAGGAGAGAATGGAAATGGTACATAAAATGTTAGAGGAGGTTGAATTAAAACCTCCCGAAAGTTTTCTATATAGATTTCCACATGAGTTGAGTGGTGGACAAAGGCAGAGAGTGGCTATTGCTAGAGCTTTAATATTAAATCCACTATTTATAGTTGCTGATGAACCTGTATCTATGCTCGATATGTCGATTAGAGCTGAAATATTAAACCTAATGCTATCTCTAAAAGATAGACATAATTTAACCTATTTATTCATAACCCATGATCTAGCTGTAGCAAAATATATTTGTGATAGAATAGCGATAATGTATTTGGGAAAGATCGTTGAATTAGGGGACATCGAAGAGGTTATAGATAATCCCTTACATCCATATACACGGGCTCTAATTTCAGCTGTACCTGTTCCGGATCCTAGAGAAAAAATAGGAGAGATACCGATAAAGGGAGAAGTAACTTCTCCAATAGATTTACCTAAAGGTTGTAGGTTTAGACCTCGTTGTCTTTATGTAAAAGATATTTGCAAGAAGAAAGAACCGGAATTAACAGAGGTATCTAAAAATCATTATGTAGCATGTCATCTCTATTTCAAAACTTAGATATCAAGCATAAAGGTATCTTTATGTTAACTTTTCGATTAAATAAAGTCGTGATTCTTCTAGTTCAAGGGGATATAACTGAAGCTAATACTGATGCTATAGTGAATGCAGCTAATTCATTTTTAAAACATGGTGGAGGAGTTGCTGCGGCAATTGTAAGGAAGGGCGGATATCAGATTCAAAAAGAGAGCGACGAATATATTAGGAGGCATGGACCGGTTCCTACAGGATCTGTTGCTATAACAAGCGCTGGAAATCTTAAGGCAAAATATGTTATTCATGCTGTAGGACCTAGATATGGTGAGGAAGACGGTGATCTAAAATTAGCATTAGCAATAAAATTATCGTTACTAAAAGCTGATGAACTTGGACTTAAAAGCATAGCTCTGCCAGCGATTTCCACAGGAGTATTCGGATACCCGTATGAAAAATGTGCAGAAATAATGGTTAAAGAAATAATAAGATTTTCAGATACGGCTAGAAATCTTAAGAGGATAGTTATATACTTATATGGAGAAAGGGCATATAATGTGTTTAAAGAAGTATTCAAAAAGCATATAGAAAAATACCTACAATAATTTTAGCATCAATAAAGATAAGTTTTCTATAATGTGTTTCCTTCCTTTTATTCAAATTTACTGACTGTTAATATTATTTCTACACTATTAAACGTTAAAAATAAGTTATAAAACTAGTTAAGCTTAATTACTAAAATAGTTATCCATAATATTGGTGTAAATAATGGATATCGAAGTTTTTAAAACACTTTCTGAGATGCCCGGGCCATCCGGATTCGAGGATAGGATTAGAGACTATATCTTAACTCAGATAGAAAATTATGTTGATGGGTATAAGATAGATGCGCTAGGGAATCTTATAACTTGGATAGGTGATGGAGAGCCTAAATTAATGCTTGATGCACATATGGATGAAATAGGCTTTATAGTGAAATATATCACTGATAAAGGATTTCTGAAAATAGCAAATTTAGGTGGAATAAAACCGATGATAGCGATAGGATCAAAGGTATCTGTAATGGGTGACAAGGGCGATATAACTGGAGTAGTCGGATCCATTCCACCTCATCTAGCTAAAGCAGGATTAGATAAGACAGGTTTAAAGATAGAAGATTTATATATTGATATAGGCGCTGAAAATAAAGATGAGGTATTAGAGCTAGGTATTCATAAAGGAACACCAATAGCGTTTAAACAGGAATTTGAAGAACGAGGTAAATATATTTATGGAAAGGCTTTTGATGATAGAATTGGATGCGGCATACTGGTTTCATTAATTAAAGAAGTTAAGGATATAGAGACGGGCACACTTTACGCTGTTTTTTCTGTTCAAGAAGAGGTTGGATGTAGGGGGGCATTAACAGCTGCATATAATATAAATCCTAAAATAGCTATAGCTATAGAGGGAACAATAGCTGCAGATACGCCGGGAATATCTCCGGAAAATACTATTACATCTCTAGGTAGAGGTCCAGCCATAAGAATAATGGATGGGAGTATGATTGCCAATAAAAAGCTTTTTAATATAATTAAAAATATAGCTGAAGAGAGGAAAATACCATATCAAATACAATTATCTCCATATAGTGGTACAGATGCAGGGAAAATACAGTTAGTGAGAAGAGGCGTCGCAGTAACATCATTATCTGTACCATCAAGATATATTCATACGCCGTTATCAATAGCTAAAAAATCAGATCTCGAAAATACGATTAAACTGATAAGATATAGCATACCAGAAATATTAGAAAGATTTAAATGATGAGGGAGATTGGGGATGATCATTTTACTGAACATAGTAATGCTGCACGCTAAAATGTATCAATGAACTTGTAGAAATCGCTGGCCGGCATTTCATCTCATATTTTGTATTTCTACTATTTTGTGTCAAATAAAATAAATTTCATTATTTGCTGAAAAATCAGTTAATAAATTTTATTTTCCCCCTCCCTCATCAAATCGGAGTCACACATATATCATTGATATATGTGTTCATCCAAATTAATATTACATTCAATAATATATAAACTTTGTGTTCAAAAATTAAATATTATTACATAATTATAACATGATTGATAGATATGGGATCTACTTTAGGTGTTTTCATTTTAGGTATAGGTACTTTCTCATTAATTATTTGTATCCTCTTAGCCTATGTTTCAAATACAATATATGTTTCTTTCTATAATGAAATAGTCTCTTATGAAAACTATATAAATGATTTCTATAGTTTCACTCATTCTCCAAGTAGTATCGAATTCATAGAAGAATATAAAGAAATATCTACATTAATTCCTCTACTAGAAGATGCTGTTAAAAATTATAATGAAAGTTATCCAAGATTAGTCAAATATAGATATAATATAGAAAAGCTATATAATTTTACACATTCAGATCAATATGATATACTTATAGAGAAACTTAAAACCCTTTCTAAAAAATCTAATGATATTTCCCGTATTCTAATAATATTTGGATATAGTGAGATGGCAACCATTTTCTCAGAAACGTTACCAGCTTTGATTAATCTTACAGATCAAGCAAAAGAGCTAAGTGAAACAGCAATATATTTTTAATAATTATATAGATCTTATTCCACTCGAGAAGCTTAAAAAATATGTTGATATACTTAAAACTATTATAAGTTATATTCCTCCAGACAAAATGGAAGAATACTTTATGAAAGCTAAAGATGTTAGCGAAAAAGCTATTATGATTTCTAGCATCGTTAAAAAATATCCACCAGAACTAATATTAAACTACATTATTCCTATATCAATTTTATCTGTCATTTTATGTATTGTCGGAATCTCTTTAATTCTAAAGTCTAATGGGAGGAAGCAATATATAGTGGAAAACTTTATTATTTAATGAGAAAAGTTGTAGCTAAGATTAAAATGTCAGACATTTTATTTCGAAAATATTAGAAGCGGAGGAAATTAAGATATGCTGAAAGATTAGGAAACCAGTTTTCTCAAACATTAATAGATATAGTTTTCAGAGAAAATAGGATTCTCTATCCTACATTAAATTTTTTACTGGAGGAGGGAGAATGGGCAGCGATAAAAGAAGAAGAGAAATTGATAGGCTATTTCAATATAAAGATAGATGATGAATGAAGATCTTCAAGCAGCCTGTTATCCATATCAGTTAGATGATGAAATTATGTATAAGCAATTTAAAAAAATTGTCGCCTAAACTTAAAATGATGGCAAATAGGTCTAAGAGAATCGAATTTGCAGGTCCTAGGGTTAATGATATAAGATTAAAGGATGGATTTATATCTATTAAAGAATTAAATGCCATTATGAGAGCATTGCCTTTCGAGATAAGCTTTATAGATAGAGATAATAAGTTAAGATACTATAATTCGAAGAAAGAGAGAATATTTGCACGTATAAAGACTGTTTTAGGCAGACCCGTAGATTTATGCCATCCTCCTAGGAGTATACATTTAGTCAAGAAAATAGTTGAGGATCTTAAAGAGGGAAGGAAGAATAAGGTAGAGTTTTGGATTAATATGGGAGATAGATCAATATATATAGCATATTTTCCAGTGAGAAACGAAGATGGAAAATATTTAGGGATATTAGAGAAAGACCAAGATATAACTGATCTCAAGAAAATAACTGGTGAAAAATTATTAAAATAAAGAAGTTCAATAATATCTCTATCATTCATGGTATAGAAGATCAAATGCATAGATATTTTAAAGGTGTGAGAAATAGAACGATTATGTTTAAATATTTTGATGTATTTTTCTTAGACGGTCTATATGCCGTTACTAGAAATAGTTTCAGTTTCAAAAAGCTACGGAAGTGTTAGGGCTTTAAGAAATGTTAGTTTTGATGTAAATAGTGGGGAATACATTTGTGTCCTAGGCCCTACAGGTGCTGGTAAAACAACTTTACTAAAGATTATTTCTGGACTAATTTTACCGGATAAGGGTAGAATTCTACTTGAAGGTGAGGATATAACCTATAATCCACCTGAAACTCGAAATATGAGTTATATGCCCCAGGGATATGCGCTATTTCCTCATTTAACTGTATGGGATAATGTTGCATATAGTATATATGTAAAAAATCTTCCCAGGAAGATCGTAGAAGAATCGTTGAAAATGATTGGATTATATCACCGTAGATATTCATATACATATGAGTTAAGTGGAGGTCAACAGCAGAGAGTGGCATTGGCAAGAGCTCTTGCAGCAAGGTCTAAAATACTTTTATTAGACGAACCTTTATCAGCATTAGATTTACTGTTGAATATAGAGCTTAGATATGAATTAAAAAATTTATGTAAATCATTGAACTTAACTGTAATACATGTTACGCATAATACTGAGGTTGCATTAAGTATAGCTGATAGAATAATTGTTTTAAGAAAAGGTGTGGTTCAGCAAATAGGTAGTCCCAATGAAGTATATATAAGGCCGAGAAATCTTTTTGTAGCAAATTTTTTAAGTGAACTAAATATTATGGAAGGTATTTTTAGAGGCATGAGGTTAGGTAAATGTATAGTTGATGTGGAAAGGCTTGGTAGATTAAACATTATATCTGAACCTTTATCTTCATGGCATATTATTGTGGCATATAGGCCTGAAGACATATATTTATTTAAAAAGCCAAACTACAGTGAAAATATATTTAGAGGGGTTATAGAGGAAATAGAATTTCTAGGATTTATTACAAGGTATTATGTCTCTATAAATGGACTGTCTATTAAAGTTGATTCATGGTATTATGATGAAAATAATTTCGGTAAAGGAGATAAAATATACGTATATTTTCCACCCTTAAACGGCATACTTTTACCATATCCTAAAGAAGGTATATTGAAAGCTATTTCACCTGGATGATAGTATGCCGAATTTAGTTTTGAAAAATGTTACAAAAATATATAATGGTAATATTATTGCACTGAAAAATGTATCTTTACAGGTATTAGATAAAGAATATGTATGTGTGATAGGCCCTAGCGGAAGTGGTAAATCAAGTCTTCTAAAAGCAATTGCCGGGATAATTCCAATAGATAGTGGTGATATATATATAGATAATAAACTGGTGAACAATGTTCCAGTAGGTGAGAGAGGGATAGGATTGGTTATGCAGGATATTCTATTATTTCCACATATGAATGTATGGGATAATATAACTTATAGCCCATTGGTGAAGGGATACGATTGGAAGGAAGTTGAGAAAATAGGTAATGAAGCAATAAGCATGGTAAATCTAACTTTAAGAAAGTATTCATATCCAGATGAACTTAGCAGGGGGAGTCAACAGAAAGCTGCTATAGCTAGGGCTATATCTGCGGGGGCACGTCTCTTATTATTAGATGAACCGTTAGGTTCAATTGATTTGAGGACGGCCAAAGCATTAAGATTTGAGTTAAGAAAACTTGTAAAGGAACTTGGTTTGACAGCTATACATGTTACACATAATCAGGAGGAGGCTATGTCTATTGCGGATAAAATTATTATTATGAGGAAGGGTAGGGTTGAGCAAGTAGGGTCTCCAAGGGATATATATGAGCATCCCAAGACACCATTTATCGCTAGGTTTATCGGAGGTGAAACCAATTTTATAGAGGGATATGTAGACAGTTGTAATTCTAAATTAAAGATAAGATGTTTAGATAAATATATTGTATTGGAAAATGATGATTATAGATTTGTGTCTGGTGATAGAATCGTGATCGCAATAAGGCCTGAACATATATTTATAATGGATTCTAAACCAGATAAAATTAACTTTTTTGAGGGAGAGTTTGTCGAGATAAATTTTCTCGGATCTTATATCAGATATATATTTGATATAGGTGGATATAATATTATTGTAAAGGTGCCTAGATTATTTAGAAAGTTTTTGAAGAAAGGGGATAGAGCTTATCTAGTATTTAAAAAAGCTTATTTATTTAAATATCCTAAAGAAGGTTTAGATAAGGCGATTGCATATGAATGATATTGGTAGATGGCTTGTATCTAGAAGGCTTTATATGATTAGGACCAATATTATAGCTCACTCAGAGAAGGTTTTAGAGACTGTTGAAAACTTTATAAATTTTATTAGAAATTGGAGTGAAACAAATGAGATCGACTATGCACTATATGAGAAGATACATAATAAGGAATTAGAGGCGGATAATCTTAGAAGAAAAATATTAGAGCAACTATCTGAGGCAAAGATCAATCCTGATATAAAATCTAGTTTAGCTAGAATCGTGAGGCAAATTGACTGGGTTGCAGACTGGGCATTAGAGGCTTCAAGGCTCTTATCGATACTTTCTAAGAAAGATGTTTCAAAAAATATTAGGAGTATAATGATTGAAATGGCTGTTAAGGTTAATGATACAACTAAAACTTTGCATAAAAGTATTGTATCAATGTTTTCTGATCCATTTAAGACGTTGGATTTAGCTGATAGAGTTGAAAGATTGGAGGAGGAGGTTGACGATCTCTATCAGAAGGCAAGAGAAATCTTTGTAAATAATTTCTCTAAGCAAATATCATCTATTGCAATAATTGTTTTTCATACATTGGATGCCATTGAAATGATGGCTGATAAATGTGAAGATACATGTGACTGTATAAGGGAATATGTTGTTATAAGTAGGTGAATTTATGAGAATAGTGCCTAGAAGAGGATATCTACTACTATTTACTGGAATATTTATCGGTATAATGATATCCTATATGATATTTATATCATATTCCCCTAAAACTGTTAGTGGCGGAGGGATACCCAAATATATTGAGATAACCTTCCTATATTCCAGCGAGAAACAAGGATGGCTTGAAGAGGTTACGCCGATTTTTGAAGAAAAATTCTATAAAAGTTATGGTATAGAGGTTAAGGTAAATCTGCTTCCAGCAGGTACACATGAATCTATAAACTTAATTATACATGGAAGTGTTAAGCCAACTATATGGAGTCCTGCATCAAGTATATGGATTCCCTATCTAAATTATCTTTGGGAGAAGGAACATGGATATAAAATAGCTAGTGAATGGTATCCGCTGGTTATTTCACCTATAATTATAGCTGGATGGAGAAGTATTATTGTAAAATATAATATTTCTGGATTTAAAAGTCTATATTATTTAGCTAAAAATGGGGTTGATTTTAAATGGGGGCATCCGGATCCACAGTTAAGTAATGGGGGTACAATGACAGTTCTATTAGAGTTTTCAGAGATTATCGGGAAGCCTCCAGATAAGATTACTATAGATGATTTAAATAATGAGACTATAATTGAAATGGTTAGACTGATTGAAAGTAAGGCTGTTGCATATGGTAAAAGTACTGGATTTTTTGGGAGATGGGCGGTAGATAATGGTCCAGATGCTATAAGCTTTTTCGGAGTATATGAAAATATTGTGATAGATAACTCTTATAGAGCTTATAAAAAATGGAATGATAGACTTGTTGCAGTGTACCCATCATTTGGAACAATTTTAAGTGACCACCCATTTGTATTAATAAATGCTAGCTGGGTTAAACCATATCAAAGACTCGTCGCATTACAATATCTTTCATTTCTACTTCAACCTGAAATACAGTTTAGAGCCCAAAAGCACGGCTTCAGACCTGTAAATCCAGTCGTAACATTAAATTCAACAATATTCTCTCAAGAAAATGGTGTTGTATATAAGTTAAATATACCTATATTTAGTCCTCCAAGTGGAGAAATCCTAGACACATTATTTAAGATATGGGAGAAAGTTAGGAATCCTGGAGCAGGGTAGGTCTATGAAGTATGCAGAAAAACTACGGATTCTTAGCCCGCTTATAAAGATCACTATAATATTGGTTTTAGTTATATTTGTATTTATACCGTCATTCTATCTATTCACTTTTATATTACTGAGATGGAATGAAGTCTATAATGAGATATTTGCAAACCCAATCATAGGAAACTTTTATTGGATTCAGATACAGAGATATATTTTATTTTCATTTAAAATAGCTTTTTCTACAGTCATAATAGACCTCTTATTCGGAATTCCTCTAGCATACATATTGGCTAGAAAGAGGTTTTTCGGTAAAGAGTTTATAGAGGATCTTATAACACTTCCACTAGTTATACCTACATCTGGTTTCGGTTTTGCCACATTGATTACGTGGACAGCTAGTGAAAGTATTATATCTATACTTGGAATAAAGATTAGAATCGATACACTAGTACCATTTATAAATATACCTTTCCTAATATTATTAGTGCATGTTTCATTAACTTTTCCATATATTGTGAAAACTCTTGTAGCATCTTTAATAGATTTAAAAAATTCTTTGGAAATCGTCTCAAATTCTCTTGGGGCAAGCTCTTTAACTACATTTAGAAAAATAGTTTTCCCACTAGTTATTCCAGGAATATTTTCTGGAAGCGTACTAGCTCTAGCGAGATCTCTTGGAGAAACGGGAGCGACAATGATAGTATCTGGAGTAAGTACAACTGCTTCAATTGCAATTGTTAGATGGGAGTTTGAAAATAAACTTGCTCCCGCAGCATTTATAGGAGCTTTACTTATATGTATAGCGTTATTAATAATTCTTCCTATAGAATATTTTTCCTCGAATAAGAGAGGTCGAAGATATTTTTCCAGGAGAATTTTATCCATGCATTTTGAATCAAAACTTGTTTTAATTGAAAAACTTATTGCCAAAAAAATTTACTGGGTAAAGGATATATTTTCAATACTATTCGTTGCAACTATAATAATATTACCAATATTTACCCTAACAGTTTCATGTGTTAGATATTGGAGTAGCGATCCATATACTGGTAGAATTGAGGGAAGTATACTTTATCAATTATTTGGTCCATCGAATTATTATAATCTAATACTAAGATCTACAATTACATCATTTATAGCCTCTGGAATATCTATATTATTATCAATATATATAGGTATATTGACAATTATATTGATTGTAAAATCTAAGTATGGAGATTTTATTAGAGCATTACTCAAAATACCTCTAGTAGTTCCGACAAGTGCGCTAGGATTATCTATGGTCTTATTATGGGGTCCCTCCGGTCTAAATATTCTAGCCCCTTCCATATGGCTAATCATACTGACGCATATCGTCTTTTCAGTTCCTGTTATAGTTGAGACAGGTCTAGCATCATATAGGGAGATCGGAGTAGATTTTTATGAAGATACTGCCCGCACACTCGGGGCAACACCATACGATGTTATTGAGACAATTTCTATACCGATGATTAAGAGGGGGATCATTAGTGGAGGACTGCTTGCTTTCACACATTCTCTTGGAGAAACTGGAGCGACATTTTTAGTGATGGGAAATGATACAACTATCTCTACTCTCGTCGTAAATATGGTTGAGGCTCTTGCGATACCAGCTGCATTATTTGCATCGCTCCTATTAATATCATTATCTCTTCTTCTACTAATAATTATCAGAGTTATCTCAAGATGAATTTTTATTTAAAATCTCTGTAATTTCATCTATAATCCTATTTTCATCGACATTTTCTTCTACTAACTGATGTTTCGCATATCCCATCTTTAAACCATTTTGCTCTGAAAGATTTTTCTGTTTCAATTTTATGGCTCGTTTAATTGGATGTGTTTTTAACGTAATATATGCTCTAACAATATTGGCAATTATCGCTTCACTGAAAATAAATATATCTCCGCCCCTTCTTTTCAAAATTATCCTTAAATGTTTATGTCCTCTAGGTACGCCAACTAAAACCTCTACTATATCTTTATTTTTAACTATCATGGTATTACACAATATACTTATATAGGTAACAACATATATATTCGATATCCGGTGAAAATATGGTTTCTAAAGAGGAAGTTTTAGAAAAATTGAAGAAGGTATATGATCCAGAAATACCTATAGCAAATATAGTTGACCTAGGATTGATATATGATGTAAATGTAGATGACGAGAACAACGTGGATATTAAAATGACATTGACTTATCCAGGCTGTCCTCTGGCTACATATATCGTAAAGCTTGTAGAGGAGTCTGTTAAAGAGATACCCAATATAAATTCTGTTAATGTTAAACTAGTGTTTGATCCTCCATGGACTCCTGAGAGGATGGCTCCCCATGTAAAAAAGATGCTTGGAATAGAATGATTAGCTAAGAATATTTTTCAATTATTGGTTATCTCTGTTATAGAAGGCTGAACTATTTTACTATAACTACATATTCCTAATATATTTGACTTCTAACATGTAATGGAATGGATCTATAATTAATTACTAAAAGTGGGTCATTGATGGGCTTTCAATTAGTTGTAAAGCTTATATTAGTATTATTTATATTATTTATTATGGAAAGCGGGATAATACTGTGTGGCGGTGAAGGCAGAAGGCTTAGGCCTCTCACCTATTATTTTCAGAAAACAATGATACCAGTGGGTAGGAAGCAGAAACCATTATTAGAATATATTGTGAGACTATTCTCGTATCATGGTATTAGAGAATTATTTCTTTTAGTCGGGTATAAGGCTGAACAAATTATAAATTATTTTGGAGACGGATCTAGGTTTAATGTAAATATTATATATATTCGGGATAATCCTAAGTATAGAGGTACTGCTGGAGTATTATGTAATGCATATCGTGTTAGAAATGATCTGGCTGAAAAAACGTTAATAATATATTATGGAGATATTCTTTCATCTCTAAACTTAAAGAAGGTTTTAAGATTTCATTATAATATGGATGCTGACGTAACTTTAGTCTTATCTAAAGGATATAGGATACGTGTAGGTGTAGCTCATTTAGGAGAGGAAAATAGGGTAGTTAAATTTGAAGAGAAACCTAAAACGGATCTAAATGTAGCTACAGGTATATTGGTAATGAATGGATATATTTTAAGGAGAATTGAGGAAATAATTTCTATTCAAAATATAGTTGATTTAATGGGTGATTTAATACCATACCTTATTAAAGAAGATTATAAAGTTTATGGCTATATTTCAAATGATTTCTGGTATGATATAGGTTCTACAGAAAGATATGAAAAGCTTAATAATGATACGGTTGACAAAGAATTTAACTTTATATTCAAAGATCTTGTAGGGGGAGAAATATTATAGAGGGTACTAATTGAAGGTTACAATGCTTACATGGGAATATCCGCCTAGAATTGTCGGCGGGATATCTAGACATTGTTTTGAATTGAGTAAAGCTCTGGCTAGAAACGATGTAGATATAACCATCATAACTCTAGAGTTTCCTGGAGCACCATTTCATGAAAATATAAATGGAGTAGAGGTATATAGGGTAAAAGTCGAGATAGGTAACCCGAATTTTCTAACATGGGTTCTATTATTCAATCATTTTATGGAGAAAATGGCTGGACATATTTTTTGGAGCAAAAATGAATTTGACTTAATACATGTACATGATTGGCTTACATGTCCTGTAGGGATTTCCCTAAAACATACGTTGAATAGAAAACTTATTTTAACTATGCATAGTACTGAAGTCGGTAGAAGTTCAGGAATACATACACCTGATTCTGTGACAAAAGATTCTATTGAATGGTGGGGTACATATGAGGCGTCTAAAATAATTGCGGTAAGTAATTCCCTTAAAAATGAAATAATAAATCATTTTAAACTCCCTTTAGAAAAAGTTGTTACAGTTCCTAATGGAGTAGATTTTCAAAGATTTCAGAGATATGTTGATAAAAAGGGGGTACGGAATAGATTTGGAATAAATATTTGGGATAAAGTTATCATAT
>Ga0190363_1001318_pt1 | contig 14630 bp, 10 predicted proteins | sample 48721867_MG_FD_161272 | JGI IMG/M metagenome (GOLD analysis project Ga0190363, IMG submission 161272) | Hydrothermal vent microbial mat bacterial communities from Southern Trench, Guaymas Basin, Mexico - 4872-18-6-7_MG | ecosystem: Environmental > Aquatic > Marine > Hydrothermal vents >...
CTCTTTTAGTCCCTCGTGCTGATGGGTGGATAGGAGCACTCTGCCCTTATTCAAGTCGAATAGAATTATGTCTTTGGCCTGGAACTGCAGTAGAAAATCGCTTATAACTCCGTTGAACCTGCTGTTATCAAAGTACTTTTCTAGTTCCTTTTCGAATCCTTTAAAAACGTTAAGATCGCCTGACCAGCTGGGTAGAATGTCTCCGTATCTCTCTAGGAACGTGTAAGCAATCTCTGTCAGGATTCTGAAAACAATGTGTTCCGATAGTGTTTCAGACGTGTGAGCGACAAAGAGTAGCCCGCCTTTTTGTATGTAGTATAACCTTTGGTTTCTAAAGGAGATAGATTCGATCTCTGACTCCATGATCTCTTTTCCCATGTGTGCTATGGTTACAAGTAGCCCTGCTAAAAGATTTGGATCATAGTTCCCTTGACCCGCAGCAGCAAGGCACAAACCATTGGAATTTATAATCAGAATGTTCTTTAAATCAGAGTCAAAGTGCTCAGAGTTATTGAAACTCTCTAGTTTGTACAGATCCTTGACCGTCTTGACGAAGAGTCTTCTAGCCATTGAAATCACCATTAAACACTTATTGCACACTAAAAATTACAAGTTAAAGAATACGTAAAATTCAGAAAGGGAAACCGCACGACATTCTCTTTTTGAAACCAGTCAGAAATTTCCACGCAAATAGTGAGAATATCCCTTATAAACTACGCAATGGAGTATTCCGTCTCCAGAGAATTATGAAAAATAAAAGTAATAGTATCCCTTTAAAAACTTATCTTCTCAGCGAAGTGGGTGATGTAGAATTGTTTGGTCTCGCCTAGAAAGGGGGAGTTTATATGGCTTCTTTCGCAATTCGGAGCCTTACGCTGAAAGCGAGACCCGAGCATTCTACATCACCTAGCGAAACGGCAAGCAAAAAGTTGGGAGTATTGGTTAGTTTATCATATGGTTTCAAGAAACCTTGCCTTTCCGGTTAAGAAGTGTGAAATTTAGTGGGTCTAGATTAGGTTATTGGTACGAGTCTTACTCTGAAGCCCTTTTCATTTTTTTCAACTTGGGGGTACATTGCTGAGAAGTAAGGGAAGACACCGTTGATTATTATTGTTCCTTCGACGTTACGAACCTTGAAATGGTTGTCTGAAATGTGGTTAATGTAGTCCACTAGCTTCTCTTGGCCATATTTAGCTAAACAGAGTATGGTGTTTCCGGTCTGTTTTGCATCAATGATTCCTCGGGAAATCCCTACAGCTAAATCCATATCTCCTGTGTTACGCCACCCATACACTAACTCCAGGGTATCGCAAGCAAGTACAACTAAAACGGTCTTCTCTCCCTTTCTCTGAGTCGCTACCTCTTTATACATTCTCGAATAATCTTCACGTAAATCTCGTCCTTCAAGAGCCAGAATCCATGAGTCCTTCCTCTCATCCTCACCAACACTTGATTGCCCTGATGTTAGTTGAAAGTCCACCACCTTCACGTGTTTTTTGAATTCCTCCTCACCCGTCACTGGTGTTATCATTCTTTTCGCAGCCTGAGCTGTCATTCCCGAGGGTGGAATTAGGAAGACATTTCCACCATTCAAAACTTGGTTAAAAATTGTGGGAAGGAGAAAGTAGTCGTAAGCCTCACCGGTATCTCTCTGAATTTCTATTAGGTTGACAGATCCATGAAAGTATCCTCCTCCCGTAACCGAATCTAGGTACATGTTCCCGGTTGAGACCCTTCCCTCCACATTTTTAATGTAATCAAACTTTTTAGGAATCTTCTCCATTTGAATCAGGTTGTTCAGGGTTAATTCTTGGGGTGGCAGAACTCGGTACCGCCCCCCTTGTAGCGTAAACAAATAATGAGGGTTTCTGATGTGTACTCCTCTGAGTTTTTTTATCTCGGTGAGTCTGACGAATATATCGTCCTTTCTTTCAATCTGTCTTACTATTCCATCCACCAGATAGTCAACGGGTATTATCTGCTCTGTTTCTGAGACGATGATAAGGCCAGTTTCAGTCATTCGGGATAGGTCAATTATGGCGCTTTCAAGGGAATGATCTTCCCTAGGAATATGTAGGTTTTCTCTTAAAGCTTCTAGACTATCGACTATTACTGCGGTTGGCTTCGGACTCTGAATGCAGATTTCGTACATAGCCTGAAGAAAGGCGGGTCTTTCTATGTATTTAAAGGCTATAGCCAAATCCTCTGGAGGTTGATATTTCGAATCCGTGGCGTCAAGAATGTTTCTTGAGGGTATTAAATCTCTCGCCCATGGATATGTGGAATACAACTCTTCTGGTGTTACTCTCGTTGAGAGGTAGAGAGCTGGGCCTCTCTGGTTGAGGAACTCGCAGATGCTTAGCGCAAGGAGCGTTTTTCCGCTGCCTGGGGCTCCCTTTATCAAGAGTTTGTAGCCTCTTAGCAGATTAAAAGCCTCTATGAGTTCCCAAGGTATACATTTAGCCTCCAAGTTAGAGATTCCCCTTCTCTATTTTGAGAATTCTCTAAATTATATATTTTTTAGCGTATATATACTTATTCCCAGAATCTTCTACATGCTCTCAGCCGAGATTATAAGAGGGTTCAGAATCAGAACAACAATCGATCATCGGCTAGATTATCATTCTTCCCTCTTTTGGCGCCATATTACCTAGATGCCCATAGAAACATTTTCTTTACAAGCACGGTAATTGTAAGATTGGGACGTAAGACCAGGTCTGCTGAATCCTCTCAGAAACATCGTAAAAAGAAGAAGGTAATGATTGTGTAATAGGACACCACATTTTAGTTGTTGAATTAAACATTACAAGGTGGTTGTGTCGCTATTTCCTTTTTTAGATTTATACGTCGTTTCTCAGCTTTGAGCTTTTGAGCAGGTTTTACTGCATGTGGTGTTGTGGGAAGATATTAGCCGAGTGAAGGAAAAATACGGGGTCGTGCTTATTATATCAAGAAGAATCTGACATTCCGGAGTACCCAAGTCTACTATGGGTTGTAGGGGATCCAGATTTTTGTTAGTGAGTTAGGTGATGTGTGGTTGTGTTATTGTGTGTTTGGTTACCAGATTATTCCTCTTGCGTCCTCTTTGAAGACTCTTTCCTCGGGGTAGAGGACTATGCCGTTTTCTGTTATTCTGAAGAAGGCTGCGTCCATGCTGTGTTTTATTCCACGCATTTTCATGATTTCCAGTGCCCTTATTTTCGTGTTGCCCTGTCTAAGCATATATAATAGGATTACGCCTTCCGCTATGAAGGGTTCCAGGCCGTAACGCCCCATCTCGCGGACGTTTAGGCTCTCTGCCGTGAGGAGCGATGTTACTCCGGTTGCTTTGAGGGAGCGCACAAGGGTGAGAACATCCTGTCTGAGCTGGAAGAGGTCTTTGTGCTGAAGTGTAAGGTTGGTGATAGAATCCACAGTTATTCTTTGAGCTTTCAGTTCTCTTCTCTTCTCATGTATCAGTGAAACAAGATTTTCTATGTTGAATGACCTTTCTCCGAGAATCGGATGGCTTTCTGCTGCAATTTCGTAGATTCGATCACCGGATTCCGTGCTTCTCTGGATGGGAGCAGCGTCTATTATATCCAGCAGATTCTCGTCTATTAGCTTGTCTAGGTCCCATCCGAAGCTACTTAAATTTTCTTTTATGGTTTTTGCGGGCTCCTCCAAACTCACAATGATACCAGGTATGCCGTGCTGGTGAGCACCGTTGTATATGAATTGTGCAGAAAGAATACTTTTCCCTGTTCCGGGACCACCAGAAACTAAGATAGCTCTTCCCCTAGGAAACCCGCCGTTTAGCATCTCGTCCAAGCCGGGGATGCCAGAAGGTACAGTTTCAACAGGACTCATTTCCGTGACCCTCACTGCTCATAAAACTTTTCGCTTCAATTTGAATTTGAGTTTCTAGTATAAACTGTTTAACTTCCGTATATATTTCTTCCTTATTGCTTAGAAAATTAAGTTCACCTTTAGAGTAAAGCAATTGGACGTAGGTCTGTTCTGAGGGAGCAAAGATGGTCTTGTGTTTCTACAGGGAAGTTATTCGATGCCTACTAAGTCTATTTTGTCGGTCTCGTTTAGTTTTTCGGTGACTATGGCATACACTTTTGTTTTAGGGAGCACCCCGTATATTATTGGGGCTCCTACATTATCCATTATGAAATGGGTTGTCGCTAGGTGTATTACAGTATCCATAGATTTGATACCGTGCTTGCCCAACGCAATGCAGATACCATTAGAAGCTCTTGTTTCAAGAACTAGGGTTCCTACTGCTCTCCTAAAGCTTTCTTCACCAAAGATTCGCTCCATCGTATCTATTTCTAGGAGCCATAAATAGGTTTCAGCGCCAAGCCTCTCCGTGGTTTCAGATACTGATTTCCTAAAGACTTCAGCGAAGTCCTCTATGTTCTCTTTTGAAACACCGATTTCGTTCCCCACAATTTTTTCTGATAAGTTTTTGAATCTGAAGAAATAAAGGTACCTCCGTAATGTAGAGATAGCACTATTTTCTATTTCTACTAGCGAGAAAATATAGTCTATGGATGATTCAGTTGCGATGGTTTGCAGAGAGGTTATAAACGCTGGGAAACCATTTTGAACAAAACTTGAAATGATTGGTACCATAAGGTAAATGAATTCTGTTCCAGAGCCTCTTGCTTGCTCGAATAGGTTACATGTTCCTTTTCGCAATCCTCCGTGAAGAACCAAGTCCAATTCTTCTATAGATGTGGGGATAAAGGCTCCTTTCTTTTTTGGTGTTAGTATTCCTGCAGTACACTTAATACGGGGGTAAATCATTGGTTCAAAGTAGTTGAATCTGCCGTTTTTTAGGGTGAATAGGTAGTATGACTGTTCTATTCTCCCTCCGCGTATTTTTTCAAGATACAGTTTCCTTAGGAGTCTTCCATCTATGATTTCTTTTTCCAGTCTTACTACACCATCGGTTAGGTAGTCCAGTCTGCAAGGTTCATCGGTCTCCGTTATGAACAGCATGTTCGAAGACGTTCTTTCACCGATCTCCAAAAGGATGCTTTCCAGGGTGGTATCCCTTTCGGGAATGTTCAAACTCGATTTGAGGGCGTCCAGGCTGTCGATGATGACCGTCACGGGCCGCTGCTCCGACCTGTGAATCTCTGCGTTTATCGCTCTCAAAAACTCGGGCTGGTCCGAGTACTCAAACAGCACGTTCTTTGGAACATCTGGGGTTATGTAAGACCTTTTTGCATCCAGAATGCTTCGTACTTCTAGGAAGCCCCTCACCCACGGAAACTGGACCAGTATTCGCTCAGGTGAAACCCGTGTGGAGAGATAGATAGCCTTTCCTCTTTGAGACATGTTTTTGACTATCTCCAGTGCTAGGGTGGTTTTGCCTGTTCCCGCGCGGCCCTTGATGTGGAGAGAATATCCTCCTCGTTCTAGAGCACTAAGCATCTCTGTGGGTACACTCTTTTGGACGCTTAACAACTTGTCCTCCACCAGATGAATTTGAGTGTGTGGTTAAAGTTTGAGTACCTGAACTAGGTTTAAAAATATTTCGAGAATATATACGATTTACTGCTGAGTTATCCCCACAAACTCACATAGTGAAGGCGCTCTTTCCAGTTTTTGTACAAAAAGAATATTTGCTTGGAGCGTTTTGATATACTAAAGAGCTTTTTGAATGTAAGATAAGAGGGTTAGAGCGATGGAAGAGCTTATATCCTTTTTGTCGGATCAGCGGGTTTGGTTGCTTATCGAAAGATTGTTGGTTGAGCCGGAGTTGGAGTTTCTTCCCGAGTTTTCGCGTTCAAGCAATCTTGGCTTTCGTTACCCCTTAGCGGAGAAGATATTGGAAATGGACGTTCTTGAGGCCTTTGAAACACTAAACAGGCTCAGCTCTTTGGATATTCTACACAGAAATGTGGTAGACGTGATGCTTATCTGTCCCGAGTGCAAGAGTTATGACATTCATTTGAGGCTGGTTTGCCCGAAGTGCGGGAGCGGGAACATTACTACCAAGAAAGTAGTAGAACACTTTGAGTGCGGGCTCATTGATTTGAAGGAGAAATTCGGGAAATCAACCATGCTATTTTGTCCAGAGTGTAAGAAGAAGCTGAGGTCTGAGGGTGAGGACTACAAGATTACCGTAACTAATACATGTGAATTGTGTGGAGCGTTGTTCTCCCAGTCCGTGAAGCGGATGCGCTGTTTCAACTGTGGTTCAGAGTTTAAGATTGACGAAGCCGAGAGGAAGGAAATCTACTCCTTCAGGTTTAATAAGGGAATTCGCCCCAGCATTGTAAACCTGCTGGCCTATCGACCCATGCTCACCGAAATTAAACCCTCAAGAAAGAGAAAGGTAGAACTGGACCCCTTAAATGTCCACTTGTTAAACATTCTTCAAAAAGATGGGCGTACCTCTTTTCGTGAAATAAGCAGAAAAATGAAAGTTAGTGACGCAACCATCAGGGACAGGGTAAACAAACTCCTAAAAAGCGGAATAATAGAGGAGATCACAGCCATAGTAGATCCTAAGAAGGTGGGAAAAGAAGAAATAGCCTTCATTCTCCTAGAGGTTGAACCTTCAGAACTCACTAAGAATTTGTCCACACTTAAAGACATGCCCGAGGTGAAATTCGTTTGTGAAACAGCGGGCAAAGAAAATGTAGTGATTATGGTCTTCCTAGAAAATAGAGCGGCGTTAAAGGAATTCATAGACCAAAAGGTCAACACACTACCCGCAATCAGAATAACCCAGATCTTGACAGTTACAAACTTTGAGAAGAGAGATTTAAAAATAATCTTGTAGTCCTAACCATTTAAGTGGAACATTTTTCATTAAACTTTAGTGTAGTCAATGTCATACCTTTTTGGATCAGGCGTCTTTAAAAATTAATTTGCTAAATATTTTAAATTTGAGATTTAAGTAATCGGTATTAGTTTTAGTTGTGGGTATCCCTCAGAAAAGTCTATCTCCATAGTGTGTGTACCTGATCTCGGTTTTAGCGATTGGAAAAGTATCACTCCACATCTTTCCTCGATTTTGAGATGATAATTTGCCATGTTGGCAATTTCATCAATGCTTGCTGTTCCGTGTTTGATATTCCACACTGCTAGTAACTTTTTCTTTTGGGTATCAAATATTCCTGCTTCGAGAATTTCAATCACGCGGTGTCCATACTTGGCCATGAGAGAATCTAAGCCTATAGATATAAATCCGCCTTCTGGTTTTGTCTTCTGAATAGATTTACCGTGTAAGTAATGAAAATCTTTTAGTATTTCAGCTTCAGATTTGTAAAACTTCTCATGCGTCCATCTTTTCTCGGCAATATGCACCCTTTCGAGTTCCTCCTTCTCTATTTCAAAATTAGAAAAAAGAGGAAGAATCATTTCCTTGCTAGTTCCCAGGGAGGGTATGACGTTCATTTGCTTTCCCTTCAAAAGAAAATTTAACGCGGTTGGAATTAGTATGTAAAAGTAGGCTTCTCTCACAACGTTTTTCCCTATTTCTACCAGTACCGTTGAGCCTTTTTTATATCCTCCTCCCAGTATTTGGTCTAGGTCTCTGCTTCCGGTTGAAAAGTGGGTTTCGGTGTCTGGTAGGGGTTTAAACCTCCTCTTTTTCTTTGGAGTTTCGAGTTTGAATGGTTCGAAGTGTCTGAAAACTCCGTTCACCAATGTAAACAGATATGAAGGTTTTCGGCAGAGGGTGCCCCTCAGCTTAAGCAACTGTAACTCTCTCAAGAATTTCCCTTTAGAATTTTCCTTTCTCAGTAAAATGATGCCATCCACCAGGTAATCCAGCTTTTTTTCGTCCGAGTATTCGCTTACAAAAATCATGCTTAACCCCATTTCTTTCTGCATGTCCAATAGGTCGTAATAGATCCTCTCACTTGTTGCTTCCTGCACGGCTTCGATAGAATCAAAAATAATTAGAGGGTTCCTTCTACCCTCTAGCATCTGGTAGAGTTCCCTCAGAAAAGTTGGCTTATCAGAATACTCTATGAAACTAAAGTTCTTTTTCACACTTTCCTCCAATGAGGGGGGAGGGAAAACCGTCTTAGAAGCGTCTATGATGCGATTTTCAGGCACCATGTTTTTGATCCACGGATAGTCATCGATTAGTGTTTGTGCTTTTACCCTTGTAGTGACATAAAAACTGGGTGTCCTAAGTACTTGTGGGATTGATAAGGCTAGTATTGTTTTCCCCGTACCAGGTTCTCCTTTAATCAGGAGGGAGACACTGCGAGCTTTGAGGAAAGTTTTCAACTCTTCTGGTATTGTTATTTCTAGGTCCATTGCTCCACAACCTCTTAATCTCGACCTTCCGTGCCAAACCCATTTTTGTGGGTCGTTTTCGATTTCTATCTTTATTCGATTTTGATTTCTATTTGTGAGATTATTTTTTCTATCTGTGGTAGTATTCCAGACTTCTGTATAGCCATTTTTAACACAGGTAAAGATAGGAATCCTGTTGTGTAAGCTTCGATGGAAACGTAGGCGAAAGTGAGGTTCTCGATAAATTTTCTCAACGAGAAATATAGCGAAGAATCTCTAAAAACATAGTCCAGTTGGCGAAGGCATTTATAACACTCATCTATGAGAGAAACCATTCTCTTTGCATCTTCCTGAATAATCTTATACTCTCTAAGGAACTTTGTTATATCGATTTTTAAATTGTTTAGGTTAGTGATAACCTTTCTGGCGATGGAAAAAAACATTTCCCTACCATCCATTTTCTGTTCCAAGGTGTCCTCACGGTTTTTACTTTCAGGCCTTTTAATCATGCTATCACCATTAAATTTGACAGCTAAGTTAATGGAAGTTTTGACTTCAACGTGGCGAATCCTACTGAACACCCCATGATACGGCTGCTAGCCTTCATCTTAAGAACTCGTTTAAATTCTCGTTAGTTAAGCGGACTCCGCGGAATATTCTCAAATCTATAACTAGTTGGTTGTTGAAAATTCTAGTATAAATCTTAATTGGTCTACTAAAGAACCAGAACTTCACGCCCTTTAGAAAAGAATTTTGAAAATTACTACGCAATTAATAAGCATAAAATCTCTAAACCAAAAAATTAGCGGAAAAATAAAGCATAACAACGAAATTGAGTCGTTTCAGATTCCTTTTTAAATTTTTTGAGAAGATAGTTTTTGATACAATCGTTATAGTGTAATATAGTGTAATATATAGGTGTTTTATTCGATGTCTACGAGGTCTATTCTGTTAGCTCCATTTGATTTTTTGGTGACTATGGCGTATATTTTCGTTTTGGGGAACTCACCGTAAAGTACCGGTGCTCCTATGTTATCCATCGTGAAGTGAGTTGAGGCAAGGTGAGTTAAAGTATCTAGGGATTTGACACCGTGCTTGGCTAACACCACACAGATTCCATCGAGATTCCCCGTTTCAAGAACAAGGTCTCCTACTGATTTACTGAAGTTTTCCGCACCGTAACACCGTTCCATCGTGTCCACACCGAGGAACCACAAAAAGGTTTCTGCACCCAGTTTCTTTGTGGTTTCGGTTACAGTTTCCTTAAACACTTTACTAAAATTCTCTATGCTCTCCTTTGAAACATGGATTTCGTTCCATACGGTTTTTTCCCCTGAGTTCTCGAATCTGAAAAAATAAAAATATTTCTGAAGTGCAGAGATGATACTCTCTTCTCTTCTTACTCCCACGATGGACATCACATAATTCATAAATAATCTGGTGGTACCGCTTTGGGGAGGAATTACAAATACCGGGAAACCCCTCTGAACAAAACTGTGGAGGATGGGATATATGAGATAAACGTACTCTGTTCCCACGATATTCCTTGACAATTTGATGAGGTTAAGCGTCCCTTTTCTCAATCCTCCGTAAAGTACCCTGTCCAGCTCGTCTATTGACGTTGGGATAAGTTCTTTTCTCTGTTTTACTGTTAGTTTCTTTGCGGAATATTTAAGACGTGGAAAAAGACTAGGCTCAAAGGAGCTGAATCTGCTATCCTTCAGAGTGAAAAGATAGTATGGCTGATCTATCTAACCTCCTCGAATCTTTTCTAAATATAACTTTCTCACGAGTCTTCCATTTAGGATTTCCCTTTCCAGTCTTACTACACCATCGGTTAGGTAGTCCAGTCTGCAAGGTTCATCGGTCTCCGTTATGAACAGCATGTTCGAAGACGTCCTTTCGCCGATTTCCAAAAGGATGCTTTCCAGGGCAGTATCCCTCTCGGGAATGTTCAAACTCGATTTGAGGGCGTCTAGGCTGTCGATGATGACCGTCACGGGCCGCTGCTCCGACTTATAGATCTTTGCGTTTATCGTTCTCAAAAACTCGGGCTGGTCCGAGTACTCAAACAGCACGTTCTGTGGAACATCCGAGGTAACATAAGACCTTTTCGCGTCCAGAATGTTCTGCTCCTCTAGGCAGTCCCTCACCCACGGAAACTGGGCTAGAACCCGCTCCGTTGAGACCCGCGTGGAGAGATAAATGGCAGTTCCTCTCTGAGACATGTTTTTGACTATCTCCAGTGCTAGGGTGGTTTTGCCTGTTCCCGCGCGGCCCTTGATGTGAAGAGAGTATCCCCCCTGCTCCAAAACACCGAATATCTCTGTAGGGATATTCTTTTGGATGCTTATCAAAGTGCTTTCCACCCCCAAATAAATTTAAAATTAAGCTTCCTATGTGTAATAGTTGTTTAGATATTCTTATTTTTTTCGTGTTTTAAAACAGGAAGATTCGTTTTCCTAAGTTTGATTTAAACATAGACTGGTTTGATTTACTCCAAAAACTTTGATAAACGGTTTCTTTGTGAAGCCTACGTTTCTAAATGATTTTATGAATTTCTTCCTTTGAGATTCTGTTAACTTATTGTTGGTATAACGTTTGGCGGGCAAAAGAAGTTGCCGTAAGGCAATTTGGGCGAGGGGGCGTAGCACCGAAGCCTTTTATCCGCTGTTAGACGACCCATAGGGCAAAATTTCTGAAGGAAATTTTGAGTGCCGAAGCCCGCAAAATAATCACTAATAATAATTAGTTGGATGCTTTTGGGATATTATACTAAAACGATTCCCAAATATAGTGCTCTTTGGTCTCTTTTCGTAAATAATTTTGAAATTATTTCTTTTCAAATAATTGGTAATATCGTCTACTGGAAGACTCCATTTTTTAAAAAAGCTAAAGCTTGGAAATGTAAGGTCATTTAAAACGTAGAAACCATCTGGTCTTAAAACCCGACTTATTTCACTTAATGCTTTTTCCCAATCAGAAACTATGTGATGTAGAACATCAGAGGATAAAACCAAATCATATTCGTTATCCTCAAATGGAAGTTTTGTAGCGGCTGCTTCAAGAAATTTTAGATACTTGTTCTCTCCGTAATCATTTTTTGCTCTCTCAATTTGTTTAGGATCTAAATCAATTCCTGTTACTTCCCATTCATATTTCTCAGACAAATACGAGGAGAGCACCCCAATACCGCATCCAACTTCTAATACTTTTTTAACATTGCTTAAATCAATTTGACTAAATAGATGTTCAAAAGTCTTTATATTGCGAGTGCGTGCACTGAGATTCACAAATATTTTTTCTAATTTGCTCATCTTCGTTTTGTAAACCTCCTAAATCGATAATATTATTAGCTTAATAAATTTTACTTGTTTCATTTGTTGCTTCGTCCATTTTACCCAGATCCATTCTGTTGAAATTGTTTCATAAACTGTTCCATCGGGAAGGGCTTTCCATGCCCCGGATAAACAGTTTTTATTCTCAACTTTTTCAGTTTCTCAACACTGGCATTAGCTGCCGATAAGTCGTCCATATTAGAACTGAGAACTGGTTTGTCTCTATTTTCAAGCAAATCTCCGCAAAAAAGATCGCCACCCGCTGTCTGTATTCCTATTGAACCTTTTGAGTGCCCTGGAATGTGAAGAACTTTTGCATCGAGTCCGTATTCAGAGAGATCGTATCCCTCATCAATATATAAATCTGGTTTGAATCGCTCCTTTTTGCCAAATCTGAACAGGATGCGAGCTATCATTCCAAGGAGAATATTGCCTTTTCTCCTGTTCCAAAACATGTCTCCACGTTCGCTCATTCCCGAATCGTCATGATGCATCGCTATCCTTGCACCGAACTTTTCGCGGAGATAGGCTGCATTACCTGTGTGGTCAAAATCTCCATGGGTTAAGACGACGAGCTTGAGATTGCCAGGCTTACAGCCCGCGCTTTCAAGTTCTTTTTCAAGTTCGGTGCGCTTATTTGAACATCCCGTGTCGATAAGGATATAGCTGGTGTCGGTTTTTATGAGGTAGCAATTTACAGTCCCCAATCTATAAGGTAGCGGTAAGCTGATAGTAATGATTTTTTTCATAGTCGTGTTAAACACCTTTTCCGTTTTAAGGTTTTCTCGCCCATCCTTTTCGTCTTTCTTAGGCACAACGTTTCAGATAACAGAACCTCCTTTGAAAAGATTTATAAGGACTTGTAATTTCTGTCTGATTCTGTCCTTGCTCTTGTGGGTGGGGTTTAATGCGCAGTTAAGATGTTGAAACCTTATTGATTTGCGTGGATAAGCTTCTATTTTATTTGAGGAAGGAGGTATGTTTTCTCTCTAAGAGTTGTTTCTTAGTGATTTTACTTAGTTTTTTAGGAATTCTAAATATGATTAGTTGACGTTTGAACTTCAAACAAATAGGGAATATGATTTTCCATAAACGGATTCAAACAGTTATAAGTTAAGAAAGAGTGGATACGTTGCTGGAAACTGAGTCTCTTAAAGGAAGCGACAAAGGGGTGGATGCGGTGAGCTCTTCTGCTGTCAATGGCGGCGGGGAAGCTGCAAAAGTGGAACTGTGTGGTGCTATCGAAGAAAAGTTGATTGGGCATATGGCTAGGATCAAAGACGAAGTGGTAAGCTCAGTGATGAGGAGGTTTCCCATCAAGGGTCTGGACATGGTTATTCGACAAGCGTTTGACAGCGCCCTGCAGAGGAGCTTTGATGCACTGTTTAGCGTTCTGGGCTCTGAGCTGAAAAACTCGCCACTGCCTGATGCTTTTGGGGGTGTATCCGACTCGGCCGTTGGGCAACCGGATAATTTTGATTTACACACAGACATTTACTCTCAGATGAGGAAGACCATAGGCAAAATAGTGGAGTACTCTAAGAGATTTTCAGAAATTCCAACCGTTGACGGTGATACCCAATCAGACCATGAGGACAACGTTGTAGATGTGAAGATTGTTGAGGAGTACCAAGAGACGATAGAGGAGTATCAAAAGAAGATAGACAAGCTTATGCTGGCGATAAAAGTTAGGGACAGAAAGATTTCGGAGCTGAAGAATGAGGTCAACCGACTGCGAGAGGCGCTGAAGCTCATGGAGAAACAAGCGTACTCACCATTCCTAACCGCTCCAACACCCGACTCCCAGGAGGAGATTCTTCTTCAGAGGCAGATGCAAGGCTTAATGGAGTTTATGCGGAAAATCACTCCAATTCTGAAGAGGGATCCGAAATACAAGATATTGTTTTACTTGAAGCGCGTAGGGAAAATAGACTTCGGTAAACTCAGCCAAGACCTAAGCATACCCCCGGAAAAATTGAACACTCTTCTCGAAGAACTTGAGGCGATGAACGTCGTAAAGAGGTCTGGTGACAAGGTTCAGCTGAGGGATGTGTATTGAGTAACTCGAAGCGAGTAAAGAAAGAAAACTCTACGCGTAAAAAGGGCTTGTTCCCGAATCGTACCCGCTCAATCAAAATAAATCCTAGAGAGCTGTTCTGGAAAAATTCCGAAAATTTTGATCAAACCCTAAAAATTAGTGAAGATTACTCGGGGACTCCTGAAAATTGTATGTTTATTGGGAATTTCCTCTGCAATTCAAGAATTGGATTGTCAGGAGGAGTGAGATAAGGGGTTTTTGATGGTGATGAGAATGATATACGGACTTCTGATATTTGACAGGTCTGGGGTAAGCGTCTTCAAGAGGTTTTACGGAAACCTCAACCTGGACAGGGAGCTCTTAGTCGACTTCGTCGGGGAGTTTGTAACTTTTATACAGAACCTCGACCGGAGCGAAAGAATCGAATGCCTGAACCTTGAAAACATGAAGTTCGTTTACTCCATCCACAAAGAAATAGTCTTGGTGCTGTGCTCAGACCACAGAGAAGACGAGATGTACCTGATGGACAAACTCATCAAGATACAGGAAGAATTCACAAAACTTCTCAGCAGCGTACCAAAGGACCAGACAGTTGAGGAACCCTTGGTAGAGGAGACACTACCAGAGGATGCGAAGGGTGAGGAGTTGTCGGAAGAGGCTGTCGATGAGGAGGCCGCGGAGTGGGAGTCGGTTGAGGAAGAGAAGTCACAGATTGAAGGGGATCCATTTGAGTGTTTCGGGCAGATAGTTGATGAGATTCTGTTCCCGTTTCTCAAAATGGTTATCCTCGGCGAGGGTGGGGTTGGGAAAACCTCGGTGCTGAAACTCATCATGGGTGAGGAGCCGGATTCCTGTTATGTTCCAACGGTGGGTGTGGACGTTAAAGAGTTTGATTTTGAGCTTAGGGACATGAAGCTTGTTTTCTGGGATTTCTCGGGTCAGCCGAGGTTCAGGAAGCTCTGGAAACCCTTCCTCGAGGGAACCGACATAGTCATCCT
>Ga0190363_1001321_pt1 | contig 14598 bp, 15 predicted proteins | sample 48721867_MG_FD_161272 | JGI IMG/M metagenome (GOLD analysis project Ga0190363, IMG submission 161272) | Hydrothermal vent microbial mat bacterial communities from Southern Trench, Guaymas Basin, Mexico - 4872-18-6-7_MG | ecosystem: Environmental > Aquatic > Marine > Hydrothermal vents >...
GGACACTTGTAACCAAATTCGTTTATTCTCAGAAACCAGACTTAAATGAGAAGAGAATCCATTTCCCATGAGGTCTTTTTCCGTCACCCATTTTATCTTTTTGTATTTCTGTAAAAAATCCTCAAGCCTTTCTATAGAATTAATTCGCTTCACTTCGTACAAATTGACAGAATTTTCCTTCAATTTTTTCCTATAAAATGGAATAGAAAGCAAAGCTTTCCTTACTTTTTTCGCTATTCTGTTCATTCTGTTAGCACGAAGCCATTTGGACATATCACTTAACATTTATAATCCACCTTGATCGAGTTCCAAATGTCACTTATAGTAAGCTTTTCAGGATTATCTGCATAAAGAATATCTCCATCCTTTTCATAGGAACACAAATGCACGATCTTTCTTAGATAGCTTTCTGCATCTTCCATATCTATACATAAAGTAGCAAAAAATTTAAAAATAATGTAATTTGCGTAGTTGTTACTACCCAATAACTTCCATTAAGAGAAACTAAATGAATTTTGTTGCATCTATTCTAGGAAATTTTGTCAAGAATATTGAGTATTTGCAGGAATGCTCGTTTGTTAGGAGTGATTTTATTATTTTGATTTTGCTTTTTCCGTCGTGTGCTACTCTGAAGCCATCGCCATTTTTCTGTGCTTTTTGATAAGTTTCTAGTGTAGGCATGCTCCAAGCTTTACTTTTATGACTACTAACAGTAACCGGAACAAAATTTAAAATTTAATTTTACTTACAATTATATTTAATGATGTAAGAAGCGAAGTTAGTACTATGAAAAAATATTTTCCGAAATTATTGCAGGCAAAGACTGTTGGTGCTAGCGCCGTACGAAGAGTTAGAATGCACCGCAGTTTAGGTAGGGTACATAGTGTATTCAAAGAAGTCTTCAACATTGTAACTGAAAATGAAGAATTGATAAGTGTGGTGTCTCAGAATGTTGGTCCTGGACCTATTAACATCGTTGTTGACTTACCAAGTCAGTTAACGATGTTTTCGCTTGGCGTAAGCCAAGGACAACTTGTTTTTAGCGAAGGTGACACGCTTTTAATTAGCAGTAATGTTGAGATTTCAATGAAATACGCTTCTGAGTATCGACCTTGCCGTCGCTTCAAGGCTTCTGAGCTGAACGTTATAAAGCGCAACTTAGAAATAGTTAAGAAAGTTGCATTAAGGGAAGGAAATTTTACAGGGGTTGGTGAATTAATAAAGTGCTTAACAAGCAACTTTAACATAGAGCCTCAACCAGGACTCAACGAATTTGCTTCTAGGGCGCTTTCTCCCCTTTCTAGTCTTTTAGCGAGTATCAAAGAAGAGCGGTATTCTGACTTGTGTAACTTAGCTATGAAGCTGATTGGTCTTGGTCCGGGATTAACTCCATCAGCTGACGACGTACTTGCTGGGTTGATGGCTGCTTTTCTTCTCGTAGGGGAAAATCTAGGTATAAAATCGAGCAGATTGCAATTAATTAATGAAGCAATTACATCATGCGTTAATAGCAGCATAACAACTTTGCTCAGCATGGAATTTTTGTGCCATGCCTCTCATGGCGAAGTGAACGAACCAATATTGAAATTGATAGGAGTGATTCTAACATCTGATTCTGTAAATGTAATAAAAGCAACAAGAAAACTTCTATCGATAGGAGAGACCTCCGGAACGGATATATTGCTTGGTCTTCTTCTTGGAACAATGTTAGCAATTGAATTCGCAGAGGGTACGTAAAAAAATGCCAAGGGTAGTTATCGTAAAGAAAGGTATGTTCCGTGATTCAATAACACTAATGAAACTTTCTAAACTAATTTCAGAGCGAGAAGGTGTTAGGCAAGCTGCCATAGCAATGGCAACACCACTTAATAAAAGATATTTAAAAGATATTGGTTTTAATCACAAGAATTTAAGGAAAGCCGAACCGAACGATCTTGTAATAGCAATTGACGCCATAAGTGAAGAAAGCTTGAATGCTGCACTGGAAGAGGCTGAAAAGCTCTTATTAGCCCAGGTAGCAATGGAAGTCAAAGAATATAGGCCAAGTTCACTGGAAGGTGCCCTTGAAGTAATGCCCGATGCTAATCTCGTTGTGATTTCTGTACCAGGAGAGTTCGCAAAACTAGAGGCTATGAAGGCCCTTAAGAGAAGTCTAAATGTTTTTCTATTCAGCAGTAACGTCTCTATCGAGGATGAAATTGAGCTTAAAAAATTTGCTTTGGAAAAACAATTACTCGTAATGGGGCCGGATTGTGGTACTGCTATAATTAATGGTGTGGTGCTTGGTTTTGGCAATGTTGTTAACAGAGGCGAAGTGGGAATAGTTTCGGCTTCTGGAACAGGAATACAGCAAGTTTCCACTTTAATTCACAATGCTGGATTTGGCATATCACATGCTATTGGAACCGGAAGTAACGACTTATCTGAAAAGGTAGGAGGCTTAATGATGAAAAGAGGCCTTCAACTGCTGGAAGAAGATGAGGAAACTCGTGTTATAACGCTTATTTCAAAACCTCCTAACATAAGCGTTGCGAATGAGATCCTCAAAATAGCAGATTCACTAAGCAAGCTCACCGTTATAAATTTCCTTGGTGCGAAGCTCGAAGGCAAAGGGAAAAAATGGTATGTAACAAACACCCTAGAAGATACCGCAGAAGCTGTATGTGCGATTCTTAGAAATGAAAAACCACGAAGAGTGATATTTACAAAATCGGAAGAAGAAGTGACATCTATAGCGAACAGCGAGTTCACTCGATTCTCTGATGATCAAAAATACATTAGAGGACTATTCTCTGGAGGAACATTATGCCACGAGGCTTTGATCATAGTCTCACCATTTCTAGACGGTGTCCACTCAAATGTGTCCATTGAACCAGAAATGAAGCTAAAGAACATTAACAAAAGCGTGGAGCATACCTTCATAGACATGGGTTCCGAAGAATTCACTGTAGGAAGAGCGCACCCTATGATTGATTTCACTTTGAGGAAAATGAGAATTCTCCAAGAGGCAAAAGATCCGGAAGTTGCAGTTATTCTGTTCGATATAGTTTTAGGTTACGGGGCCCATCCAGACCCAGCTGGGGAAATCATACCTGCGATAATAAAAGCGAAATCTCTTGCAAAGGAGAGAGGTCGATATCTATCATTTGTCGCATCAGTTATAGGCACAGAAAAGGATCCGCAAAATGCGATGGAACAAAGCAATAAACTGAAAGAGGCAGGCGTTATTGTAATGCCTAGCAATGCTCAAGCTGTAAGAATGGCAACATTAATAGCAACAAGAAACAAAGTTATCAAGCAATTGTTCAAGGAGGAATAAAAATGACTAAAAAAACTTTACTCAAAGAGAAGTTAAAAGTCATAAATATAGGAATTGAAACTTTTGCGTTGGCTCTTGAGAAGCAAGGTGTACCAGTAGTTAGAGTTGATTGGAAGCCACCTGCAGGCGGAGATAAAGAAATGTTAAAACTGCTTGAAAAATTAGGGGTATAGAAACGAATTACATCGAGTCTTAACGAAAAGGTTAATTACAGCACAAAAAAGTCCCTAAAGGGCAGTTTTTTGGATTTCGATTTTAACTTCGAGTTGGCAAAGGATCGTTTTGCTTCTCTTGAAGAGTTACAATGTCTGAAATAGAATAAAAAAGCGGGAGGCTACTGCTTAAAATTTATTGGTCTCTTCTTTCTACGAAGCATAATGAAAGATGAGCTTAGCAACATTATCAGCATGATAGTCATTACTTGGAATTCCGGTATTATATTTACTTCTGTCACTGTAACATCAAAGGATATTGGATTTTCGTTGTGATCTTCGAGATAAGTAATATAGGAAGGACAATTACCTATCACAAGGTCTGATAAACCTATGCCAGTACCGTTGAACTTAATTGTGCATAGCACTCCAGTTCCATTGGCTCCCCCGAGAGCTGGATCCCACAATCCAGAACAGCCGACAAATATATAGCCGTGAGTTTCATTATAGCTATTGACTATGTTCTCAGGTAGGAAGGCAAAGTATGTATCGCCAACTTGTCTCAGAAATGGTCCTTCAGTGGCGTTAACTGCATGCAACACATCGTTCCTGAACCACAGAACAATTTGCCAAGCATAAAGATTCGTCACATCTGAGATGGTTATGTTAACATCAAAAACTGTGTACGGTTCAGGAACTGAAGATGGGGATATTGGAGTTAAAGTTACTGACGTAGCAGCAGAAACCTTGTACGTGAAGAATCCATACAACACGAGTAATATTAGCATTATAATTAATGCTTTCTTAATGCTTTTCATATAGTAATTCCTCCTTCAACGTTTCAGTAAACATTACAGTTTGTATTCTATTAAAATTTTCGACCAAAAAGAGAGAGTTATTAAACTTTTCCGGAGGCCTACAAAACCCTCAGTTCTGCCTATCAATGATATGTCATTAGATACCAGTTTACATCTCTGGCATTGTTTATGTAGCGAGTACACTACCAGTATCAATGATAAAGGAGAAAAAACAAAAAGTCTCTAGTCATTTATTTCACTCCAGTCATCATAAGCCCTATCTCTTGAATCTTTGCTTTTGATACTGGGAGAATACCAACTATTCTTCCTTCGTATATAACTGCAACACGATCACTTAGAGACATGATTTCATTTAAATCCTCAGAGATTAAAAGAATTGCTACTCCCCTTTCCTTTTGCTCTAACAGCTTTCTGTGGATGAATTCTGTTGCGGCTACATCTAGACCGGATGTAGGATGAGCAGCAATTAGAATTTTTGGATTTCTAGATAATATCTTCGCTAGGATAAGTCGTTGAAGGTTCCCTCCTGATAGGTTCCTTGCTGGCGCATCAATGCTGGGGGTTGCGATCTCATATTCTTTAATTAACCTTTCTGCATACTTGCGGATTTCGTCTTTTTTTAAAAAATATCTTCTTTTGGTAAATGAGGGCGTTGAGTATATCTCGAGCACAAGGTTCTCGGCAATAGAGAAATTCGGGATTAGCCCCATCCCTAAACGATCTTCGGGGATGTGCCCAACACCATGCTCTATTATCTTCTTTGGCGGAAAGTTAGTCACGTCTTTTCCAAAGATGTATATTTTCCCTTCGGTGGCCTTTCTCATGCCTGTGATTACCTCAGCGAGTTCGCGTTGGCCATTTCCAGATACTCCAGCTATTCCTAAGATTTCTCCTTCATGTATGGAAAACGACACGTTCTTTAGAGCTAATAATCCATTATCGCCCACTGCCGATAAATTCTTTACCTCCAGCGCAATCTTTCCTTTTTTAGCTCTTTTCTTCTTAATATCCTCGATTATTTCCTTCCCAACCATCAATTTTGCTAATTCGACCGGATTTGTCATTTTTGTGTCTTTTCTTGCCACAACCTTTCCGCGTCTAAGAACGGTGACACGATCGCTTATTTCGATTGCTTCGCGGAGCTTGTGTGTGATGAATACAATGGTGAGTCCTTGTTTAACCATAGATCGAAGAGTTTTGAAGAGATCCTCGGTCTCTTGTGGTGTCAGAACTGATGTGGGTTCGTCGAGGATTAGAACTCGCACCCTACGGTATAATGCTTTTAGTATTTCGACGCGTTGTCTCTCTCCCATTGAGAGCTGCTCGACCTTGGCTTTTGGATCGACTTTAAGTTTGTATATTTCGGAAAGCTCGGCTATACGCTTTTCAGCTTGGCCGAGGTCTAACAATGGTTCCTTTGGGGACCTGAGACCTAAGATTATATTCTCCGTCACTGTCATTGTAGGAATGAGCATAAAGTGCTGATGAACCATCCCTATTCCCAATTCAATTGCGTCTTTGGGGGATCTAATTGTGACAGGGATACCTTGGACTAAAATGGTTCCTTCGTCCGGACTGTACAGTCCGTACAAGATATTCATCAATGTCGTCTTACCAGCTCCATTCTCTCCGAGTAGAGCATGAACCTCACCTGCTCTTAAGTCGAAGTCTATATGGTCGTTTGCTATCACACCTGGAAATCGCTTTGTGATGCTTCTCATCTCTATGATGGTTTCTCCAAGCTTCACGTTCCATAGATTTAACTTCTGAACAAACCCTTTTTTTCCTCGGAGTTTTTCAATAAAGCGTTTTACTTTCTCAACCGTAGAATACCTCATTTCCACGCCCCATAATGAGAGCCGAAACACTGATAATGTATGATAAAAATAGTTCAAAGGTATTTAAGCAGTTAGGTTTATGGGTCAATATCCAAGTTTGGTGGCTTGTAAGGGTTTAACGGAACAGGAGTAAATGTCTTTCCGAAGTTTCTGCCCATAATGGATATATCGCGTATGTCAATCACGTTGTCTCTATTTATATCTGCTATTGGTTTCCATCTTGCTGTTCCAAAGATAGCGCCAAAGACTTCGCCTACGCTGGATACGTCAGTCATGTTAATTACGCCGCTAAAGTCCAAGTCTGTTCTAATGAGTTTTTCCGTTGCAGCAAGAAGGTCTCTTACATCTTGAGGGACGTAGGGATCAAGGTTGTGGAACGGAGCTAGGGAACTTAAGTCTATGTCTATGCTCTTGTATCCAAGGTCTACTCCATTAATCATATATTGAACGATCAGGTCCATGAACTTTGGCGTATCCATCAAGATGCTGGTTACCATGTTATCAGGGCTTAATTCATATTGGTCTGCAACGCACCCTATGACCATAGGGTATGGTTGACCATGGTCTGCGCATGCCTGCATGACCCCTCGTCCACTAAAGTCGGCTACATGAGCTATTATATCAACATCATATGTCTCTATCAGAGTACTGGCTATTTGATAGCCAGCTGAGGGATCTCCCCACGGGTTTGTCCCGCCAACTTCACGCAGGTGTACTGTTACCGAACTGTCCGCGTACTTGACTCCAGCTACGAACGCGTTGGCTTCCATGCATAAGTATCCGGGTTCGTACCATGTTCCAACTATCCAACCTACATGGCCCGTCTGAGTCAGTTTTGCCGCAAGCACTCCTGCGAGAAAATGTCCAAAGACTTGGAATGCTGGACCCAGAGCTACAAGATTTGGCCTGTCAGAGTAGCCTGCACCGGGCACCGCCACCCATGTGGTATCAGGATATAAGTCAGGCATGGCATCTTCGCCCCACCCATATAGCATAGACATGAATTGCCCTCCAACACAGAACACTAAATCGTATCCTTCATCTCCATAAGATGCAGCAACAGAACGTTGCTCAGTGTATGGAACATTTCTTGAAATGCTAACCGTCAACCAAGGATATTTTTGTTGGATTGCCTCTGCACCTAAGATTGCCATCATGGAAAAGCCCAGATCTGATTCGTCTCCCCCTACTATCAGAGCAACTTTATTGAGAGGATGCGCGCGCACACGTACAGTAAAGTTGGATGCCACAATTGTGGTCGAAAAGATTAATATTATAGCTATTGCTAAAACTTTTTTATTCATATACATCTCCTCTTAATCTCCGGGAAAAATTTTGGTCTCTAACATTATTTAAGAATTTTGTAAGAATTTTAAAGGAAGCTTAAACATCTGGTCACACATCCCTTCCTATTCAGAAAAGCTTTTATGCTATCTTAAATTAACATCCAAGAAAATGCGGGAGATCGCTATTTTATGAAGAAGTGGATTGAAAAATACGTATCATATCCAATAGGAATCATTGTAGCGTTGTCCCTTTTTTCAGTTATATTATTAGTAATGGGATTTGACCCTGCATCGAGTTTAGTGACGCTAATATACGGATCTCTCGGCAATATTTACAGAGTCAGCGAAACATTTGTTAAGACTGTACCGCTATTGCTATGCGCTCTGGCCTTTTTGGTTGCTTTCAAGGCAAGGTTTCTGAACTTCGGCGCTGAGGGCCAGTTATATATCGGTGCTTTATGCGCATATTTTGTCGCTTCTCAGATGGGAGATTTACCTGGCGTATTATCCATTCCATTAGTAGCGTTAGTTTCTTTCATAAGTGGCGTAGCTTGGTTAGTGATACCTCTTATTCTAAAACTCAAATTGGAGATAAACGAGATTTTTCCCACCATAGTTATGAATTTTATAGCGATACTTCTCACTAACTGGCTGCTTACCGGTCCAATAAAGGATCCAAAAGCACAAAACCCTCAAACGAGGGCTATTCCCCCAGCAACATGGCTTCCAATCATGATTCCTCGAACTAGACTTCACGCAGGTTTGATTTTTGCATTTTTCTTGGCATTTTTGATATATTTAGTTCTGCAGAAAACTGTTTTGGGCTACGAAATCAGAGCAGTTGGGCTCGGTCCAAAAGCGGCTAAACATGCAGGAATAAATGTTCCAAGAACTATCGTTATTGTAGGGATATTGAGCAGCGGGTTGGCTGGATTGGCAGGGGGAATTGAATTACTTGGCGCCAATCATATATTGATATCTGGCTTTTCTCCGGGTTTTGGTTATCAAGGTATAGCGATAGCCGCATTAGGAAAATTTGACCCGGTAGGAGCGCTTCTTGCATCAATATTCTATTCCATTTTACTTGTAGGAGGAGAATCAATGCAGCGGGCAACTCGTCCAGTGCCCATTCACTTAATTTATATCCTACAAGCCGTGTTAGTGCTTTCTGTTTTAATTGTCCAAGAATTTATTATAATGGTGAGGAGACGGAAATGATTGATGTACTGACTTTGATTCTGTCGGGCGGTGTGACATTGACTGTTCCGATTCTTCTCTCAGCACTGGGAGAGATTTATGACGAGCGCGCAGGAGTTTTAAATCTTGGACTTGAAGGCATAATGTCTCTTTCAGCTTTCGTAGCCTTGTACGTATGTTCCATCACTAGATCCTACTTGATGGGCACACTAGCGGCAATAGCAATAGGCGGTTTAATAGCATTAATTCATGGTTTTGCATGTATAACAATTGGCGTCAATCAAATAATTTCCGGTCTTCTTATGGTCATGTTAGCGGATGGCATTGCTAATTTTAGTTACGTTACTGTTATTAGAACATCGGGTGTCCCACGTGCACCCGTTATTAAACCAATCAAAATTCCCGGATTAAGTCAAATTCCAGTTCTCGGCCAAGTTTTATTTGAACAAAATATTTTCGTTTATTTGGCATTCTTGTTGGCTATTGTTTTTGGATTTATCCTGTACAGAACTACGTGGGGGTTAAAAATAAGAGGTGTCGGAGAGAATCCTGAGGCTTGCGATGCAGCTGGAATAAACGTCAATAGAATTCGATATTTGTGCGTTATTCTAAGCGGAGTAATGGCAGGCTTTTCAGGGGCCTTTCTATCTTTAGGATACTTAGGTCTTTATGGAAGAGGTATGGCTCAAGGACGCGGATGGATTGCTATAATAGTTGTCATTCTTTCACGCTGGAGCCCTTACAGGGCCATTCTAGGAAGCTTAATATTTGGGATGGGATACTCAATTGCGGCTAGTTTGATAGGCTTAAATATAGGGGTATCAAGCTACCTTCTTCAAATGATCCCTTACGTATTAGCACTTATCGCCATCTCTCTTATGTTTAAGAGAATGAAAGGCCCGTCTGCGTTGACAATCCCGTATAGGAGAAAGTAAGATACTAAACAAGTTTACCGCATTCCCACTCCCACATACCCTCTTCTTAATTTATATCTGTTTAGTCAGATTAAATAGTATCGGAATGGAGAAAATCTTTTAGATTGAACATCGCTAAAACAGATTGGAGGTATTGCGTAATGTCAAAAAGCATAGACATAAGTTCTGAGGTTGATGAAGCAAACAAGAAGGCTGTTGAGAGAATTATCGCTTCTGATAGTTGGCTTGTTGACATAAAGCCAGCAATAAAGGCAATACCTGGCTATAAAGAAGATTTGATTACGCATGCTGGTCCACCAATCGAGTGGGACAGAATGTGCTTTACCCAGAAATATGCGATAAAAAATGTTGCTGTGTATGAGGGCCTGGCGCGTACTCAAGAAGAGGCTGAAAAGCTTATCAAGAGAGGGGAGATACTTATCGAGCCGAACCATAAATATGGTCTCGTTAGCGGTATGTGCGGTGTTACTGCCGCGTCGTTTCCCGTTTTTGTAATAAAGAATAAGGTTCATGGAAATGTAGCTTTTAATTGGCAACAAACAGATGTGACGGCTTTTGGAGACGTTTATGAGAGAGTCTCAGAAATAGACTTCGTGAAGAATGTTTTAGCTCCTGTGATGAAGGCAACAATAAAAGAAGCTAAAGGAATCAACATTAAGGAGCTACTTGTTCGGGGACTACAGATGGGAGATGATCTTCACGGAACATTCGATGCATGTAGAGGCATTTTTTTAAATTGGATATTTCCATACATGCTTAGAACTGGCTTTTCTAAAGAAACATTAGCTAAAGTAGCTGATTATTTTGCGTCGAGAGAAGGAAGATGGTACTGTGGAAATCTCATGATGGGAGCTTGTAAGGCAATGATGGATGCTGCAAAAAATATTAAATACAGTTCAATTGTCACAGCAATGTCACGTAATGGAGTAGAGTTTGGAATACAAGTCAGTGGTCTTGGCGACGAATGGTTTTTAGGTCCAGCTGGTAAGATTAAAGGTTTTACATTTCCTGGTTTTAAGGAAGAAGACTCAACCCTTGATATAGGTGATAGTGCTATTGCCGAGACAAGAGGATTGGGAGGAACAGCGTTACCGGCGTCTCCAGCGCTCGCTAGATTGATAGGTGAAAGTCTTGAAGACGCAATAGAACACACCAAGAAAATGAGGGAGGTTTCAGTTAAAGAAGATCCGGTATTTAGAATCCCGTACATGAACTTCATGGGAGTACCTGTCGGAATCGATGTTCGGAAAGTTGTTGCTAAAGGAATTCTTCCGAAAATAGACACAGGCATGGCGCACAAACGTGGTGGTCACCCTATCATTGGAACAGGCGTATCTGTTGCTCCAATGGAATGCTTTAAAGCAGCATTGAAGGCCTTTGCCGAAAAATACGCCTAAAATCAGTGCTTTATGCGCATACATGACAACTAACACATAAAATAATTCATAAAAAGTAAAAAGGCTAATTCGTTATTCGCCACAAATGTAGCTTCTGATATAATCTAAGGGGGGATCTGATTGGCCAAAAGAATCCTGATAGCTCTGGGTGGCAACGCCATCAAAAAAGCTGGCGAAATAGGGACGGCAGAGCAACAGCTTCAAAATGTACGAGAAACCTGCAAACATGTCTTAGAAATAGTGAAGAGAGGTTATAGAGTAGTTATAACACATGGAAATGGACCACAAGCTGGAAACTTGTTAATACAGCAAGAGAAAGCAAGCAAATTTGTTCCGCCCCAACCTTTAGATATTGTGGTAGCTATGACTCAAGGGCAAATAGGCTACATGCTACAACAAACATTGATAACCTACTTTAAAAAAGTAGGACTGAACATTCCAGTAGCTACTGTGCTAACGCAAGTGCTAGTGGATAAAAACGACCCAGACTTTAAGGATCCATCAAAACCTGTGGGCCCCTTTTACACTAAAAAGGAAGCTGAAAAACTAGCGAAGAACGGTTATGTAATCAAGAAAGTTAGACCAGTTGGAGAAAAAGCATATAGAAGAGTTGTTCCGTCGCCTGACCCAATAGCCATAATTGAGCAAGACACTATTAAACGGCTCGTTGACGCCGGGGTCGTGGTTATAGCGTCTGGCGGTGGGGGAATACCCGTCATAATGAAGGAGGATGGAAGCTTAGAAGGGGTAGAGGCCGTAATAGACAAGGATTTAGCCGGAGAAAGATTGGCAGAAGTTGTCGATGCAGAGATATTTTTAATCCTGACAGATGTTGAGAAAGTTAAGCTAAACTACGGAAGACCTAATGAACAGAATATAGACAAAATGACGCTAGCAGAAGCACAGAAATACCTCAAAGAAGGACACTTTCTACCCGGAAGCATGGAACCAAAAATAATTGCATGCATAAGATTCTTGGAATCAGGCGGAGAAAAAGCCATAATCACGTCACTAGACAAAGCAGTAGAAGCCCTAGAAGGCAAAACAGGGACTCTAATCATTAAGTAATTATAAACCAGGAAAATTAAACGGATAATTTTGATTCGAAGAAAACTGTACTATTATAAAATACTTTTCTACCTAGAAATTATACTACAAGTATAACTAAATACCTTTTTCTGTTAGTGGTGTTTAAACGAAACGTATGTTGTAGTTCTTTAAAGTTGTGGCTTTAGTGTTTAGGATTAAATTCAAATATGTCTCGTTTTTAGAGATAAAATGTGTTGGTGGAGGTTTGTATGGAGATGTATGCTGAGAGAAGCTTAGTTTTGCCTTCTTTTTCTGGTTATGTTTCGCGTGGTTTGCTTCTTCATATTTTGCGTGGGGTTCATCCTGGTTTGGCGGATGATTTGCATAGGGCTAATATATCAAAGCCTATTCTGTTACGCCTTTAAGGTTTAAGAGCGCAGGAAAGGTTGAAGGAGTTATGTGCTTAATGCTAGTTTTCCTGTAAAGGTTTGGTTTAGGTTTTTCTGGAAGATTTGGCCAATAAATTTCTCAAAAATTTCTACAATAGTCAAAGTGTTTTAATTTATGACACTGTTTTCAATGTTGCTTCTTTATCTGTGAAGAATGAAGGTTATGAGGATTTGTGGAAAGGTGTTAAGGAGTCGACTGAGGATTTCAGGCTTTATTTTAGGACGCCTACCTTTTGTCGGTTGGGCAACTTACGAGTTTGGCGATTTAGATAGTGAGTAGAATAGGATTGGGCAGGTTTTGGCTAGGTTTTCAGATGTTTTCGAATCTTGGAGGGGGACCGGAAAGGAGGATTCGGAGTTACTTTGACTTTGATTTCTTTGAAACAATATACTTTAAACGTGATAAACTGCTGAGTTTCCTGTTTGCTATGCCGGAGCACGCGTTAGCCTTTAAATCACTGGAAAAATAAGAGATGGAAGCTATTATACAAGTAAACTTCATGTTTTCTTTTAGGAGAGAAATTTCGAGGAATTGCTCGTTTCTTCGAGTCTTCCTATTGATGGCTTTTGAGTATTTGTTGGTTGTGTGTGCCTTATTAGAGTAAACGAGAACTTGTTATTCTTTCCATTTTATGAATTTTGACATTTCCATGAGTTCATGAAGGTTTTTTATGGTCATTCTTGCGTATTCCACTGTTTTCTGGTATAGTTGTTTATATGTTTCTTGGGTTACTGGTGTTGTTCCGTGAGCTAGTATTGATGTATTTCTTTTGGAGAGCAAATCTTTGAGTTTTCTGTCTTGGAGGTATTTTTTGCCGATTTCGTCGCCTTTTGCGTTTAGGATTTCATAATCCTTTTCGAGTGGGAGCTTTATTTTTTCTGTTTGGGATGGTATGTTCCATTTTTTGAGCAGTTCAGGCGGGATTTGTTCCGTTTTTGCTTCTGAAGGGTTTATTCCGTATTTTGTTTTGAGGCGGTGTTGGGCGATGAGTTCTATTGTTCTATACAGCCTTGCAACTGCGTCGTCGTATTTTTGTTCTTCTTTGGCTCTTCTTTCAGCGTTGTTTATTAGGTCTGCGATTAAGTAGGGTTCTGGTTCTTGGTTTTTTTCAATTTTGTTTACGAGCTGGCCGAGGAATTGCTTGTTTTTGGCGAGTTCTTCCATTTTTATTTTTTTGAGGATTTTGAAGGCTTTTTGGTGTTGGAATTTGTCCCAGAGTTTGTAAGCTTTTGCGAGGTTGAGGAGAGGCTTTATTCTTTCTGTTATTGTTGGGTCTTTGATTGTTTTTTGTATTTCTTCCAGAATTGTTATTGTGGTGGCGTATTGGGTTTTGTTGAAAAATTGGATGGCTGTTTTTATTTTTTGTTCTGTTGTTGCGAAGTATGGGTGAATTGGGATTATTTGTTCTGTTCCGGGTTGGACTATTCCGCCTACTCTTTTTCCTGTTATATAGCTTAGAGTGTTTGCTTCATGTAGGGTTGCGAGTATTGCGAGTGCTGCTGTCATTGCCTTTGTTCCGGAAGTATAGTCTATGGTGAGGTTGGCGAAGTTTTTTCTTATTTGTTTGATTTTTGGGTTAAGTGTTTCGTATATGGCTTGTATGTTGTCGGCGTTTTTGAGTGTTATTGTTTCGTATTGTTTTGGTTTTATTATTTTGAGAATCTCGGGGAGGGTTGTTTTTTGGCTTTGTTGGGTTACTATGAAGAATGTTTTATCTGAGTTGTGGTTTTTTATGCTGTATGCTAGGGCCTTTGCGAGGTTTTTTACTGCCTTTGAGGTTGGGCGTGTTCCCGTTCCAACTGAAATGACTAGTGCTTTCATTAGATTGCACCTAACAGCTAACAGGACTATCTTGGATTATTTTGTGTTTAAAATTAACGGAAATATCATAGTTTCTTCCATAAGTTGCTGTTTTCTCTTCTCTTAAAGAGTCATTGAATCGAAGAAAACTCTTGAACGCATGAGGTTAAAAGACATAGATTGCTGTTTTCCTGCGAGGTTGATGGATTCAAGGTTTTTAGGAAGAGAAAGTGATGGTCGCCGGTTTATTCCAAATTAATGTTGTGGCGCCGCCGGTCGGACTTGAACCGACGACCCACGGGTTAACAGCCCGTTGCTCTACCAACTGAGCTACGGCGGCTTCCTAGAATAATTGAGAAATTGACATGTATTTAAAC
>Ga0190363_1001322_pt1 | contig 14595 bp, 34 predicted proteins | sample 48721867_MG_FD_161272 | JGI IMG/M metagenome (GOLD analysis project Ga0190363, IMG submission 161272) | Hydrothermal vent microbial mat bacterial communities from Southern Trench, Guaymas Basin, Mexico - 4872-18-6-7_MG | ecosystem: Environmental > Aquatic > Marine > Hydrothermal vents >...
AAATTTCTATTATAAAATATATACAAACATTTATTTAAATTCGCACAATATTATTTCTCCATTATCAGCATTCGCTTTTAATTTTGCAGATATTTCCGTTCCTTTTTTCAAATTTTCTTCATCAATAAACATCTTTAAAACATCAATAGGTATAATAACTCCATAACTACCGCCTATTTTCTTTATCTGAACTGGTGCTACATAGGTTACCTTACTTAATAATAGTCTTTGCATTTCGCCAGGTGTCAAATATTCATAGAAGCATTTGTAAGTATCTAATTTTTCTTTTATTTTTTCTACAATTGGAACTTCTACTTTTATTATTCCTTCTATTTTGCCAATACTTTTAATTTTACGTTCGACAATAACATACTCATTATCTAACACCACTTCAAAACTTGTTTTATTATTAATTTCAGATGCTATACGCTCTTTAAGTTTTTCTATCATACTTTTTGCTACTTTATTAATATTTACATCAATTGAAAATTCTCCAGATAATAATTCTGCAAATTGTTCATTGCTTGCTACGGTATCCCATAACTTAAAAGCATTATCTTCATAAGATATTTGCCAATCATTTGGTAATATCATTATATTTTCATCCATCCATTTATTATTATCATTTATATAGTCTGTTGCTTCTTCTTTTGTAAATCTAAATACCTTTATCAAAACTTTTTTAAACAACTCATCAATATTAGTTTTTTTCATAATATAATAATATATAACTTTATTATATTTATAGATTTCTATTACAAAGAATATATTATGAAGAATATACTATATCTACGGCAACAGTAGGTTTTTTTTATATTTTTCTAATATAGAAAACAACTTCTTGTTTTTATTTTCAAATATTCTAATATAATCAAATAAAGCACTTCTAACCACTTCTGATTTACTCATACCATACAGCATTTCAATTGTTTCTAAATAATCATTAAGTTGTTTTGGAATTCTCAGACTAATTTTTACAGTTTTTTTAGTGTCCGACATAATAATATATTAATTAAAAACAAATAATACTATGGCACGAAGAAATGTGATTGTTGAACCGATGTTTAAATACAGGAGAAAATCCCCAGCGACACCGTTTTTGGGTTGGGGAAATGTAGCAGTGAGGAAAGCATCTACAGTAGCAACAAGCCCGAGACTTTTGAAATATAGGTCTTGTATTGCAGGTAAAATGAGAGGAAAGACAGGGACGCTAAAAGAAATTCAAGAAGCATTTAGAGAGGCGGCACACGCTTGTAAGAGAGCTTAAAAAAGTTTTTTATTTTTTAATTTTTAATTTTTAAAAGCTCCTTTTATAAAACCAATAAGTATATTCCTTGCACTTTCTACAGTTTTTTCTTCTTCAGGAGGAGGTAATTTTTCTTCAATAACTCTTGTTTTAAACATTTCCAAACCTTTACTTAATCCATCTACAACACACCCCAATACTTCAGGGTCAGATAAATCACTTTTCGGTCTTGCTTTTGCCACACATTCGCTTAATTCATCTACGTTTTCTGATTTCAATATGCAATTTATAAAAACACCAGAAGGATTTTGTTCATAATTATAATCTTCTCCTCTAACTTCAACAACCATATCGTCTATAATTTTTTCAGTTTTTCTTCTTATTGTTTCATCAGATAATGCTTTTTTTAATTCTTTTAGACTCAATCTGCCATTTTCCTCATTATTTTCTTCTTTTGAGATATTTTCATCCTCATTAGAAATATTTTCATTTTCTTCTTTTTTATCCATATATTAAATATGAAATCAATAAAAAAAGAGAATTCTGTAATAATACATTTAGATAAACCATATACAGAGCTTTCAGATAAAGAAATAGAAGATATGATGAAGGAAGTTGAAAAATTAGGTTGCGAAAGAGTTACAGTATCTACAGATAAACAAACGGGATATAAAAAACTAATCTTTACCTGCGAAACAAAGCCGAAATTAGAAGAATAATTCTATATAGTTTTTTAATTATTATTAATTATTTAAAGTTTTTTATATAATTATGGAAGATAAAGAAGACATAGAGCAAGAGGAAGAAGATGTAGAGCAAAAAGAAGAAGATATAAAGATAGAAAAAAGACGAAGAAAATCCACTACAGCACTATCCCCAGAAACGATAGCCAGAATACAAGAAATGTATGAAAAAGGATATAAAGCAACAGAAATTGCAGGATTGCTAAATGTAGGAGTAAGCACAGTATACAAATATACAGCAGGAATGACATCTCCACTTCACATGTCCAGAACAGGCAGAGGAGGTATTATATCTCCAGAAAGAGAAGTAGCTAGGCAAGTAGAATATGATATTACAAGAGAAGCAATTCACAAAGTTCAAGATGCCTATAATATAGGCTATTATATGGAAAAAGTAGTAAAACCGATGGCAGAATCTTATGGAATGAAACCAAAAGAATTTGTAGAAATGTGTGTGGAATTCTGGGAACAATACCACAACAGCGTTTACGAATGGAAAAGAGAAAATGAAGTATTAAGAGCCTTATTAAATCAATTATTAGAAATAGTAGAACCACAAGCATTAGAAGCCTTAAAAAAGACACTAATAGCCAACTATTTACTTCAGCTTTCTATTTATCTTCCATTGTTAGGCATAACACCAACACAGGAAATATTACTTAATTGTGTTAATGCCGCAAAGGAAATACTATGACTGAAGAAAAAGTAGAAAAGGTAGTAAGACCGATAGAAAAAACATTAGACGACCAAATATCAAAAATAGCTTCGGCGATGGGTGTTTCTAAAGACCAAGTAATACGAATGGCAATAAAAACCTTAACAAGCAAAGAACCAGACAAATTAGATAGATATATGGAATTGTATGAAAAAACAAAAGACTTACCAATAAGAAATACGGGAGCTGGAGTAGGAAATATTCCTTCAATACAAGAAATCATACTTTACAAAATGTTGGGGGGGATAGATAAAGAAGAAAAAAGCAGTATAGATTTAGAAAAAATACTATCCTTTCAGTTATTAAAATCAATGTTTGCACCAACACCAACAGAAATGATGATGTATATGAATATGTTTAAAGACAATAGTGATAAATCTTCAGACAAATCAGAATTTTTCAAAATGATGTTACAACAGCAACAACAAACCCAAAATGCTTTAATGGCCGCAATATTTGGAAAAGAAAGAGCAGAGTCAATTCAAAAAATTGCAGAATTAGAAAAGAAAAATACAGAACAACAACTTCAAGCAAAATTAGATTTTGCAGAAAAGGTTCTTCCCGAAATTATAAAATTACAAAACAAGATAGAATTGATGGAAAAATCGGGAGGAAAATCTTTTTTAGAGGAAATGCAAGAATATGCAACTTTTCATCGGGCTATGAAAGAATTTGCTAAAGAACACGGATTTGTAGAAAAAGAAGATAAAATAAATTGGGCTGAATTAGCAAAACAAATATTAGGATTAGGAAAAGAAGCAGTAACTAAATTACCATCTCCAACACCACCACCCCCCCGAACAATACAGCCAATACAACCAAAAATAATTCCAGAACCAACTAAAAATACCAAAAAAACTTCGACAACCAAAGAAACAACCAAAGAAAAACCAGAAGAAACACCCCAAGAATCATTTACTGAACCTTTAATGTCTGATATAAAGAAAAAGAAGTAATTTACAAATTTTTTTATTTTATTTTATGTATAACATTTATTCTGCAAAAGCCTCTAGAGATGTAGCAATTAAAGAATTACTTTTATTAGAGAGGCATCACTTGGGAATTCCAAATGCAAGATGTAGAGAATGCGAAATAGCTCATCAGATGACAGCATCGGCCTTGATGAGTGAAGCAAGCAGAATGAGTGATGGAACAGAAGAAGATTTAAAAATAGCCAATGAAATAGATAACATAGATTTTAATCTACCACGGAGAGAAGTCCAACAAACAATTAGAAATATAAGAAAAAAAATAATGTCTTTACAAGGAATAAATGAATGTAATGAAAATACATGTTTTGTATCAGAGAAAGAAATCCAAGAAGATTATATTAAAGAAACATCTCTAAAAGAAGATTATATTTGGCTGTTATACATCTTAGGAGGCCTAGTTATCACCTACTTTATAGTCTCTCTGAACAAATAGTTACTCTAATATTTCTATACCTAATAGCTTCTCTAATTCCTTTTTTCTTATTGCTTTTCTTTCTTCCATCCGTTTCTTTAATTCTATCAGTCTATCCAAATCTTTAAGAGTTTCTTCTATTTCTTCAACATCAGGACACAGATATATATACTCTCCGTGCACTTCTCCAATCTTTTTACAAGCTCTTTTTTCCATAAAATATTTTAAAATATATTTATGTTAAAAAGAGAATTAGAAAAACATATTGAAAGATTAAATTATGAGTTAGGTTCTATCCAATCAGATATTTCTTGGATTAAAAAAAGTATTAGCAATATAGACAACCATTTAAAAAAATTAAATGGAAATGTAGAAAATATCAATTTAAAAATAATAAATCACGAAAATAGACTAACACATATAGAAAATAATGCAAAAAAAGAAGAAAAAATAAAATGGTTTTATAAAAAAGAAATTTGGGGAATGTTAGGAAGTGCACTTACAGGAATTCTTTTTGTATTAATTGATTATTTATTACACCTATTATAAGTGTCTACAGGGTCAATTCCATACCACAAATAATTATACAAACTCAAATAAAGATTCTTACATTGAGCATTCAACCAATCAGCTCCTTTTTTAGTTAATAGAATATTTTTTAATTCTTCTCTTTCTATATAATCTAAAATTATTTGAGGATTTACAAGAGCTTCTTCTATCGGATTCCACCAAAACTTTAATATAGGTCTTGCTATAAATTTAATATGAGGTTCTGACAATTTATAATGATTAAATAATAATTTAACCAAATCCAAATTAGTATCTATTGCATTTTCCAAATCTTCTTTTTTCAAAGAATTTATAAAATCAGAAATCCATTTTTTTACTTTATCAGGATTGAAAATATCGGATATGTTCATAATGTAATTATGGAAATTTATTTACATATTCTGCTTTTTTCCCCTTACAAAGAGATGCCGCTTCCTGAATGTTTTTAGCTTCTTTATTATTTAATTTTTCCCTTATGCAAATATTATACCAACTCAATTTTCTTTTTCTTTTAGATTTTTTTAAATAAATAGGCTCTCCAGTATCACAATCTATTAACTCATATCTTTCAGAATCAAGCTTTTTTAAACAAACTATTGTCATAATATTATGGAAGAACAAATAATTTTAGTAACCCAAGAAGGCTGTCCATTTTGCAAAGCTACGAAGGATTTTTTAGATAAAAAAGGAATAAAATATAAAGAAATTAGTCCAGAAGAATATGAAAAAATCTATAAACAAGAAATACTTGCTGTTCCAGTTACTTGCAATAAAAATAAATGTGTAGTTGGTTTTGATGCAAAAGAACTTGAAAAATTAATTTCAGAATCCTAATTTAAATTATAAAAATATAATTATGCCTCCTTGCATACCACATCAAATTTGGGGTTATACAATTATAGATGGAGTTCCCCAACAAGCAACAGTCCAAGCATTAATAGACGGTGTTCCACAAAAATTGCAAAAAGATAGAAATAAAGATAAACCTTATGAGTTTACAAGCGGTCCAGATGGACATTTTGGATACAATAGTGACCCTGACGGCCTTGTATTTATTTTAGATGATGATTGTTGGAGAAGAGGAAAAGCAGTTCAATTTACACTTAATGGAAAATTAGCTAATGAGGTATTGATATTTGAAAATGGTCTAGGTTCTGAATTATATTTAAATGTAGGAACACCACCAGAACCGAAAATATTGGTATATTACTTTTCACCCAAGAAAAAAGCAACAGCAGGGGAATATATAAAAATCTGCCATGTAAGAATTTGCAATGTTCAAGTAGATGGAAATTATTTTTTAAATTTATATGATATGGATACAGGAGAAAAAATATTTGAGAAAACAGGATATCTTAAAACAGGTAAATACGAATATTTTGATATATACGGAACTATGCCTAGTAGAAATTGGAATTTAAAATTAGAATGCGGACATATTATTTAAATATATATTATACTTATGACAAACATAGTTGATGATGTTAGAACTTTCACAATAGCAGTAGAAATACCCGAAGGTTTCTTAAAAATAGTCAGTTTTGATTATACAAAATCAGCAACACCAGGAGAAACAATAGATATTTGTTGGGGAACAGTTCAAAATCAAGGAGGTAGTGACACAGTATTTCTCGAATTGGTAGACAAAGATACAGGCGAAATAGTAGATAGTTGGAGTGGAGTGTTGGATGCAGGAGAGACTTATGACTTTGTTTTCATCGGAACAATGCCTAATAGAAATTGGAACTTAGAATTGAGAGCAGGACACATAGAATGAAAAAGGTAGTTGACGATACAAAAAGCATGGATGTAAAAAAAATCGCAGAGGCAAAAGTATCTCCTTATATATTTTTTTTAATTCCAGCGACAATAATTGGATATTATATATATAAAGAATGGAAGAAGGAATAAAAGCATATATTTCAGTATCAAGATATTGGGATGAATCTTGGGGTAAATATGTTCCAGCAATATTATTTCTTAGAAATACTACTAATGATTCACTATATCTAAGAATAGAAATTCTTGCAGACAAAACACATTATACAGTGCCTCCTCCAGGTTCACCATACGGAACTGTAGAAATTAAACCAAATGTATGGTATATATTTTATTTCATTATGGAATTTGACAAAGAAAGAACACAAAATATTTATGCAATAATTTATGAGCCCTCACCATATGAAGAAAAAATATACTACGAAGAGTCTGTTGATGTTAAAAATTACACAGACTACAAACTTCCATTATTATTATTTGGTATTTGTTTAGGTCTGTTATCTCTCTCCGCCATAAATAAATAAAAAAGAGTCCATGCATGATGTAATTTGGTCTTCTGGGTCTCCCTCTACCCATTTGCCTATATCTCCCCTCAACACCATATAATCTCCTTCTTGTTCATTACTAATGGGTAAAACAGGACTATAATTTAAATAAGTAGTCTGATTTTTATTAAGACAGCACAACCAACCAGAATCATACAATTTCTTTATATAGCGAATAGGTGGAGGCGGTTGTTCTAACCAAGACCCCGCCCAACAAGTAACATGAACCATTTTATAATACCAAGTTTTATCTCTATCAGCAGAACAAGACATCTTTAAAGTAGGGGCTTCTCCTTTAAAAAAAGTTATAGTTGGCCATACATCTATTACTTCTTTACAAGATAGAGAATCTAATAAATATCCAGAACAATCAGAATTACTATATACTTCAACTAATAAATCATATTTATATCTATAATATTCATAAGATTCAGCTTTCCAGTAAATAGATACAGTAGTTTCAGAATTTACGGACAATACACCCGTATTTCCGCAACCAGAAGCTGAATAATCTTCTCTAAATATATACGCTTTTACGCCAAAATCATTACTTACTTCTCCTGTATTTTTAATTTTAACACCAATACCCACAGTTTCTCCACCCCGAAATTTTTTAACAGAAGGACAAATTACTCCTAAAATTTTTGCTCTTTCCATAATTTAATAAAAATTAATTTCAGAATAAATATATTATTTAAATTTTATTATGGTAGAAGTGGTTGTTGTTGAGTTATCTAAAGATGTTTGGGTTTCAGATAGTGAAGGAAGGAGCATGTCAGAGATTCTTGGAAAAGAAATAACAGGTCCTCGTCGCTTTGAGAAAGTTCTGAAAACATTGTATGAGAAGGGATATTCTTTAAAAGGAGGCGGGTGTGGATTTGCTTACCCTCCGTGGGCCAAATCTGTAGAAAACTCAGAAAGGAGATGTGTTTTCATTTTTACTCGAGATTAGAAATAAAGCCACCATCAAAGAGACAGTATTTTTTTTGTGCTGGAAATTTATAAACCTCTCTTACTCAATTCTTCACTAACCAACTCCAACCATTTCTGAATACCTTCTCCTTTATATCTTTTTTGTGCCGCATGAATACCCTCTACAAACTTTTCCAATCTATCTTTTAAACCTTCAGTAGCAGGTTTTATCCGTTTAGTTGGACAATATTTTGCTTCTTGCCTATCCGTAAGCGTTCCAATAACACCTTTGCTCCAGCAGAGTAAGTCCCAAGGCTCTTTAGTTGGACCAATCTGATAACAAAGGCAACTTGTTTTTTTAGCCAACTCCTCATCAATCACTATTCCCATAATTATTCATATTTTTCTCTTTTTAAAGAACCATATATAATAGCCGCTATTAACAACAATATTACAATAAGCATACCTATCCTATCAACTCCCGCAATTAAAGGAGATTTTTGAGAACCAACAAGAGCATCCCTATCATGTGCTAAAAGCCGAGCACAAAGAGCCGCTCTAACTCTCTGATAACTTGGAGCATCTGGATTTTCATCCAGCCACCTTTTCCAAGCTTCTATTTCAGAAGAATATTTCATATAAGTTTCATCAAGACATGTTTGTAAATCTTTACCTTCAATCATAGAAATAGCAAATTGATTTGCACAATCGCCAAAAGAATTAGCATAAACATCTTCTTCTGGTGAATATCTATCGGGGTCTATTATAAATATATATTCATCTTCATATCCACCACTGACACCACCAATCTCACCGATTGCGGGAACTAATTTAGAACCACAAAAACAACTTAATAAATAGACTAATTTATTTTTTAAAATACCAATATTTGAATCATTATGCTCTCTATCAGGATAAGAACAAGGTATCCAAAATAAATCTTCATTACCTCTAACAGTGCTAATTGTTTGAAGTTCTGGCAAACCATGACCAGCAACATATATAAAATCAGGATTCTCATTAATTATGGCAGTAAGCACAGCTTCAGGAGTCACTTCACCACTATTTATATCTAAAACATCATTACCTTCTTGGATAGTATCTATAAAACGACCCAGCCATACTTTAGTATATACAGTTACTTGGTCTCCTGCTGGCCTAACTACCAAGCATTTAACCATAAAATTAATATAAAAAATAATTATTATGAAATTTCAACAAGACCTTCCAAATATAATCCAAAAACTACAAAGTGAAAGAATCCCAGCAGTTTTAGTTCCTACCATAATAGGGGGAATTTCTGGTTTGGCTTCTTATTTTACTATGTTAGCAATTTCTGCAAAATTGGTTGGAAGACAAACAGTTTCAAGAAAAGAAGTAATATGGGCTTCTCTTGCAGTTTCAATAGGCTCATCATTAGCCTATTTTTTTATCAAAAGTAAAGAAGAATCAGAAGCCTAGCTTTTTTTTAGATTCTATTAGTTTTTTACCAAGAGGTGTTTCTTTTTTAATTTCTTCAATTAAATCTCTTGCAGTTTTTAGACCTTCCAGTGTAGCAATTATTGGCTTATCTTTTTCTTCTTCAGGCAATTTTTCCAATTCTTCAATAAGTTCTTCTTTTACTCCCATAATTCTTCTTCTAATTCTTTTTTAATATTCATAATAATTAATCCGCTTATATATACACAAACACCAAGAGCCAATAACAATCCACCAACTTTTAAATAATTCATATTAAATAAATATTTTTAAAATATATATATGGCCGTGAGAGAATTAGGAGTAGTGTATCTAAGCCAACTTGCAAATGAAGCAACAGATTACCTAGTGGAAAAATTTCCTCAAGAAGTTGCAGGAGTAAAAGCTGTTGACTTAGGATTGGGAATTCTGGGAGCTTTAACAGCAATGGACATGGTTCCTGTTAGAGGAGATGTAGCAACAGCAGTTAAAATTGTTGGTCTTGGCAGACTTGCCAAAGCAACAATGGATATAATGAAAGGAACTACAGCAACTGCAACTGCAGGAGTAAGACCTTTAACTATTCGACCTACTGCAATAAGAGTAACCCCATCAGTTTCAACAACAGCTACAGAATATCAACCAGCAGGTCTCTAAAAAGATGCTAAAGGATTATAAACAATAAATATTGAGTATAAAATATATTTTATTTTTCTTTTTTTATAAGGTTATTATACCTTTTTTGAAAGACCTTAAATATTTAAGTTGCATTTCTATTATAAATTTTCCTACTTCATCTTCCTTTTGCACTCTTTCTATTAGTTCTTCTCTTGTAAATGTTCCATACTTGCCCGATAGTTTTAAATTTGGCGGCATTGATTGAAGGCGTATCATAACAAGTTTTTTTATATCTTCATTCACCATATTCACAAAAGAGGTTTAATATCTATAGCAACAAATTCAACTTTACCATCTGTATATATTCTCCTTATAACTTCTCTAATAAATTCTGCTTTACTATGAAATCCATATTTTTCAATTATTTTATTCAACATTCTGTTTTCTGTTTCATATAATTCAACGAACAAAGGAACTTTTTTCTCCATATATTATTTATATAAAATACCTATAAATAACATATATTTTTGAATTTCTTTTAAATACTTTAAATACAAATTAATTTAGTATGGAAGCAGATAGATTGGTGATTGGGGAATTGGACAAATTAACAGAATTACCAGAATTCCAGAAAGGGCTAAGAAGTTTAATAGAAGCGGCCAAAAAAAGAGCATCAGAAATTTGGCCAGGATATACCTTTGGAGGAATGTTCCCTCAAGGCAAGCAATTCGGAATAACATCAGCGTTGCCTAAATTCTTTGGTTCAACAACTACACACTTAAAACACTGGAGGCAGAACTTTGCATCTACTGGATGGCAAGATATTTTCAATGTGACAGTCCAAGAAGATATTATAATAGGAATGATGGGCGTTGCAATAGTAGACCCAACAATTAATATCACTGAGTTGAGAGCAGAAATTTCAGATAGAAAATACCCAAGAATAAACATAGAAGAAATGAAAGCTTATAGAAAACCAGCAGTTTTATTTAAGCAAGGACTAATTGCCGAAGAAGAAAAATCATTTAAACTAAGAGGGTATGTAACAGCAACAGGATACCAGACAGTTATTCCAATAGGAGGATTTACAATATTTAAGAAATTGGATGACGTTATAACTGAGAGTTAAATATGGCAAGTGTCGATGTAACTATTGCCTATGAGGAAAAATTGCCTTACAAAGGAGTAGCAAGAGTCTACGGACATTTAGATGTATTGAAAGTAGGTGGTGGAACAGTAGCAATCAATGCAAAAGACTTTAATCTTAAAACTGTTAGAGCAATTTTATTGACACCGTGTGCTAAAAACGATGGACCAGGAATAGGAAGTGTTACTAATAGAGGTTCAGTAAATAATTCTGTTACCTTTATGGGTTCAGTAGGCCAATTTAATTTCATGGCTATAGGAGAATAAAGTTTTTTTATTTTTCTTTTTATTATTTAAATATAAATATATATAGAAGCCTCGTGCGGAGAGGTAGAGGTGAAAATATGGAAGAAAAATTTTTAAAAGCGGGAAAATACATCAAGATATGGGACGATACAGAGAGAAAGTTCAGATATTTCCTTCTGACAAACAGAGAGGGACCTATAAGATACCCGTATACCTTTAGTGCATTGTCAGCAGGAACTAAAAGCGATACCAAAAACTTTGAAGATTTAAATCCTTCCAAAAAACACCTATACCAAGTGTTTTTGGGACTAAGAGACGGATACTATTTATACCTTTGGTTGCCTTATGATAGAAAAATATTAAAAATGGATGAAGCAACCTTAGAGGACATAGACGAAGACAGCGTTGCATTAACATACAGAGATTCACCTTACGAAAATCCAACATTTTCATTTTGGATTTCAAGAGACAAATATCCAGGAATACAAATCAAAAATATATTGGGAAGGACAATATATCCACAAATAGTTTTCATTATTTGCAAGTTCGAATTTATGGAGATACTAAAAACATCAGAGACGGGATTACCATATCCGAGCAGTGTTAATCCAGAGCTATACGATAAACTGGAACGAAATATTGTTCCAGCCACACCTGTATTTTCAGGTGCAATACCTTAAATATGGGAGAGATTAGAACCGAGCCTGTAAGGATAGTAGCAAGAAGAGCAACAATATCAGCAAATGCTATACTAGGCAGTGCTACAATTCCAGCAGATAAAAAAGGACAAGTAACTTTTAGACAATTTTATGCCAAAGGTTCAGCAGAATTTATGATTTGCGATAAAACAGGAACTGTTGGCTTAGCATATTTAGAAGCCGCAGGAGCGGAAGTATTGCAAGGAGATATTACAAAACCAATAGAAACATTAGAAGCAGGAAGTGTAAGAGTAAGAGTAAGAGGTTCTTGCGGTTTCCCAGTAGCTTGCGAAATTCGTATTGACTTAGTATAATGAGACATGTAAGAGTTAGAGGTGGATTAGGTATAAAAGATAAAACAATAATAACAGAAGATATAGTAGACAAAGCAATAACCACAGCAAAAGGAAGCCCATACTTTATAACCACAAGTTTAATGGGCTCTGTTATAACAGTTGGAGGTTCTGTAGTTAGAGATGGATATTTAGACTATTCACCAATTTCAACAGTAAAGGGAGCGGTAGCAATTCCAATGCATGATGTTTCGGGTTCAGCACCATACCAACACCCGTATATAAGAATTGCTTCTGGTTCAGTTCAAGTAAAGAGAGGTTCACCAGGCGGTTATTTCAGTGTAATAGTGACAGGAGATAGATAATTTTTTTATTTTTTTAATTATTTTTAATTATTTAAAATTTATATATATAATTTATGAAATTTGAATTTAAAAGAAAGATTAGTAAGATTTCAGGAGTATATGGTATATCTCTACCTATAAGTTTAAGAGGTTCTATTGAACAAGGCAGACAATATAAAGTAAGTTTAGATAATATCTCCTTTATAAGACGGGCTTCAAATTTAGGCGGAGTTATTGGTTTTTCAATTCCAGCCAATAAAATAGGTTCAATAGAGTTAAATAAAGTATATAATGTTGTTTTAGAAACAGGAACTGTAGAAGTAGTATTGTAACATGAAAATCGTTTTTTTTGCTAAGGATTTACCTCCAAGCGATGACAAGCCAGGTCTAACCTCTGCCTACAGTCAATGCACTTACGAACTTTTAAGCAGACTAATAAAACAGACAGACCACGAATTTCATATATTAAGCACCGTAGGGCTAGAACAACACGATACAACCTTAAAAATAGGTGGTAAAGAAATACCTTGTTACTGCGGGTTAGGAGATAAGATAGCACCCGTAGATAGATTAAACGAAATAGAACGGAGAATAAATCCAGACTTATATTTTTTCTGGTATGATGCATGGTGTCTTCCAGATGAATTTTTTGATTCTCCGATAGCCCAAAAACTTTTATATTATGCCGCATTAGATTTCTATCCTTTTCCACAAAGAGTAGTAACTAATTTAAACAAATGTCTTGGAGTAATAACAATGGTAAATTGGGCAAAAAAGATTTTAAAAGAAGAAAACAAATTACAAAATGTTCTCGGATACATTTATCATGGTTGCAGTCCGAAATTTCGTCCATTAGGAAAATCAAAAACAGAAATTATAAAAAACAATCTTGCAATTAGAAAATCATTAGGTGCAGATGAAGATAGCTTTCTTATTCTAATGGTTTTCAATAACCAAACTCGTAAAAATATATCTCAAATGTTTGAAGGAATTGCAATTTTTAGACAACAAAATCCAGATATTAAATTAAGAGTGTATTGTCATTCTCAGCACAATATTTCAAATAGTTACAATTTAATAGAATTAGCGAATTATTACCATATTGACGATATAATGAACATACCAAATCCAACACAATACTATCTTGGAAAATACACACAAGAAGATTTAAACAAAATATATAATGTTTCAAATCTATTATTAAATGTTCAAATGGAAGGTTTTGGATGCCCAACGATAGAATCTATGGCTACGGGAACTCCTGTTATAGGATTGAATGTTGGAGCTACAAAAGAACTTATGCAACCATTTCTGCCAGAACTTTTAGTTCCTGCTAAAACTTGGTATACCTTCCCACCAGCCATGTTAAGAAAACCACTACCAGACCCACAAGATATTGCTAATGCAATTAAATATGTCTACGATAAAGGAGCAGAATATTGGTTTGATAGATTATACAAAGCAGAAATAGGAAAAAAATTTAATTGGGATGAAATAGCAAAATTATGGGTAAAAGCGTTAAATATGTGCGAAGAACTATTAGATAGAAAATGTTTAAAAATGCCAAAACCTAATATTTCCGAAAAGGTGATAGAATATGAGTAGAATAGGTTGGTTAAGTAATTTTAACCCTTTTGAAGAAGGAGGCGGAGCAGAAAAAAATGATAAAGGAATGATAGAAGCTGGCATTAAAAGAGGACATTCTATAAACATAATAACCCCAAGAACACCTTATGTAGACTATGATAATTTTGATTTTATAATAATTTCTAATTGCAATCAATTTGATATTAACAGCTTAGTAAATATTAGCCAAAAAATACCTTATATTTTATTTCACCACGATTTTCAATTTTGCAAATACCAACTATGGTTTACGGGGTTAGAAAAATGTAAAAA
>Ga0190363_1001323_pt1 | contig 14594 bp, 12 predicted proteins | sample 48721867_MG_FD_161272 | JGI IMG/M metagenome (GOLD analysis project Ga0190363, IMG submission 161272) | Hydrothermal vent microbial mat bacterial communities from Southern Trench, Guaymas Basin, Mexico - 4872-18-6-7_MG | ecosystem: Environmental > Aquatic > Marine > Hydrothermal vents >...
GTTTCCTCACCTTCCAGTAGTAATACCTGAACTCGTTCTTCTCATTCAAGAATCTGAACGTCCTCTCAACCTCCATGCCTATATCGATCTCTTCTTTCCCGCGATAGGTGTCTGTGACTTCCATGAATGCCCTCCCACCACCATCAAAATCAACCACGGCAACAACATGCGGATGAACTCCGTCGGCGTTGTAATTTCCGGGAGAGAGCAGATTGTCAATCGTGTAAGTATAAACTCTTCCTTTCTCGGAGAGCTTTACTTCCTCGTGGTTATCCTTGGCCCCGCATTCAATACAGCATCTGCTTATCGGATAGCTGACAGTTCCGCAGTTCCTGCATTTCATACCGTAGAACCTCAGGATGCTCTTCTCATCCCTCCAGTACTTAACCGGAGATGGGTTATCAGGATAGCTTTTCTTTCCGATTTTCTCTCGGAAGTAAAGATACTCTCCGTAGTCAATTTTCTTCTTGCTTTCGATCATTTTCTCGAGATTGGACTTCAGAGGAGATTTTATGTCAATCAGAAATGCATCGCTTCCCTCTCCGTAGCTTCCCAAGACTATTTTACCCTCTTTGGCAAGGTGATGGGCTAAAAGGAGGAAAGGATGGGTTGTTCCGAGGATTCCAACCTTGTCAAAGAAAAACTCCTCAGGCTTTACGCCAACGGATTTAAGCAATCCGACGTAGCTCTTTGGGTCGGGAGCGGAGATAACCAATCTGTCAACATCGGTGGGCATCAAACCCATTTTTGCAAAGAGTGGTATAACAGCAGCCTGAAGATTCGCAGCATAGCCAAATCTTGCATCCACCCTCATGTCAAAGTCCTTCATTGAATCGTCGTAGGCTTTCATCCACGCTCCCGGCTGGGGTTTGGAATGCGATGAATATCCCAGAATTTCAGCTTCTCCTTCACTTCCATCGCCTCCTTTTTCAACGGTAAGGGCAACGGCTCCATCTCCAAAGAGTTGTTCATAGAGGGTGGATGGTTTCACAGGAATTTTTTCCGAAGCAACAACAAGGATTTTCTTGTATTTTCCAGAATCAGCCATTTCAGAAGCCATAATCAGGGCGTTGGTTGAGGCTCTAAAGGTATCAGTGATATCGGCCGTAAAGATATCTGATTTCAAATCGAGAGCCGTTGCTATGAGGGATGCCGCCTGCTTTACCTTAAAAGGAGAAGAGGTTGATGCAAAAATTAATGCATCAATGGAGTCAGCAGACTCAACAATTCCGCTAGCTGCCTCAACAGCCATCGTTATTGCATCTTCATCCCAGCATGCTACACTCCTTTCCCCACCTAAAGATTGAAATCCCGTGGCTTTTGCTATCTCTTCCCTCTCCAGCCTCCACACAGGAATATAAACGTTGCATGAGGTAATTGCTGCCATATTCTTAACCTCCCTTTGATTTGATTTGCCTATTTTGGTCTTCTGTATTATCTTTTACCTTGATCACCTACCAATCCATTCAGGCCTCCTCTTCGAAACGAAAGCCCTCATACCTTCGGCAAAGTCCTTAGTTGGGATCAGGAGCTCGATTTCTCTGGCAGCTATGTCCATCGCAACCTTTATCGAGTCCCTAACAGCATTCATCGATCTTTTTATCGCCCTCGCTGAGAGGGGCGCTAGCATAGATATCCTGTCAACGAACTCAATCGCAACCTCTTCAAGCATATCATGCGGCACAACTAAGTCCACGACTCCAAGTTCCTTCGCCTCCTCAGCATCCATGACCTCCCCTGTCAGCAGATACCTTGCGATCTTCCTCCCAAAGAGCATGTACCCAAAAGAGGAGGCTATCGGCGGTATTGCCCCTATTAAACCTTCAGGAACCGCAAATGTTGCCTTTTCGCTTGCTATAACAACGTCAAAGAAGAGGTTCAGTTCCATCCCTCCTCCAAAGGCATTACCGTTAACCAGCGAGATCAGGGGTTTCTCGTAGTATGCCAATGTATTTACCAAAGGTAGAGCGATTTTCTCAAAGAAATCCGTTCCATCCTTGAGATCCTTCCATGAGCCCATCACGGCGATGTCATCTCCAGCGCAGAAGGCTCTTCCTTCAGCCGCTAATATCGCAACCCTGACATCTTCATCATCCTCTGCTTTCTTGAACGCCTGATTCAATCCAACCCACATTTCCTCATTTAGAGCGTTCAACTTCTCTGGCCTCCGCATTGTAATAAGAGCGTAGTCATGGCGTTTCTCGTATCTAACCGGCCCGAAATCAACCTTTTCAAAGTTGTATTTATAGAATCCTTCTCCGCTTTTCTTCCCCAGCTTACCCTCTTTCTGCATTTCCTCAAGCCATGGATCTGGAGTATATTCTTCCAGTTTAGTCTTGCTCTTTCTTGATTTCAGAATATCAACAACCTTATCTATACCATAGCTGTCCGCAAACCTCAGAATCCCCTTCGGATATGCCATTCCCTTTACCGTTGCTTTGTCAATGTCCTCTTTCGTTGCTATTCCATTCCTTAAAAGCCATGCAGCCTCGTTTATGCCGGGCGCGAGAATCTGAAGTGGATTTAAGCTGTATGCATACTTTTTGGGAATCTTGGCTCTATCGTAGAAGCTTTTATAGGTGTAGAATCCCTTTCCAGTTTTCATTCCCAAAGCATTTTCCTCAACCATCTTCTCAAGAATCGGAGGCATTTCGACATTGAATCCCCTCTTGTTAACCTCCTTCAATACGTTGTATACCGTATCAACGCCCGTGAAGTCCACAACCTCAAAAATGCCCATTGGCAAACCGGCTCTGTATCTTATCGCCGCGTCAATTTCTTCTGGTTTGAACTTTTCGAGCAATCGCATGGCTTCAACAAAAACTCTTATGTTGATCCTGTTGATCAGGAATCCGGGAACGTCTTTCTCAACCATGACATAATCCATTCCTATGGATTCCGCAAACCTCTTCGTTGCATTTACCGTTTCATCAGAGGTTTTTTCTCCTTTTATTATCTCAACCAGCCTTATGAGTGTTGGGGGATTGAAGAAGTGCAGCCCCACAACCTTATCCTCCCTTTTTGTCGCCTTCGCTATATCGGTTATCGGAATGGTTGAGGTATTAGTTGAAAGAATGCATTCTTCCTTGCATTTCTCATCGAGGGTTTTGAAAACTTCATGCTTAACCTCAGTTTTTTCGATTACTGCTTCAATTACAAAATCAGCCTTTGATGCAACCTCTTCAAGCTTTTGACTAGTCTCTATTCTCCTCAACACTTCATCGGCACTTTCTATCTTTTTTTTCTCCTCAAGCTTCTTCAAACTCCAGGTTATCCTTGCAACAGCATTGCTGAGAATGTTCTCGTTTATATCAACGATTGTAACGTTATAGCCAGCAAGAGCGCAAACCTCTGCTATTCCATGGCCCATTGTTCCTGCACCAACGACTAGAACATTTTTCATGAAAAGAATATCTAATTGTTAGTATTTAATTCTTCCTATTTTGCAACCAAAAAAGGTTTTTCTTTACTTAAAACTGGAAAATAAAAAGATTATACTTGCTGAGAACAAGAAATTAGATTGGAGTAATCATTTGGGGCTTACCCTACCCCACTTTTCAAGTGCTTTCCTTAGCTCAACTTTCTCTTCAGCAAAATCCTCAAGCGGTATTCCTTGCAAGGATGCTTCTATAGCCTGTCTTAACGCCTTGGCTCCAGCTAAGCTTCCATCAGGGTGGCCGTGAACGCCCCCTCCAGCCTGAATTATCACATCCGTTCCGAAAAGCTCGATGATCGACGGTATCAAGCCCGGATGCAAACCTCCCGAAGAGACAGGGAAAACTCTTTTGAAATGATACCAATCATCCCTGCATATCCCTGCAAGCCTCAGAACCCCCTCTTTACTTCCGGCCATTTTTCCCACTCCAGTTCCAACGTGCATATTGTCAACTCCTGCCATTCTTGCGAGTTTGGTGATCACCTCTAAGGAGATCCCATGTTCTGGGTTCCTCGTAAAAGCTCCATGCATCGCTCTATGAGCGTGAATTGCAAGCCCGTAATCCTCACAAGTTTCCCTTAAAGTCTGAACTCCAGCGAATCCGGCCGTCAGAATGTCAATCATCACGTACTCGTTCCCGAAGTCAGCTACGAGCTTAGCTCTTTTCTCCATCTCTTTTGTTTCGGAGGTTATATTTGCAAGATACGTTTTTCTCTCTCCCGTCTCTTTTTCAGCTTTTTCCCTTGCTTTCATTACCTTCTCCAGCCTCTTTTCAAATCTTATGAAAGGCTGACTCGTCAGGTTTTCATCATCTTTAAGAATGTCTATCCCTCCAAGCCAGGAGTTAAGCCCAACGTTTGCATACTCGTCAGCATCGAATCCAACTTTTGGTTTCGGAACAGTGCACGTAAGTGGCCTTTCAAATATCTTCAGCCTCTTTCTGATCCCATCAATACCGAACTGTGGGCCTTTAAAATGCTTTGCATAGCTTTCAGGAATCTCAAAATCATCGAACCGCAAGCCTTCGATTGCCCTCATCCCAAAGATGTTCCCCGCCACCGAACTCAAGAACTGCGGGATGTTTCTCTCCTCAAAAAGATCCGTTTTGTAGGCGACACTTATCCTATTTCCATCTATCCTGAAAACCCTGGCCATGAGATCCTTTACCCTATCGGGAAGTTCTGCAAGGGTTGTCCATGTTCCAACCGAGCTCTCGGATGCGACCCTTCCAGCAGCCTCCTCGATCGGGAGATCCGATTTTACTGTGAAATGGCAGATGATCTCTTCCGATGGCTCGTATTCTAAATCAACGAAATTCGTATACCATTCAAATCCCATGCATGTGGTTCAACGGATGAATTAATAATTTTTTGCTTCATTAAGCGAGAAAAGCACACCTAGAGGATTATACAGTGTGAGTTTCAGCTTAATTCTGCGTTTTGATAAATTACTGAATAAAGTATTCCAAGATGGATGTTCTATTGGTAGCTTAAATATCACCTTAACTCCAAAAGTTTGATCAACTCTTCTTTCAGGTCAGTCCTCTTTTGCTGAACCTCTGATTCTTCCTCGAGCAACTCAACGAACTCTTCAGTTAAACCATCCAAAACCCTCTCCCAGATTTTGAAGTAATCGTGCTTCAAATAAATTGTTGTAACCCCTGTGGTGCTCTTCTTCCCCATTTTAACGAGATCGGGCTGTAAAATATTCAATATATCATATATCAGGCTCTGAAGCAGAATCTCATCCATTTTAACGAAGCATGCATCTACGGTCCTTGAAGCGAATTCTCTGAACTTATCTCTCAGTCTCTGCCTTGCGATTTCGATTAGGCTTTCTATTCTCCTCTCTGCCTCCTCAAAAAATCTGTCCACATCTTCTTCTCTAACAACCTTCTCCAAGCTGAACAGCATTTCAAGGAGATCATGCGTAAGAATGGGATTTTCACGATATCTCTTCACCAGATACACCAAGGTTGGAGCTGGTAAAAACGAGAGCTTGATCCCACCCGTCATGTGCCTGAATTGCATGGAATACCTCTCAATTTCTCTGGGAAACTCGGGGCCTACAATAAGCATGTACCTGACATAGTCCTTGTAAACTCCGAGAAGCTTTTCTTTAACCAGGTCTATACAGTAAGATTTGAGCCTGATTAGTGATGTAGTCATAGATACCGCTTGCAGCTGTTTTACATTCTATAACGGCTATGTATGGGGGAGTTGCATGGGTTCCAATCACGAGCAGATCCCAGCCAGCCTCCTTGGCCCTCGTGATCGTGTCAAATTCGAGAAGCTGGAAGGCTTGTTCGGTAAGAACTTCAAAAATCCTTTCTGGTGGTCCATTATACTTCTTTCTGGACAAACCTGCATTCTGTTTGGAAATTTCGATGTAATCTTGAATGAGGTTGTTTAGAGTATTCTCGATATCTCTCCCAACCGGCTTTAAAACTCCTTCCTCTTTTCTTCTCTCTTCAACAATAGCAAGCAGGGAATCAAGAACTTTGCCAGTAACATAGTTTAATTTGCTTGGATCTACCAAGCCCTGATAGATCAGTTCAGCCAATACAGCCGGATAGTGCTTGCAGAATGGGTATCTTCCCTTCTTGACTTGATAGGTATAATCAGCACACTTCTCATCACAAGAATACGAGAAATCATCCCTGCCCAGATTAGAGATTTTAACTCTGTAGCCCGAAACATCTGCTATTACCACATCGTCATCGAAATGCTCGATTTTGACCTTCTTTAGCAGAAAGTGATCTCTTGCGTCATTGACTTTGGCAATCAGTTTATGCTGGTAAAAAGAATTTACAATGTTTTCAAGCTCCTCTACGCTCAGATCGCAATTTTTTGCAATGTGTTCAGCCAGTTTTGCTTGATTTAACCCAGAATAACCCTTGATTCCATGATTCTTACAGATTTCAATCATCTCGTTCTTAGTTAGCTTCTTTAGAAGTGTAATTTTCTTTTTGATTGACACAAATTTTGATTTGAAATTGAAAAATAAAACTTTAACGATTGTTACGCTTTCCTGCTTTAATTATTATCGCGGTTTTTTCAGAAATTTTGAACTGGGGGTGTGTAACTAACCTCTTTCCGCCAAGTAAACCCCCAAAATCGTTAGAATCCCACCAAGGATCTTAATAACCGTAATCTCTTCATTTAGAAGGAAAAAGGCCATTATCGCTGTGAAAAAGGGAATTAAGTAGATGTAGATAGCCACCTTTGAAGCGTCTTCCGTTTCCAAAGCCTTGTACCATATGAGATAGCCAACAAAGGAGCAGAAAATTGAGAGAAACAGCATTGAAGCCCAGCTTAACATCATTACAGGTATCTGAATTCCTTCGAAAGCTAAAAAAGGGAACAAGGTTACTATTCCTGTTAAAAAGGCCCATGCAGTTAAAGTATCAGCATTATGTTTTGATAAGAGGCTCTTTCCTACGATCGTGTAGATTGCCCATAGGAATCCATCGAATATCATCAGCAAATCGCCAGCGAAGGTTGAGCCGCTGAAAAAGTTAAGCCTGCCATTTGATAGCACGAGAGATATACCGATCATTCCAACGAGTATACCCAACGCTCTTATCGGAGTAATCTTTTCGTTAAGAAGGAAGATTGAAAACATGGCTATGAAAAGAACGGAGCTGTTGATGAGGATGGAGGCATTGATGGCCGTTGTAAGTTTCAATGCCATAAACTGCACCGCATAAAGCAGTGAAACGCCGGTAAGTCCGAGGATTAACAGCGATATGAAATCTTTCCTTCCAAAGCTGAACAGCTCATCCCTTTTTTTCAGGTAAACGTACCCAAAAAGTAAAGGTGAGGCTATTGAAAACCTCCAGAAAGCTAGATTGAATGGGCCCAGCTCGATTAGCCCCCACTTTATGAAAATGAACGAGGAGGCCCAAATGATCGCTACCAATAAAAGGCCAATTTTTCTCATCTGATCTAAAGCTAGACCAAAATGGGATTTCTAGTCCTAAGTCCCAACCTCTAAGCTTCAGCCTCAGCCTTCTCTGGTTCCACTTCTTCCTCGAAGACTCCCTTTTCAATACCCTTTGGTTCTTTTAACAACTCTACCTTCCTTATTTCAACCCTTCTCAGTGGATAGATCTTTTTGGCATTCTTGTAGATCTCCGATGGTATCTTTCCGAGGATACATTCTTGGATGAACTGAACAAAGTTGGTATTGCTGGACTTTAGGATGATTTCTCGCATTATCTTCCTTATTGCACTTCTCTGAGATGTTTTGCACCTTCTTATCGTAAATGCCACGGGCTTAACCCTCAACGCGTATCCATCGCTTGTTGTTATATCGACGACGTCTTCTACCTTAGTCGTCCTCCTTCTCGTGAGGCTGTTGATGTAGTCTCTTCCAAGCTCGTATCTAAAGAAACTCGTATAGGCGTTGCTTCCCGCAACCCTGTAAACCTTGAAATAAAGCTTCTTGTAAGGGTTCTGGTTTGAGTAATCGTTCGTAAGCTCAGCCAAAGTAACTTCAACAACTCTGTTCAGCACTTTCTCTGGCTCATCTGCGGGAGTCTGGCCTACTTCACTCATTCCAAAGTATTCTGGGGCTATGAGTGTGTACCATTTTTTAAGCGTCCATTTATCCTTTACTCGTGCATGCCTTTTCCTCGCCGTTTTGATCCCTCCTAGCCTTCCATCAAAGGAGTCAATTAATAAATTTTTTGTCCTTGAAGTTCAAGATATCCTTATGACCGACATAATCGAAGAGCAGATTAAAAAGATTTCCCGGATGCTTGCTGAAGCGAAGCATGCTGTTGTCTTCACGGGCTCCGGGATATCGGCTGAAAGCGGGATACCAACTTTCAGAGGAACGGATGGTTTATGGCTGAGGTACAATCCGGAAGAGGTGGCATCGATTTACGGCTTTAAGCGCAACCCAGCAAAATTCTGGGAGTTCGCTAAGGAGCTCATAGTCAAAACGAAAGCCTCACCGAATCCCGCACATTATGCCATTGCGGAACTGGAAAAAGAAGGTGTCGTTAAGGCTGTGATAACCCAAAATATAGACATGCTCCACCAGAACGCAGGCAGCAAGAAAGTTCTCGAACTGCATGGATCGATGAGTTATGTTGATTGTCTGGATTGCGGAGCAGAATACGAATGGGAATACATCGAAAAGGTTCTTGAAGAAAAACAGCCCGTTTGCGAAAATTGTGGAAGTGAGTTTTTAAAACCGAGAGTCGTATTCTTTGGCGAACCTCTACCGCCAGATGCACTCTCAGAGGCGATGGAAGAATCTAAGAGATGCGATCTATTCATTGTTGTAGGTTCCTCTCTCGTGGTTTATCCAGCTGCAAGCCTGCCTGATATGGCTAAAAGGAGTGGTGCAAAGCTTGCGATGGTCAATCTTGAACCGACAGAGAAAGATAATATTTTCGATGCTATCGTTTACGGAAAGGCGGGGGAGATCATGCCCAGAGTAGTCGAGGAGTTTAAAAGGCTGAGATATGGTGAGGGGTGAGATTAAGGTCAGATGGTGGTCTTGGATAAAAGGATGATGGTCTTGAACAAACAACAATAAATTCCTCGATCAGTTCTAGCAGTATACCGTTTGATTCGATTGCCATCAATTAATCGATATCCGGGATAATCTTACCGAGAGGCCATCAAAATTTCACAACCCTGCACGAATCCGAGTAGTTCTCCGGGTAAATTTTTTTGAGTTTGCCACTACAGATGGGACATTCTTTATTTGGCTCTATCTCAATGTTAAAAAACTCCATAGTTTGGAGATCGATCTTTAACAGTCCTGAGAGAGTTTTACCAATTCCTGTGATGATTTTTAAAGCCTCAACCGCCTGAATACTTCCTATAACTCCAGCAGTTGCGCCTATTATCCCTGGTATCTTTAAGGGAGGAGCTGCAGGGTAAAGGCATCGATAGCATGGAGTCGATCTGATAGTCATGGCTTCTCCTTCAAACTCAAATATTGCTCCGTGAACTAAAGGGATATCCGCTATCCTGCATGCATCGTTCAGAATAAACCTCGTCCTCAAGTTATCCGGACATGAAACGACTACATCATGTCCTCTGATTATCTCCATTACGTTTTCAGGCTCGATTTTCTCTTTTATTGCCTTAACTCTAACATCAGGGTTAAGCTTTTCAGCGAAGTCTTTGGCCGATTCAGCCTTGTTCCAGCCAATTTTTTCAGCATGGGTGACCTGTCTCTGAAGATTGCTTTTTTCAACGACGTCGAAGTCGACTACGGTCAGATTCCCAACTCCGGCTGCCGCAAGATACATTATAACCGGACTTCCCAAGCCTCCTGCCCCAACTACGAGTACTTTCGACTCTAAAAGCTTCTCCTGGCTTTCCAGCCCGAAATAGGGAATCATTATCTGCCTGCTATATCTTTCAGCATCAATCTTCCGTGAAGATTTCATAGCTTTTCTCACCCAGACCAAGCTTCTCAGCATAATTTATCTGGACTTCTGGCGAAGTCCATTCCCAGAATTTTCTCTCGCCAGTAAGCGCATCCCTGTTCGCTTCAAGCTTTTTTAGAACATCGAGACATGTTGCATCCACCGACACCATGTCCCTCGAGGCAAAGATCCCGACATCTGGAACGATGGGATTATCGCTATATGGATGACAATCGCAGTGAGGTGTTACGTCTATCATGAAGTTGAGGAAGGCAAAGTTTTCCTTTCCCACAACCTCAAACACTCCCTTTGCGCATTCAACTATCCTCTCACAGATGTCCGCTCCGCTGAGCCAAGGGCCAATTGTTACGGCGTCGTATTCGCATACCTCATTGCAGCCTGTACATTTAAGACATTTCGAGTGGTTGATTTTGAAATTCTCTATCGCGTTTACAGGACAGATTTCCACACATAAACCGCATTCAGTGCAGTTTTCATTGATCTCAGGAGGATTTGGACAGTGAAGATCGAATTTTGAGGGCTTGGCAACGCATCCAACACCGATGTTCTTTATGCTCCCTCCGATTCCCCCCTGCATGTGGAGCTTGAAGTGGGTTGTACAAACGACCTTGTCAACATGCTCGAAGGCCTTCGCAACGTAGATCTCCTTCAAATTTTTTCCGTTAATCGGCACTCTCACAAAATCGAAGCCGAGCAATCCATCGGCGATGATTATCGGAGCGCCCACCGTTTGAGAAGTGTAACCGTTCTCTTCAGCAATCTCGAGTCTTCCCAATGCCGTTGCTCTGTCTCTGGTAAGCCCGAGTCCTGTCGTCTCGGTTACGAATGGCCTCCCACCTCTTTTCTCGATTTCTTTCACAATCGTTCTGAGGTAGATCGATCTGAGGGTTTTGGTTGTACCCCTATCTCCAAAGTGGGTCTTAACAGCCACAATATCATTCTTTTCAATAAAATCAAAAAGGCCGCTTTTATCGATCAGAAACCTCAATTTGTTTACCAAGCTAAGATTTGGCTGAAACCACTCGGAGGGATCCATTACTCTGGCCCTCGAGTCTGTAAAATAAACCTCACTCATGTTGCTTGCTCTTAAAATAAACTATATAATGTTTTGGCCCACATTTCTGGCAGCAAACTTGGAGAAACCACTAGAATTTTAAACCAATCCTTCGGAGGGTTGAGAATGGGAACGAACTTGAGAGTGGGCAATCAAACACTTGAAAGTGCTAAAATTCTTAGGCTCCTCAAAATTCTCAAGGTTCCGATGTTCCTTTTCATACTAGCACTCATCTGCTCTGGATCGGCTTTGGCAGAACCGATTGTGGAAAAATCACATATTGTCATCATTCCGGAAAAAGAAATTTTCGTAATTGAGGTTCTCTCCCTGTCGGGGGAAAATACAACTGAATTGATGCTGGAAATACCCGAGAATGCTAAATTAATAAATATTTCAGGAAGCCTGAACTATTCCTCTGTAAAAGTTGACGGAAATCTAATTTTGTTTGAGAACCCAAACGTGATAAATGGAGATCACATAGCCCTTGAGTACTCTCTCCCGGATGATACCCTCAAAAAGAAGATCACTCTGGAAACCCGTAAATTACTGGTCTTCCTCCCCGTGATGGTAGATGTCGTCGATAGATCGGACAATCTCGTCTTTAAAGGGGTAGCATCGCTTGGTCGGAGCAATTACTCCATTTTTGAGGGCAGGAACCTTCTTCCCGGGGAAGAAATATATCTCAAATTTGAGGAGAAGACTGCAGTTCCAGAAGAAACCAGCCCGAAATTCAATACGGTTTTCTTGATAGGTCTCGTGCTCGTTATCGGGGGGATAATCCTTCTCATTTTTACAAAACACGGTAGAACGTGGAATATAGAGGAGAAAGAAAAAGAGGAAAGGGAAGAAAAAGTAAGAAAAAACGATAAAACCAAGGAAAAGAAAGGGGGCTGGGAGATCTGGTAGAAGATTAATGTTTTAGCCATATTAGCGTATCCCCAGCCACCATACAAAAAGACCGTTAATTCTTTATATTCAGCCCAAGTAAACTACTACGAGCCGGGGTGGCAGAGAGGCACTGCGCGAGCCTGGAGTTTTCAAGGTTCGCCAGATAGCTCGTGTCCCTTTTGGGACGCGTGGGTTCAAGTCCCACCCCCGGCGTACCTTGTCGAATTATTAAATCCGTAGAAAAGGGTTTTTCTCCTCTTTTCCTTTTTTTTAGTTTTTTTAAAAACAAAAAAGTTTCGCTTATTGCACGTTCTCAATATACTTGCACGCTCCGGGTAGGATTTCGTAAGCATCTAACTCGGTGAGAACCTTAAGCATCTCATCCTTCAACTTCTTGATTTCTTCCTCAACTTTCGCTATCTTCCTAAGTTCTTCAAAGTCTTCCGGTCTAAGATGCCTGAATACACTCTCGATCTTTTCGTTGACAAATTCCCTTATCTCATCCTCCTTCAATGTTTTTGCTATTTCTTTCCATCTCTTTTTTCTTTCCTCGAGCACCAGTTCGCCAGCGGATTTCTCAGCTAAATCGAGGAAAAGCAAATACGTTCCGCTGACACCAAGGATAACAGAAGCTATTACGATAATCATAACATCCTCAACCGTGAAAAATCCTGGGAGTTGAGTAATAGATGTACTTTGACCTTCTATAACTATTTGAATTGGTGTTGGATTCAATAGCTTTAATCCTAAAACGAATGCTGAAGCGACAAATAAAGCTGCCATGAATGCCGTTTTTCCACGAATTCCTTTGCCTTCCATCTTTTCACCTTCCATACGTAAAAAAATAAAAAATATAGGTGCTTTATTTATTGCATCCTGGCCCATAACAAATTTCTGTTCTGTCCGAACTTTGCTCTTCCACCGATTTCACCGTTTTACTGTTCAAATCTATCGTAATCTTGTAGTATTTGCCTTCAACTTTTACTGTTAGGATTACTTTGTCCCCACCGCTCGTTATTGCACTGATTACGTCTTTAGACTGTATGCCTTTTCCATCAGTTAATTTCTGTATTCTGCTGTCTTTATTGACTATCTCAATCCATTTATTCATCTCTCTTTCGTGTTCTGCCTGCGCTTTTTCAATCTCTTCTTTAGTCATCTTGCGAAATACTATTTTATGTCCCGACGTCTCTATGCTATATTCCCCTTTTGGTAATGTAATTTCCTTTACCAATTTGCCGTCTTCGTATATTTTTAGCTGGTCATTCATTGCCACTGCACTGATTTCCTTCCCTGCAAACTTCAGTAAGTTACCTGCTCCAAAGGCTGTTGCTATGCCTGCCATTGCCAATCCTGCAACCAGCAGGATGCTAAGCAGAGCCAACCTCTTTCTCATTTCACCTTTCATTTTTGCTCACCATACGAAATAGGATGAAACACCTTAAAAGACGTGTATTTGAAACCAGTTTGAAACTGTTTTGCAATAGCTAGGTTTCAGTGTCTCCTTTTATTTTTAAATAATTTTTTAGGCGGGGTGGAGTGAATTTCGGACAACGGCTTGCGGGTATGCGAAGCCCGTAAGGGTTTAGGTGAGCGAAGTGAACCGCATACCCGCTGTTAGGCGAAGCTCGCAAAACGCTGATAATTTTTGCAACTTAGTAAGCTACCGCTTTGGTAAAGCATAAAAAATTGTCTGTTCCACGCACTTAACATCCAATCCTTTTAGTACCACTTGATAGTGCCCTGGCTTAAGAAGGCTACCATCATTCAATCTCTGATCCCAAGTCCATGTTAGCGTTTCATTTGGATGAATTAACACGGCAGTTTGCTCTACCTTAGGCTTGTAGATAAGAGCATTCGATATATTATACATATCGGGATAGATTTTCGGGAATTTGGCGTATACACTCTCTTCTGGACTGCAGTGTAATCTGCTTTCAATTTCCGCATCAATCATCGGCAATACTATTACCTCCCAAGGAGCTGGATTGGGAAGGATTATCGTCTCGTTACCAATGTTTTCAAGAAAAATTCTGATTTCTTCACCCTGAACAAATTCTTCTTTATCGTTGTTCAGATACAATCGTAGCTTTGGCGCTTGTAAAGAGTTTTGTGGTGGTGTAGGAAGAGAAATTGGAGGTATGTTAAACTCTTCGATTTTTACCACTTTTTTCGTTTCCATATCAATTACACAAAGAATACCGTATAATTCTTCTTTTCTTTCCCCATGTGGATTAAAGTCTGGAGTAAATCTTACTTCAACTGTGCCATCTGATTCACTTATCACAGTAGCGGATATATTTCCAAATCTCTTCTCCAGAGCTTCTACCTTCTCTCTCACTTCAAGATCTGCTAAAGCTATGTCAACTGCTTTATTGAACTCGCCACTAAGTTTTGGATTAAATTTAATCGTAAAATTTTTACTATCATTATCACTAACATTCATCCACTGATCGACTAAAACTACAGATGATAGCGCCACAATTACAATGCAGGAAATTATCAGGACTTTTTTCATTTCTATCTCATCTAATTTCCTTTTTTACCCATCAATTATTATTTAAACTTTTCTTTTTCAACTGCCCATATCGAATTTCGCCTAACGACTTGCGGATAAAAGAAGTTGCCGAAGGCAATTTGGGTCAAAACGAGCGAAGCGAAGTTTTGCCTCATAACCGCGTACTTGCTGTTATACGCTCCCAATAGGGATGAGAATTGCGAAGCAATCCGAAGAGTCGGCGAAGGGACGTCATGCTTTATTTTCTTTTACGTTTTACATACCAGTTGATGAAAATTATCCA
>Ga0190363_1001324_pt1 | contig 14588 bp, 14 predicted proteins | sample 48721867_MG_FD_161272 | JGI IMG/M metagenome (GOLD analysis project Ga0190363, IMG submission 161272) | Hydrothermal vent microbial mat bacterial communities from Southern Trench, Guaymas Basin, Mexico - 4872-18-6-7_MG | ecosystem: Environmental > Aquatic > Marine > Hydrothermal vents >...
AATTTTTTCAAAAATCATTATAGAAGCCCCCGGTGATATAGTTGGTAGACATACTTTTTTGAAGTTCTGTTAACTGGTTGTTAAATTTTTTAGGTGCTGGAGAATGAAAAAGTGGAAGGGTTAGTAGAAATAGTCGGGCGGCGGTGGGGGAGGTGGTCCTTCACCCCAGTCATATTCGAAGAATTCTGGCGGTGCTTCTGGTTTTCTGCGTGTTGCCCAAACGGCGGCGGCCAGCCCAATAACGGCGATTGCTGCTACTCCAGCTATGCCTCCCACGGCCAAGAGGTTTGCTGCTTGGTCACGGCTATAGAATAGGGGAAGCAAGTAGAACCATAGGGGTACGGCGCCGGTCAGAGAGAGTGGTATAGTAAATAGTATGGTTCCGCTTCCGTTAATGAATGTTAGGTTTCCCGAGAAGTCGTAAATGGATGCTCCAGGGGGTGCAATGAAACTGACTTGCACGAATTCTTGAGTATCATTGAGAGAGGGGTAGTGGTCGGTAGGTACTGTTGTAAAGGCCGTTGCGTTGCCACTTACGTTGAAGTAGGCGTTAATGATTGGGGTTGTTGTGATGTTTCCCACAACGATGGTCAGGTTGAGGATTGTGGGGTTTAGCTCGTTGATTGTCATGGGTTCTGTTAAAGCTCTTATGGGGGTTATTATTAGGGGGGGTGTGGTTACGGTGTGGTGTATGTAGTAGTCCTGCAGGTAGTGGAACGCCCGAGAAATGTTTATTAGTCCGGCTCCCTGCGCAAATGGATTGTCTCCCAAGTCCTCCGCTGTCAGCATCAGTGCAGCCTTGGTAGTATTGGGGGAGAGCCAAGGCATACCCTTGTTTTTGTCAAGGAGCAGGGCTATTGCGCCAGAAACGACGGGGGTTGAAGCGCTCGTTCCTCCGAAATTTTTTATAATATTGACACCGTCCTTTTCGAGGGTAGTTATACCCTCCCCTGGGGCTACTATGTCTGGTTTTGCTCTGTGGTCGTCTGTGGGTCCTCTGCTCGAGAAGTAGGACACTGAACGATAGTTGGGGCCGCCTGTTGCACCTACGGTGATTATGTAAGCGCCTAGCCCTGGGGAGTTTATTGTCTGATAATTGACACTCCAACCATTTCCACCCTCATTGCCTGCGGCTGCAACTACGATCGTATCGTTATCTGTCCAAGCACTATTGACCGCTTTGCTCATATCGTCAAACGATTTGCCATTCGGGTCTCCTAGGGAGAGTGAAATGATGTCGGCTTTAGGATGCAAGGGAGTTTTTTTCAATGCTTCGTCTATCGCGCTTAAAAGCCAGTTTAATTGTCCGTATCCGTCCTTGTCCAGTACCTTCAGATTCAAGAAGGTTACGTTCGGCGCAACTCCGATAGCGGTTCCACCTGACGCTCCTATTATTCCCGCCACATGTGTTCCATGACCATTGTAATCTTTTTCGTCTTCAGAATACGTTCCATTCTCTACAAAACTTTTACTATAATTTATTCTACTTGCAGACAGATATATGTGGGGGTTGATTCCGGTGTCTAGGACTGCGACGACTACTCCTGTTCCGTTTAGCCCGTATGTTGATCGGAGCGTGGAGGCGCCTATAGCGTCGTTGACTGTTGTGTCTTTGGTTTGGATTTCTTTTGCTGTGGCTTGGTTGGGTATTAGTTTTATTTTTTCGTTGTAGGTTATTGTTTTTACGTAGTTTTGGAGGGCTATGGTTCGAGCCATTTCTATTGGTGCCTTTATGCATATGCCGTTCAGTATGGTGTAGTTTGAGATTATTTCGAAGCTTCCTAGGTTTTCTAGCAGGCTTATTCCTTGAGTGTAGTTTATGGTTTTTTGGAAGATGATTATCATTTCGTACTCTGTTGATGGGTCGGATGTTTGTAGCAGGAGCTGGAGGTGTGTTCCCATTTTTGAGTTTTTGGTGGTCGGGCTGGTTGGTTGTGTCGGGAACGTTAGTGTGTTTTGTGTTGGGGTTTGCTGGTTGAAGATGATGAATATGGAGACCGAAAAAAGTAGTGTAATGAGCACCAGTAGAGTGAGGTTTCTCGCGGTTTTGCCGAACCGGTTCATGGTACTACTTCCTTTGAGTTGAAAGGGTTTGTCCTGTTTTAGAACTAGTGGTTAGGTGTAAAGGGGCGCTTTCCAGCCACCACTTTAGTGTATGGAATTGTTTTCATATATTTGTATCGATGTGTACATCCGTCCGGAAATCGGTGTGGTGTTAGTCTGTTCTTGAAAATGAGTTCTGTGGATTTATATTGGTGGGTGAGGGTATTGGTTGTTACCCATTACTGAAACACGAGGTCATCGCTAGCCATATACTCGCTGTGCACTATTATAATGGGTATACCCTCAGCATAGTATTTCTGTTTTGATATTGAAATATATTTTGGTAGGTTGAAGTTTTGCAAAAATTTCTGCTTCAACTTGAATGATAGGAGTTATACCCTCTTAGTGGAACGCTACAATTGTATGCTGTTCGGTTTCTGAATTCAGAATTATGGTTGAGTTTTGAGGATTTTCTGGAACCCATGATAGATGAGCGATTTTTGTTTTTTTAGTTATCTTGTTCAATTCTAGAGAGGATTTCTTTTACCTTGCTTTCTAGCTCTTTTGGGTCTTTTTCGCTTTCTGTGCGGGCGGATTTAACGAGTTTTTCTGCTTCCTCCAGCCACTCGGGGGCAGAGTTTTTCGCTTTCGCTCTGCAGATGTAGTGATTTAGTTTTGCATAGAGGGCGCTCACGGGGCTTCCAACTTTTTGGAGTGTTTCTGAAGCTTTGAGGTGGTTTTTCGCGGCGAGTTCCCAGTTTTTCTGTTCTTCGGCGTTTCTGGCGGAGGCTGAGTAGGAGTAGTATTCTGCGATGAGAGCCTTTTGTTCCTGGCCTGTGCGTCTGAGGAGTTTGGATATCTCCATCTGGTGTTTGGATACCTTTTTCCAGTTTTCTTTGCGTCCCTCGTAGAGCACTAGTAATTCGTGGGCTCTTATGAGGGCTTGTTCCTTTGCCCGGAAACCCGTTTTTTCCAGAGTCTCGGCGATCTGGAAGTAGAGTTCCGCTGCTTTTTCGAACTCTTGTTTTGAGTATAAGACCTCTGCTTGGATATTTAGTCTTCGCCTCTTGGCGGTGAGCGCGGCTTTTTTTCCGAGTTTTTCGAGGATTTCCTCAGCCTCGCTATACAGGGTGATTGTTTTTTCGGGGTCTTCAGCCAGAAGACTGTTGTCAGCTTCTCTGAGTTTGCTGATGGCCAAAGTTAGTTTGGCGAGTTTTTCTTTTTTCTGTTCGTGTAGAATTTTGGATGCCTTTTTCCAGTAGGTGTTTTCCAAGGGGTAGGAGCCTGTAACCTGACCCCAGCGTCTCTGTACTCTCAGGCTCTGGTTCCAAGAGTCCACAGCCCGCCTTATTAGGGAGAAGGCTTCTCTCTCTTCCTTGTTTGGGGTCTTTTCGAGGACCTTTTCTATGAACCAGAGTGCGTCTTCGAGGAGGGTTAATCCTAATTCTTTGAACTCGAGGGCTTGCAATAAGAGGTCGAAGAGTCTGTCAGCATAGGAGTTGGAAGCACCCAAAGAATTCACCCTAATATAGAAGTGTCGGGGATGAGATTTAAGAAGTTTGGTATGGTTAAAAATATCTAGAAGGCAGCAATTGTGGGAATGCATATTTGTTTGTGTGCTTTGAGGTGATGGGAAATTTGTGATTCGGGTTTGGTGCTAATTATTTCCTGAATATTTGGGTGGGTTCCCTTTCCTCTAGTCCTTTTAGGTACTCTTCGAGCTGTTTTGCGCTCTTGAAGATGTGTATGCTGTCGCGGTCCGCCATTCTTAGTATGGCTGATTTTTTCTGGATTGTGACGTATATTCCTCCGAATGTTGAGTCGTGTTTCAGGAAGATGTCTCCTCCGCTCGATCTTTTGCACCAGAATCCGTTTCTTCTCAGCACATTCTTAAACATTTGGGCACCCTCTCTTACAAGAACTACTGCTCCGCGCCATGATTCTTGAGGAGGAAGTATTAGAAAGTTAATAAGACGGGGATAACATCAAAGAAATACACGTTCAGAGCTAGGTGACGCGGATCGAATCCGGGAGCTTGATGGAATGAACTGTTAGAGTAATCGCGTTTCGAATTTGATTTTCTAGGTTGTGTTCGGCTTTTTGTTTTTGACGGGAGTTTTGTGAGGATTTGTATTCGGTAGTTACTTCTTTCTTCTTTGGATGGCATCTATCACTATTGATGAGAGTATGGGAAGTCTTGTGTTGATTCTGTTTTTTATTTCTATTTTGTAGGTTTCTGGCGATGTTTTAAGAATGTTTGCGAAAATTTGACCGTTTTTCACTAGGGAGTACTCTCTTTTTGTGGGGTTTCCCTTGGTTTTGAGGGTTTGGTTGTTTGTGTGGTCTTGTATAAGGTAGCCTTGTTTTAGAACGCCCTGCTGCTGGATTGTGCTGATTGATTTCTCGTAGCGATCCTTTACTGTGTATTTTGTGTATTGGGGGTTTCCTTCAACTCTGCCTATGATTATTCCTTTGGCGTCTCGAACCGTCATTTTTAGCCCTGAGGGAGTGTATTCACACTCGACGTATCCCAGGAACTCGTTTCCGAGGTTGCTTATCTCGTATTGCTGACCACTCTCGGAAGTTACTACGTTTATTAGGAAGCCGGTTCCAAGAAAATCTAGCGGTTCAAGGGTTTCATCTAAACTGGATTCTTCGATTACTCTGCTTGGAATAAAGACCGCTTCCTCTCTTTCGGAGCTTGTGGTGTTTCTTGCAAGGGGAATTATTAGTACTGAATCGTCACTTGAAATGTTCGATTCTTCACGCGGTGGAGCTTTTGACTCTGAGAAGGGGGTTCCACAAGCTGGGCATTGCTCATATTCTGAGAGGACCTCGCTCCCGCAAACCTCACAACGCCTTACCTCTAGTTTACTCATACTAGCTCCCCATGTGCTTCTCCATTTTCTATATAGTTAAGATACTTGCCTCCTTATGAATATAATCCTTTATAAACTCATCAAAATTTATTGTTTTAGTTGAGTTTCCACCTAATATCATAAACAAATTCTTTGGAAGTTTTTGGAAAAAGAAACGAAAAATTAAGAAAGATTTCGGGGAGTTTTTAGGCGGATTTCAACTATTTTTTGATGGTGGTTGTCCTGGCGAGAATCATAAGCAGAATCATCAGTATCACCATCTTTCTAGGTGTAGTGGTTCTCATCCAAGTGCCACTGGTTATCCAATCCATAAACACAATAAATTTATCAAGCGTTTTCATGGGGGGAGAGTTGCAAGCAATTCTGGTTGTATGGTTGGTTGATTCGCTCCTAGTTGCGATGTCCTTCGAGTGGATTTCCCTTATTCTCTCCGTGATTCCGTTTATTATCACGCTCCCGTTCGCTCTTATTTACACTGCCCTGAGTCCAGTGTACGGTTGGATCGTGCTCATGAACATCACAGTAATTTCTGTCCTAATATTTGGAAGGATAATAGCTAATCTAGTTTGAAGGAATCACCTGCACATTCGAAGTGTCTGCCTAGGCTACATTTTTATAAAAAATCCGCTTTCATCTAGTTAGGGTGCAGACATTGGGAAAAAAGGGTTTAACATACCGAGACGCGGGTGTGGATTTAGCTAAGGCTGGTGAAAGCCATAAAATCATAGGCAAACTAATAGAGAAAACCTTCTCATTCAGGAAGGGAAGATTCGGGGAAGTGGTGGGGGAGTACGGCCACTACGCAAACCTGATAGACATCGGCTCTGGATTGGCGTTAGCTGTGCACAGCGACGGCGTAGGCACCAAGGTTCTAATCGCCCAGCTAATGGACAAGTACGACACGGTAGGAATCGATTGCGTGGCCATGAATGCAAACGACCTAATTTGCATAGGAGCCGAGCCCCTAGCCATCGTGGACTACCTGGCGGTGGAGAAATCTGACCCCGAAATGATCGAGCAGATAATTCGAGGGCTTGTTAAGGGAGCCGAAATGGCGAACATGGCGATACTGGGTGGAGAAACCGCCACAATGCCGGGTGTAATAAAAGGAGCTGTTGAAGGAAAAGGATTCGACCTAGCGGCTATGAGCATAGGTATGGTTCACAAGGACAAGGTGATTACAGGCAGAAAAATCAAGGCAAACGATGACGTGGTAGGTTTACAGAGCAGCGGAATTCACTCAAATGGACTCTCACTCGCAAGGAAAGCGCTTATAGATACAGCAGGGTACAACGTACACGACCCCCTGCCAAACACTAGTCAGACCGTGGGCGAAGCCCTACTCGAACCAACCAAAATATACGTTCGAGAAATACTTGAAACTCTGGAGAAAACAGAGGTACACGGCCTCGCAAACATAACAGGAGGGGCGTTCTCGAAGCTTAAAAGAATATGTTACGGAAAAATCGGAATGCACCTCGATCAATTACCAGAACCGCAACCGATTTTCGAGGCGATAAGAGAAGCGGGAAACATTGACGACCATGAAATGTACAAAACCTTCAACATGGGAGTCGGATTCGTGGTTGTTACACCCAAGGAGAGTACAGAAACTGTAATATCAATCTGTAACAAAGCTGGAACAAAAGCCCAAATCATAGGTAGAACAACCACAAAAAAAGGAATCACACTAGAAACAGAGAAAGGAAAACTTCTGAGAATGTGAAAAAAGCGAAAAACCATTAAAGGCTAAAGTTTATTTTTAGATTTCTACCCTTTTTAAAATATTTTAATGCGGAAAACACGGGTGGAAAAAATGTGTTCCAACAAGGAGAAGAAAAAAGGGCAGCTTCCAGAAATGATTCCTTTGGGTGAACCTTCGGTCAGTGACTTTTTTCTTAGTCTTTTTAACAGAGGAACGGTCAAAATCTGGAAGAGAAACGACCTCAACGGAGCAGTTGCTCTTTTCGCAGACAACATAACTCTACTTGTGCTGTTAATGGGATTACTCCCGGTAATGTGGAGCTTACAGTTCATACCGGCCTGGTACGTCTCAGCCCTAGCAGGAGTACACGTAGCTCCTACTAATTTAATTGGCGTCATCAACTTTTCAGGGACGCAAATACCAGTAATGATTCCTCAGGGATACTATTTGCCGCCCGACGTTCAAATCTTCTATCCTCACAGACCTTGGGGTTTGATTTCAGCACTACTAGGGGCGTGCGCATTGCAGATTCTAATTGGAAACCTAGCCTACAGTTACTACGCATACAAAAAAACCATGGAAACGGGCAAAACATACACCGCTCTACCCTTTGGAATAAGCGCACCCGGATTGTTTCTATTTCTGGGGGCAATAATAGGCATCTCGCAAACAACCTTCGGCTTTGACTTATACACGGCGATTTCCGTTGCCATTTTAGCCAATTTCCTCAGTTCTATAGTCGAAATCCTAATTGCACTCGGTCTAATAGAACGCATAAGAAGGCATATTCCCACGGCGGGGGTGCTGGGTACAATTGCGGGAATAGGTTTCGCATGGCTAATCATCAACTACTTGGGATACATAGCAGGTGGGCCAATCAACGGGATTAACGGCGCACTCAACGGGTGGCCTTACATCTCACCAACAATCGGATTCGTGGTACTGTTCATCCTGTTAGCGGGAATAGTATCACGCCTGAGAACTTTCAAGAGAATTCCGACAAACCTCTTGGCATTGGTTGTAGGGGCGGCTCTGGTGGTTATCAATGTTCTGTGGTTGGGATGCTACAGTCCTTTCGGTGACCCCCTTTTCTACTTCAGAGAGATGTGGGCCCAGATTTGGGGCGGCTGCGGCCCCCAGTTCACACTCGCAGCCATTCTTGGACAAGACGTCACAAGCTATGTTTATCCGCAGACATTTAGCCTCATGTTTCCGGGATTGAGACCCGAACTCCTCGGTCAGGGCCTGCAGGCACTTCCAATGGTCATCGCGGTTGTTGTTCCCTTCCAAATTTACGACTCCTTAGAAAGTTATGCCAACAACAAATCAGGAAATCTCGAAATCGCCCGCAAACTCGGAATAGATGATCAAAACACGCTGGAACTTTGGTGTGATGAGTACGGATACTCCGCGAAGACTACCATGCTCATAGACGCTTGCAGCGGTCTTCTCGGAACACCTTTTGGAAGCTGGGCACCTACAGTAAACTACGTAGGATCTGCGAGCTATGTTAGAATGGGGGCAGGAATCGGATACTCTCTTCTAAGCGGAATAATCACCGCGGCGATTGTGTGGTGTGGCGTTTTATTTCTGGTACCAATAATTGTTCCGATCAACGTGATAGTGCCAATCCTTTTGGTAATCGGAGGACTGATTGTAGTACAGGCCTTTAAGGAGGTCTACGAGGAAAACAGGAGAATGAACAGCCCGGACTTCGTAATCTGGGGCGACCTATTCGCCGTGATGCTAGCTATGGTTCCACACGTCTTCACAGTCCTAGCTCTTATGATTACTAACAATTTCAAAAACGCTTACACCGGAGCGCTAATGAACACAGCCACAACGCCCTACCAGTTGTTAAACAACATATTCTTCATAACAGTGAACATCGCGGGGATGCCGGTACAGATACCGGTTGCCCAGTACCTAGGACTTTATGGATACGGGCTCAACGAAACATTCAGCTACTCAAGCGCCACACTGGGCTGGTCCGGAATAGTCTTCCTCGGACTCGGAGCAGCAACGGTGGGACTAATATGGGGCAGCATAGTCTCGGACCTCAATCACAGACGCTTTAAAAGAGCATTCACATTCGCCGCCATATCAGCACCACTAGCACTACTCGGAATCATACACGCCTATTCAATCCCCACAAGTTTTGAAGAGCTTGTACTGCAGACTCCCTGGGCGCTGGCCTATCTAGCAATCGCGGTTTACATACTAATCCTCTGGTGGCAGACTAAATCCAGCTAAAAACACAAATAAACGAACAACTCATAACACATTTCCCCATAGTTTAAACTAATAGTGACTGTGAATAGAACGAAAACTGAGTGAACATCCCCGCTTACGCAAGAGGGCACCCTACCGGTAAAGAGTTAAAGAATTGAAACCTAACTGTGTACTGCTGCTTATATGTGAAAACAAAATTAAAAAACGTTCAGTTACTAGTCAAATTTGCAGTTTACATCCTGGAGACTTGATGCATGAAACGTAAAATCAAAGCCATCATTTTTGATTTGGATGGAACACTCATACACGTACCAGACGGAGAGTTCTTTGACCGATTACTTGTAGAGTCACTCAAAGAGATCGGTTGTAAGGTTCCAAGCAGAAAGCAGAGGGATAAGTTATGGGAGAGCGGGAGAGACTACGAGAAAATTTTGACATCGTGGGGTGTGCGAAACACCGAGTATTTTTGGAAAGTGTTTGACAAAAAAGATTTTGAAGCACGCAAAAGGCTCATAGACATCGGAGAAATCAAACCCTACGAAGACGTTACCGTTCTACCGGAACTGGCGAAAAGGTTCAGTCTGGGGATTGTAACAAATACTCCGCTAGAACTGGCGCTGCTAGAATTAGACACTTTCCACTTAACCAAATACTTTGATTCGATAATAGCTCTTGGAACAGTGGAACAGAAGAACGCGAAACCCGAAGCTCACGGAATACTTAGATGCGTCAAAGAGTTAAACAGCTCGCCCGATGAAACCCTTGTAGTTGGAGACAGGGATATCGATATAATTGCTGGGTTCAGGGCAGGCACCCACACAGCCATAATAATTCGCTCAGGGATCAAAATCAAAGTGAAAGCAGACTTTGCCATTAGTAGCCTCTATGAACTCATCGAAATTCTGAGAAAATACTAAATTAAATTTCTATTCAAAACTAACTTCAAACAGGTCGCAATCTTTGCTATTACCAGTATCTACACGAATAGTGTTATAATCAGTCTCAAAAAAATCAGAATCTTTCTCAACGTACGCAACCACACCCTCAGTAGCAGCCACCGGAACAACGGTGGTACCATAACGTTTGATATCAACAACCAACGCGTTAGAGATTTTCACATGTGCACCACAACAGGATTTGTATTCCACGAAGTTTATGAGTAAGCCACCTGCACCCTGAAGCTGAGACAGCTTATCTTTTATACATCTTTTCGCCGTTTCAGATAACTCCAGCTCCATTTTTACCATTGATTTAGCTCCTTTTTCCATCCCAAGAAATAGTTAGAATACTGATAAAAATATTTAGTGTGGTGGGATAATGAAATCTACGAATCGGTTTATGGAGCTTTAACCATTCACACATCTAAAAATTGCGAAAATCACATCAACAGTATCGTATTAATGTATACTTCTCAACAATAACACAATATTTATTAGTACGTTGGATACTAGTTATAATTGACTAGCGGTTCACCCAGGTGATTAGCATGATCCATAATTTTTACCTGCTGAAGAAAAGTGGGGAGTGTGTAATCCATCGTAAATACGGCAGTCTAGAGACCGACGAAAACCTTGTATCCGGTTTTCTGAGCGCCATGTTCTCCTTCGGTAGGAATATAAGCGGCCGCAACATAGAAAGCGTACTCTTAGACGACAAGAAATTCGTATATGTTGTTAACGGAGATGTCATATTCGCCGCCTACACGGACAGAGACGACATGGTCAAAGACAAACTCGAAGAGCTAAGCGAAGAGTTCATCAAAAAATACGGCAACCTTGAGAATTGGGACGGAGACAGAGACAGATTCGCAGATTTCTTGCCGAAACTCGATGAGGTTTTCGGCGCATCAGGAAAGGAAGTCACCGACAGCTTCCTGAACGACCTCATAAAGCAAATTCAGGAAGGCAAAGCATCAATAAAAGCCTCACTAGATGAATGGATAGACTCCTTAAAAGAGAGAGTTAAAAAAATCAACCAGTAAATCAGACCCAAAGGATTTTAGCCTTATGTTTGGGGCTCTCCCACACTAGGTGCCTACCTAAACCTTACTTTTCTCAAACTGGCCGTATATCTGTTCAGCTATTTTTCTTGCCCGTAACAAAGCTTCTTCCCTCTTTGACTCAAGCAGTTGAATCGTGCAGACCGGAGTCCCCTCTTTAACAAAGGTGCCTGGCATGGTGATGTCAAAAACCGAAGATATACCGAGTTGGGGCATTATAAAATCGTGTTTTGCGAATAAAATATTCTTCACGGCGTACCCTTTTCTTGGAGGGACGCGTTCGGGAAGTATTCCATCACAGGCCCTTATGTGTGCTTCAACTATATTTAATCCGGTTACCATCTCAACACACTCTAAAGTGCCCTGAAACCTGGGGTTTATCTCCATCAAATAGGGTTCGTCCGCACGAATAACAAAGTCTACTCCATTCGAGCCCCTAAGCGAAAATACCGTGCACAATGCCTCAGAGTACATTTTTATTTTATCACAAACCTCTCGTTTGGCTGTGAGTGGAACAATGTTTCCGCAGTAGACGAAATCTTTGGCACCCAATTCGGAGAGCCCAATCAATTGTTCATTAACCGAAATCGCAAGCGCGGATCTCCCGCTTGAAAGAAGTGAACAACTAGCATCAACTCCACGAATATACTCTTGAACCATTACCATTTTCTGGTCTGAAAGCCCCTCGAATATTCGCTCCACCTCACTCAGGGTTCTCGCTAGCTGAATACCCTGACCGCCCCCACCTCTTGTTGGCCTCACTATCACCGGAAGCCCAATTGATTTCGCAGCATCCTTAGCGTCTTCCACATCTTTAACCAGTGTTGAGTCCGGGAAGCTAATACCTAACCTTTTGGCCTCGCTAAAAACCTTCATCTTATCTCTCGATTCCAAGAGAGCCTTCTTTCCATTTCCAATAACTGGTGCGATTTCGTTGAGCCTATCCCAAATACGAGGTTCATCATCAAAACCGCTTCCAACCAGAACAAAATCAATTGAATAATTATCCGCAAATTTTTCGGCTAGCTCCAAAAAAAGATCGGCGTACCCTTTTCCCAACCCAGTTTCTTTAAACAGTTTGCGGACTACTAAAGTCTCATCGGCACACTTGTAGAGATCAGCGTCTCCCCAGTAGTCCACAACAAGAACGTTAAGTCCAAGTCTTTTGGCGGAGGCGGCTATCGGTCTAGCGTTAAACCCTACAACAAGAACAGTAGATCGCTTTTCAACCAAGGCTAAGTGGAACCCTCCAGATCTAAATGTTTATAGCTCACTTTCTTTTACCGCCTCTTTAATCTTTGCCACAACGTCGGTTACCCTCATCTTCTTTGGTATAGTCACCGCTAGTAACCTGTCATTGTCGATTTGCTGTGTTATAATCATACCCTCCTCAGAAGCAATAACGGAAAAATCACCACTCTCATCGGGAAGCATGTTACTGCTTATCGTGAAGATGGCGCTAATCATTCCAGCAACGGTTACGGCATCGTCAGCCGGATGAACAAGCAGAGGAACACCTTCACTGGTAAGGATAGCGATCGCTTTCGCTTCGGGAATCGCATTTTTAACATTCATAAACAGCCCTTTCTTTGGATACTCAGACAACGCTATTATTTCAGACACCTTTCGAGATACGTCCTGGAGTTTAGTAACATAATTTTCAACACCATTGTTCTCCGCCTTTCCCCTATCCAAGAGAGCGGAAAGAACCAAGCCGGAGTTAATGGGTAAGGTTATAACCAAATTGTTCTGCGTGAACGAGAGAATATAGTCAGGAGTCTGACCAAGCAGTTTCTCCATTACCTGCGAAGAAATCGAGAGCAAAGTGGCACTACCCGCGGCTAGCTTGTTCTTATTAACTGATTCCTCCAGGATTACCATCGATTCCGACCGCCCCTCCTTACTAATCAAAATCAAACCCTTAATAACATCATCTTTAACAGTTTCTTCCAGTAAAGTAGCTAGCTCATCGATTGATTCCATCACCATCACCATTAAAAATGTTCATGAAGTTTTTTCGATGAGGGTAAATTCAAGGGATTTGATTATACCAGTAGATTTCTAGTGGGTTTTGCTTTCCCTTTCACTACTTTCTAAATATTACAAGTATCATTATGAAGGTTTGGTTTTAAAAATGTTAGGTGTTCCTATTTTTCGGAAATTTATTTTAATGTGGAACCCAAAAAGATTTTACCCTTAGAGTTAGAGAGAGCTACGAGTATCTACGAAATGGAAAAATTTGGGTGATCTTTTGAGGGTTATGTTTCTTGGAACCGCTGGGAGTATGATTACAAAAACACGAACAAACATATCAATACTAATCGATGAAGATCTCCTCCTGGACTGCGGAGAGGGAACCACACAAAAACTTCTTTCTATACTGGAAAACCTATCGAAAATAGATAATGTTTTGATTTCTCACGGACACGCCGATCACATCAACGGTCTAATGTCTCTCCTGTGGGCTATGTGGCTGGTTGAAAGAAGAACAAAGGAGCTAACAATAACGGGACCCGAATACATAGAAAGCCTTGTGACTTCGTTGTTAAAGCTGGGGTACACTCCGCTCGAAAGGTTAACCTTTAAGATAAATTACAATTTTAATCCTAATTTCTACGAGGATATCCGTATTGTGACTACGGTTCACCACCCATTGAATTACGCTTACCGTGTAGAGAGAGGAAAGAGGAGTGTCTGTTACACGGGTGACACCGGACCCTGTGAGAAACTGGTGGAATTTGCTAAAAACTGTGACTTGCTCATTCATGAGGCAGCGTTTCCTGATGAGCTTTCAGACCTAGCCCACACGCTGAATCATAGTACACCCGGAGATGCGGGGCGAGTGGCTTCAAGGGCTAATGTTAAGATCTTGGCGCTCATCCACTGGCCGGGTATTTTCGAAGGAAACGAGTCCGTTCTTATCGATCAGGCTAGAAAAACTTTCGATGGAGAAATTATTTTGGCTAAGGATTTGGATAGTTTGGAAATATAAATCTAATTTCCCAGAATTGTTCATTAAATATTAATAGAATATCGGTTTAAGATAATTAAAATTACAGGATTTCGCAAAATATTTAAGGTATTTTTGTGAAAAATAAGATAGTTATTGAGTATTTCGTTGCAAAGCTACTAATATTTTAAAGAAATATCAGGCATCCTTCAGCTCGTCCATTAGCGGGTTATCAAGTAAGGTGGCTGTTTTGAAGGTCAAAGAGGTCGACAGAAAGATTCTTAAACTCCTTCAAGAAGATTCGAGAAAGCCCTTCAGAAAGATCGCCACTGACCTGAACATATCAGAGCCTACACTATACAACCGGATAAAAAAGCTTCAGGAAGAAATGGTAATTGAAGGTTTTACAACAATCATTAATCCAGACGCCGTGGGCTTCCCATACCTGGCGTTCATAATGCTAACAGTGGAACCGTCAAAAGAAAAAGAAATAATCGAAAAACTGTCAGCCTACCCGGAAATCCAAGAATTACACCTCCTGTTTGGAGAAAAAAATATTCTCATAAAACTCAGAACCAGAGATATCAACTCAATGAGGAATTTTATAACAAACAAACTAAGATCCATAAACGGAATCCTAAAAACAGAGAGTTATCTCTCGATGAAAACAGAAAAAGAAACCCATAGGATACCCATTTAACGACTCTACCGAACGCTTGCTTTTACAGAAACCACTCCAAAAAGAACCGTTTACACAATAATTTTTAATGTGAAGAATTT
>Ga0190363_1001325_pt1 | contig 14585 bp, 12 predicted proteins | sample 48721867_MG_FD_161272 | JGI IMG/M metagenome (GOLD analysis project Ga0190363, IMG submission 161272) | Hydrothermal vent microbial mat bacterial communities from Southern Trench, Guaymas Basin, Mexico - 4872-18-6-7_MG | ecosystem: Environmental > Aquatic > Marine > Hydrothermal vents >...
AAAAATTTAATTTTTGATATGACAATGTATTACACTGTATTACACTGTCACATCGACTCTCCCGATTTTTTGTTTGGAAGCTTTTAAAAACTTTAGTGTTATGCTGATTTTAGGAGGGAATTGTGGATGGCTGAGGAGGAAAAAGCTTTTCAGCGTGTTATGGGATGTGTTCCAACAAGAGTTATTGTTGAAAGTTTGAAGAGTGGTGAAAAATCTTTTGAAGACTTAAATGAGGAGTTGAATAAGCTTTCCCCGGATGGTGTGGATTCAATAGTTGTTCGACTCTACATTACCCAATTAAAAATTAATGGTTTTGTGGAGGAAAAACAAAAGGAAGGTCGTGAATATTTTAATTTAACCGATAAATGGAAAATGTTGGAGTCAAAAATGAAAACTTAAAAAATAAATAATATTTTTTTATTTTTTTAGGTTATTTTTGCTATTGTTATAGGTTGGATTTGATGGTAAGTTATGGTTGCATCTTTACCCATGATTTGTTTTGCTTCTTTTAAGGCTTCATCTAAGGTTTTAAAGGGTTTAAATCCAAGCTTTTCAACAACCTTAAAATTTCTTGTTTCAGCAACAAAAATTTCTCTTAGGTATCTTTTGGGAAATTCTGTTGAATTCCACATAAAAAAGGGATGACTTCCATGAAAAGCACATCCAAACCTATATTTTTGGATATATTCAGGTCTTCTAGCAAAATCTTCAGCAAAAAGGTCCCATGCCTCAAATGGATCTTTAGTCACAGCTAAAACTTTATTGTAAAATTCTATGTAGGATGGATGATGGATATCATTAAATTCCTCATCAAATGGATGAATAAGAATTAAAATTCCATCCTTTTTTACTACTGGTTTGTTTTGGTAAAGTCTAAAACCATATTCTAAGCCAAAATCAACCACAAGAATAGGATTCATGATGGAGTATTTTGCATAGGGGCTTAAATTTGGAACTCCAATAATTAAAATGTCAGATTGACCTTCAACCTCCACAACTTGTTGTTTACAAACTAAATCTAGGGTTTTTTCATGAACTTCAGGAGGATGCCCAGCATAAACACCAATAAGTTTTGGGTTAGGCTCATTGTTTAAAACTGATTCTATTGTAAAAATTCTTTTACCTTCCTCCTCCAATCTTTTTCTTATAAGGTCTCCCATTTCCCATAAAACTCTTCTGAAAGCTGATTTGAACGGGTCCATGGGTGAATGACCCTTAGATGGAAATGGTCTATGATGATGTCTAATTGACCTAAAACTTCCCAAACCAACAACTACAGATTTCCATCCACCATTAAAAGGTGAAGCTGTAACATTAACATAAAAAAGCTGGTCTGATTCTAAAACTTCCTTTGCTACTTCAACCTCCATTCCTCTACTGGTTTCTCCAAGATAAACAAGGTTTTCCTGGTTTTCACCATCATGGCAATAGAGCTTGTTAGGTAACATTTTTAATGCAATTTCCTCACCAAGAATGTTGGAAAGCTCTCTTCTAGTCCATTTACGATGAAGTCCAATCGCACAAACAAGCCTAATATCTGAAGGTTTAACTCCACATTTTACAAGTTCATCCATCAAAATTGGGATAGCCATTTCCCTAAAATCCTTCGGAGCCATAGGTGTAAAGGGTGCTGCACAATCATCAAACGCTATAGTAACCTTAAAACCCGGTTTAACAAGCTTTCTGATAGGTTCATGTGCAATAGGGTTTTCTAAAGCTTTTCTAATACTTTCCTCAGGATTGCTGATAGGTTGAATGGGTTTTGGAGGTTTTATCTCTCTAACCTCATCAGGTAAATCTACTTCTATTGTTTGGTTTCCATAAAAAATTTTTCTAATCAAGTTTCATCAAAAAATGTTTTATTCTCCATTCAAAAAATACTTTTTGAGCCTTTAAACCAAAATCTATATGAACTTTAATTTACAATGTTTTTTTGATGGGGAAACCGCTACACCCTGAAAAAAGGATGATGAAGGTTCAAAGCTCTGAAAAATTCCCCCTCTTATTTTAGATGTCAAAAACTATTGCTTTAAAATTTGTTGGTTCCCAAATTTTTAGAAGAGTTTTAGGGTTTGTTTGAAGATAAGCTCCAACAGCTGGGTCATGGATGTAAATATAGTTTTCATCATAGCCTACCACAACAACAGTATGAAGATAATTTCCAGGTAAAACTCTAATGATTACTGGTTTTCCTTCATCTACTTCCCTTTTTAAATCATCAATTTTAAGTGAGTCATAATGACTGTTTACATATTTTTGGATGAAAGGAAGCATATTTTCAAATCTATCATATCCTAGATTATGGATTTGGTCTTGGGTAAAATTGTACCCATAATATTGAAGAACCATACTTGCTGAAGCCTCGGAACAATACCATGGTTTTTGAAAAATAAAAGGAACATCTAAAACATTTTCCAGTTTTAAAGCTTCAATCCTAGATTTTTTTCCAACATAAAGCTTATTCTCCGGAAAAGTTTCATGTAAACCAGTAATCATTAAACTACTGTAAAACACCAATAAAATAATCAGTAAGCCAACCATAAAAACAGGAATCAAAATATTACTTTTTTTCTTTAACATTCTAAAATTATTTTGGAGTTTAAGGTTAATTTTCTTTTTGAAGAATTTTTTTAACCACTTTTTCAGCAGCTGAAGATGGGTCTATTTCACCTACAGCTATCCTTTTAACCATATCTTTAAACCAGTCTGTTTGAGCTATATCCTTAAAAATATAGTCTTGAAGCTTAGCTAAAACTGAATCTAAAATTTCAGCTTCACTTCTTTTCTCCCTGATTTTTTCAATCATTTTTGAGTTTACCAAATATTCTTTATGTTTCTCAATTGTTTCAACAAGCTCATGTACACCTTCACCGGTTGTTGCAATAGTTTTTAAAACAGGTTTTTCCCATTCTAAGCCAGCTTTTTTAGCTTCACCACTTCTTCCCTTTCCAGCTTCCAACATCTCCTCTAAAATCATCACAGTTCTATCAGCATTTTCTTGGTCTGCCTTGTTTACAACAAAAATATCCCCAATTTCATGAAAACCTGTTTTCATAGCTTGAATTTCATCTCCCATTTTTGGCATAAGAACCACAAGTACTGTATGAGCATATTTTACAATGTCAACTTGAGTTTGACCTATACCTACAGTCTCAACAATAATTACATTTTTTCCTGAAGCATCAAGAACCTTAATCACATTGCTTGTTGCTTTAGATAAACCTCCAAGAGAACCTCGACTACCCATACTTCTAATAAAAACACCCTTATCCAAACTATGCTCTTTCATTCTAACTCTATCACCTAAAATAGCTCCACCAGTAAAAGGGCTTGTTGGGTCAACAGCTATAACTCCAACAGTTTTACCCATTTTCCTGTACTCAGCTATAAGTTTGTCAACTAAACAACTTTTACCTACACCTGGTGGCCCTGTTACACCTATAATATGAGCTTTCCCAGTATACTTGTAAAGTTGACTGATAATTTCTGAGGTTTGAGGATCTCCATCCTCGATTAAAGTTATAAGTCTAGCTATTATTCTCAAATCGCCTTCTAAAACCTTTCCAACGATTTCTTTTTCCAAGAATTTCTAACTCCTTAACATTGGAAATAGTTTCTCCTCGTTTAAATCTACAACATTAAATCTATAACTTTCTCTACAAGACTAACATATATAAAAATTCATCATAGTGCTTAAATCCCCCCAAAGTTATAATTATAAATTAGCCCTTAGCTGGGTGGTTATTTTGTCTGTTAAAGAAAAAGAAGTTATAGAAGAGGAGAAAAAAACAAGAGAAAAAGCAAAAATGGGTTTGGAAAGAAAAAAAGAGTTTAGGTCACTTTCAGGAATACCTATCAAACGTCTTTACACACCTAAAGACATTGAGCATTTAGATTATGAAAAACATCTTGGTGAGCCAGGTCAGTATCCGTTTACACGAGGAGCATACCCAACAATGTATAGGGGACGTTTATGGACGATAAGAATGTTTTCAGGGTTTGGTAGTGCAGAAGAAACCAATCAACGTTGGAAAGATTTGATTAAACATGGGGAAACAGGATTAAGCACAGCTTTTGATTTTCCAACTATTGAAGGTTATGATTCTGATAGTCCTTTGGCTATCGGTGAGGTTGGAAGAGCTGGAGTTGCTATTTCATGTCTTCCAGATATGGAAGTATTGTTTGATGGGATACCTTTAGATAAAGTTACAACCTCCTTTACTATTAATGCTCCAGCAATCTGTATTTTATCCATGTATTTTGCTGTTGCTGAAAAACAAGGTGTACCTTTATCTATGGTTGGTGGGACAACCCAAAATGATATGCTAAAAGAATTTATTGCTCAAAAATCATATAGGTTTCCGCCTGAACCTTCCCTTTACATTAATGTTGATATTGTAAAATTTTGTACTGAAAATGCACCTTTATGGCATCCTATAAGTATTAGTGGCTATCATATTCGTGAAGCTGGAGCAACAGCAATCCAAGAATTAGCGTGGACAATTGCTGATGGAATTACTTATGTTGAAAAATGTATTGAGTTAGGTTTGAATGTGGATGATTTTGCACCTAGATTATCTTTCTTCTTCTGTTGTCACATAGACTTTTTTGAAGAAATTGCAAAATTTAGAGCTGCTAGAAGAATGTGGGCTAAAATCATGAAAGAAAGATTTGGAGCAAAAAAGCCAAGGTCTTGGGTTTTAAGATTTCATACTCAAACAGCAGGCCAATCTTTAACCTACCAGTATCCAGAATTAAACATTGCTAGAACAGCAATAGAAGCTTTAGCAGCAGTTCTTGGAGGAACAAACTCTCTTCATACGAATTCTTTTGATGAAGCTATTTGTTTACCTACTGATAAAGCTGCTGAAATTGCAACTTTAACTCAAAGAGTTATTGCTCATGAAACTGGTGTAACAAATACTGTTGACCCCTTAGGAGGTTCATATTTTGTTGAAAAACTTACAGACGAGGTTGAAGCTTTAGCATGGGAAGAAATTGGAAGAATTGAAAAAGAAGGTGGAGTTCTTAAATGTATAGAAAACGGTTACTATCTTCGTGAACTTGCAAAAACAGCAAACGAATATCGAAAAAGAATTGAAAGTGGAGATTTAGAAGTTGTAGGGGTAAATTGTTTTCCACCACCAGACCTAAAATATGATTTTCAACCTTTAAAGGTTCCAAGAGACCTTGAACAAAAAAGAAGAGAATTTTTAAAAAGGTTAAGAGAAACTAGGGATAATCAAAAGGTTAGGGAGGTCTTGAATAAACTTCGTAAAGCTGCTGAAAATAGGGAACATTTATTCCCAATTGTAATGGATGCTGTTAAAGCTCATGTAACCGTTGGAGAAATTATGCAAACATTTGAAGAGGTTTTTGGAAGATATAAGGAACAACCAGTTTTTTAAAGGTTACTTAAAAGGGAGGGAAAGATGGGTAAGGAAAGAAAAATTCGGGTTCTTATAGCTAAGCCTGGATTAAATGGGCATGACCGTGGTGCTAAGGTTGTTGCTCGTGGTTTAGCTGAGGCTGGAATGGAAGTTATTTATGGTGGTTTATGGAATACACCTGAAGAAATAGCTGAAATGGCTATTCAGGAAGATGTGGATGTTGTTGGTTTAAGCATACTTTCAGGTGCTCATGATGCTCTTGTTCCAGCTGTAAGAAAACTTTTGGATGAAAAGGGTGGAAAAGATATTATTTTGCTTGTTGGGGGAACAATTCCTCTTGAAGATATTGAATTTTTGAAGAAAGAATGTGGTGTAACTGAAGTTTTTGTTCCAGGTACAACAATTCAATCGATCGTTGATTGTATCCTTAAAAATGTGAAAAGGAAAAGAGAAGGTTAAACTTTTCTAACATAAACATCTCCAGCAACAACTCTTCTTATTAAGCCATCCTCAAGTTTAACAAGTAAAAAACCATCTTCATCTACATCTACAGCTTCCCCTACAAAAGTTTCCTTATAAGAGACAATCTTAACCTTATAACCTAAAATACTGGAAAGCTTTTTCCATTCATCCAAAATTTGGTTAAAATCTCCTGCTTCAAAAATGTTGTAAGCTTTTTCCATTTCAACCAAAAAATTTTGAACAAATTCAACTCTTGAAACTTTCTTACCTAAGGCTTGACTGACTGAAATTGCTGTTTCAGCAAGTTTAGGTTGAATTTTCCTAAAATCAAAATTAATGTTTACTCCAACCCCAACAACCATATAGTTTACTCTATCAGCTTCACCACTTGCTTCAACAAGAATACCACAAACCTTCCGGTTTCCGATTAAAACATCGTTTGGCCACTTAATTTTTGCATCCAAATTATACATTTTTCTTATGGTTTTTGCAATTGCAACAGCAACTAAAAGAGTTATTTTTTGAGCATGTTGAGGTGGAATTTTTGGTTTCAAAATAATTGAAAGCCAAACACCACCAAAAGGTGAAAACCATTCACGTCCAACCCTACCCCTACCTTGAGTTTGTTTTTCAGCAACAACGATAGTTCCTTCCTCATAACCTTGAATAGCAAGTTTTTTCGCAATTTCTTGGGTTGAAGTAACCTCTTTAAAATGGAAAATTTTACATCCAAACTTTTTTGTTTTTAATCCAGCTTTAATTTCATGTGGAAAAAGTAAATCTGGTTTTTCCACAAGTCTGTATCCAAGGTTTGGTTTTCCTTCAATTTTGTAGCCTTTCCTTTCTAAAGCCTTGATATGTTTCCAAATAGCTGTCCTAGAAATATTTAGTTTTTTACTTAACTCCTCACCTGAAACGTAGTTTCCATTTCTTAGTAAAGCTAAGATTTTTTCCCTAACCAAACCGTTAACCAAAGAATATTTCATAGGTTAACGATTAAAAATTTTACTCAAATTTTCCTTTTAATAGGAACATTTTTCCTTATTATATATCCACAACATAGTTTTCTAACATAAACCACATAATTTTCCCCATCAATTCTTTCATAAACCTTATTTGGGCTTCTTTTTCCACATTTTGGACATAATTCAACCAAAACCTTGTTTTTCTCCTTTAAAATTTCATACCCTAAATATAGGGCTTCATCCACATTTCCAGGTTTTAAATTTTCTTTTACCTGCCATTCATCCAAAATTTTTGCTGCATAATTTTTTGTTTGACTTAAAAATCTTATTTTATCCAAAATTTTTAATGTTTCCTCAATTTTTCTGTTTGGTTTTGCTGTTAGGATAAATTTTTTGTATGGTGTTGAAAAAATTTCAAAATCTACACCTCTAATTAATCCTTTTTCAAGTAATAGGTAGTTTAGAAGTGAAGCTTCAAAATGTTCTAGGTAATCCACAATTTTAAACATTCTTTGAGTTAGATGACTTAAGGAATATTGTGGCTTTTGATTTAAGTTTAATTCAATTCTTCTAAATTTTTTAACATCAATTTTAAGCATTAAAAAAACGAAAAACCTAAATCTTTCATCTATTTTTTGAAGCAAAAACTTGTTTAACATTGTTCTAAAGTTAAGATTCACCCCAAAATATTTTAGGGTTTGTTTTTTAACCGTAACCCATTAATAGTTTAAACTTGATCTTAAAAACAACAATTATGAGATTTTAAAGGTTGGGGGAAAATTTAATGGAGATTAAAAAAGGCCCAACAAAAATTTCTTTAAGTGAACTTAAAACAGGAACAATTCAAGCTAAAGATGTTGAATTAATGATTGGAAGACTTGCTATGGAGGAGGAGTGGGAACCACAAGGTCCAACACCTTTCCCAGGAGTTCATACCCTTAGAAGCTGGGACCTCAAACTATTAAACCGTTATAAGCCTTTTTATGCTCCTTTTTGTGACCTTTGTTGTCTTTGTACCTATGGTAAATGTGATTTAACAGCTGGAAAACGTGGTGCATGTGGGATAGATATAAGAACCCAGCAGGGTAGAATAGTTTTACTTGCATGTTGTATTGGTGCTGCAACCCATACTGCACATGCACGCCACTTACTGGAGCATCTACTCAGAAAATATGGGGAAGATTATCCAATAAATCTTGGTGGAGAAATTGAATGTGAAATGCCTCATGTAAGACTTGTTTGTGGAGTAAAACCTAAAACTATAGGGGATTTAAGCTACATTCTAAACTATTGTGAAGAACAAATAGCTCATTGTCTTGCCGCAACTCATACAGGTCAAGAAGGAAATGCTATAGATTTTGAGTCTAAGGCTCTCCATGTAAGTATGGTAGACCACGTTGCAATGGAAGTTGCTGATGTAGAACAAATAGTTACTTTTGGTTTTCCAAAAGGAGACCCAAATGCCCCACTTACAGAAATTGGTGCTGGTTGTGTTGATGTATCTAAACCTTTAGTTCTATGTATAGGTCATAATGTGGCTCCCGGAATAGAAATCATAGATTACATGCGTAAAAATAATCTCGGGTTTCCAGGCCAATCCATGGAGGTTGCTGGCTTATGTTGTACAGCCCACGACATCACAAGATATAGTGAGCAAGCAAAAATTATCGGGCCTATGTCACATGAGCTTAGATTTATCCGTTCTGGAATTGCTGATTGTATTGTTGTTGATGAGCAATGTATTAGAACTGATGTGGTTGAGGAAGCATGGAAGGTTCAAACACCCTTGATTGCTTCAAATGAAAGAGCTTGCTATGGGCTTCCAGACTTAACTGAGGAGCCAGTTGAGGTTATAGTTAATAAGCTTGTTAACCGTGAACTTAAAGGTGTAGTAATATTTGACCCAGAAAAGGTTGGGGCTGTTGCAACTTTAACTGCTTTAAGAATGCAGCCAGTACGTAAAAAGTTTAAGGTTATTCCTGACTTAAACCAGATTAAAAGTGTAGCTGAAAAATGTACGTTTTGTAGTAAATGTAGAAGAAATTGTCCTTGGGGTCTTCCAACAGATGAGGCTGTAAATGCAGCTAAACATGGAAATGTTGAGCTTCTAGCAAAGCTTTACGATTATTGTGTTGGTTGTGGTAGATGTGAGGAAGCCTGTCCTCAACAAATTCCGGTTCATAGTTTAATTGTTGCTGCTGCTGACAGAAAGTTTAAAACTGAAAGGTTTAAGATTAGGGTTGGGCGTGGTCCAATTCTTGACACAGAAATACGTGATGTTGGTGCACCCATAGTTTTGGGTGAAATTCCTGGTGTTGTTGCTTATGTTGGTTGTGCAAACTGGCCTTCACCCATGCAAGATGTTGGTAGAATGGCCTATGAGTTTGCACGTAGAGGATACATTGTTACATCAACCGGATGTTCAGCAATGGCAATAGCCTTCTACAAAGATGAAGAGGGAAGGTCTCCTTACGAGGTGTTTCCTGGAGGTTTTGAGCGTGGAGGACTTTTAAATGTAGGTTCATGTGTTTCAAATCCACATATAAGTGATGCTTGTATAAAAATTGCAAATATTTACGCTAGAAGAAGGCTAAGAGGAAACTATGAGGAAATAGCTGATTATGTGCTTAATAGGGTTGGTGCTTGTGGTATTGCTTGGGGTGCTATGAGCCAAAAAGCAGCTTCAATAGCCACAGGGTTTAATAGACTTGGGGTTCCGGTAATTGTTGGCCCTCAAGGCTCAAAATATAGAAGACTTTATCTTGGTAGAATTGAGGATAGAGAAAGCTTTAGTGTTTGGGATGCACGTACAGGGCAGAAAGTGTTTATTGGACCTGCTCCAGAACATCTGGTTTATGTTGCTGAAACTGTTGAGGAATGTATGGTTTGGACAGCTAAACTATGTATTCGTCCGAATGATACAACAAAAGGAAGAATGATTAAGCTAACCCACTACGTTGAGCTTTATAAACGTTTCTACGGTAAACTTCCAGATGATCTACCAATGCTTGTAAGAACAGAAGCAGATATTCCCATAACCTACAAAGATGAGGTTTTAAAGTTTTTAAAAGCTAAAGGTTGGGAACCTCATCCGCAACCATCCATAGACCCAACCTTACTTGAAAGACTAATAAGAGTTAAATTGTAAGGAGGTTGAAAATTCATGGCTTCAATCCTACCCTCAAGAACTTCTCCCTATGAAACTGGAAACATTCCTGGGCCGCAAATGGCTCTTTCACCTGAAAAAGCACCCACAATTTTTGCTGCTTTGGTTAAAAAAGCTAAAAATCCTTTACTTATAGTTGGAAGATATGTTTTAGAATTTGACCTTGAAGGCAAAAAATTAATTGATTTTGCTATTGAAATATCTAAGAAAAGAGATATTCCTATTGTTGCTACAGCCCATACTCTTAAAGGTTTTATTGAAAGAAATTATGAAGTTGTAAGTATGGGTTTGGTTGATATTGTAAATAGGCTTCAAGACCCAACATTTACTGTTGACTCTAAAAAACCAGCACCTCATGACCTTGTTTTATTCCTTGGAATAACCTATCAATTTTCTTCTCAAGGGCTTTCAACCCTTAAACATTTTGCACCACACCTTAAAACAATAACCCTCTGCAAATGGTACCATCCAAATGCTGATTGGAGCTTTCCAAACCTGGATGATAAAGAATGGAAAAAAATGCTTGAAGATTTTATTCAATCCCTATAATTTTTTAAATTTTAACTTCCCAATTTTTTGTTTTTAAGGAAATATTCTTATATGAATTCGTAGAATAACATGAATAGCGTTTTTAAGATAAAAATTTGGAAGGATGGTTAACCATGTCAGAAGAGGAAAAGTTCCCAGTTGAAATCAGTCCTGTTTATGAGGGTGAAAGGATAAGAAAAGGGGATATGCATGTTGAACTTGGAGGTCCTGATGTAACCTACAAATGGGAGCTTGTTCAAGCAAAATCTATGGATGAAGTTGAAGATGGAAAAGTTAATATTGTAGGTCCAGACCTAAATGAGCTTGAAGAGGGAAAATCTTATCCTTATGGTGTTTTAGTTGAGGTGGCTGGTGCTCAGGTTGAAAAAGACCTTGAATCTGTTATTGAGAGACGTATTCACGACTTCTCAAATTATGTTGAGGGTTACATGCATTTAAACCAAAGGTACGATATATGGTGTAGGGTAAGTAAAAAGGCTTTTAAAAAAGGTTTAAACTCTTTTAGGTGGATTGGTAAGGCTTTAATTAGACTTTTTAAGGCTGAGCTTCCCTTCATAGAAAAAATGCAGGTAACCTTCTATACAGACCCTGAAAAAGTCAAAGAGCTTCATGAGTTTGCTTTAAAGGTTTATGAGGCTAGGGATGCAAGAACAAGAGGAATAAGGGATGAGGATGTTGACACATTTTACAGTTGTGTTCTTTGTCAATCTTTTGCACCTCAACATGTATGTATAATAACACCAAACAGGGTTTCACTTTGCGGAGCTATCAACTGGTTTGATGCTAGAGCAGCAGCAAGAGTAGACCCTAAAGGTCCAGTAATTCCTGTACCTAAGGGTGAATGTTTGGACCCTATAAAAGGTGAATATACTGGTGCAAATGAATGTGTTGAGAAAAGGTCTTTAGGTGCAAACAAACGTTTCTATCTTTACAGTGCTTTTGGTTACCCCCACACCTCATGTGGATGTTTTGAAACAATACTATTCTACATTCCAGAAGTTGATGGGTTTGGATGTGTTGATAGAGGATTTAAAGGTCCAACAGTAAACGGGTTACCTTTCTCAACTTTAGCAACTCAGGTTGGTGGAGGTATTCAAACTGAAGGTTTCTTAGGGTTAGGAATAGAATATTACAGGTCATCAAAATTTATGCAAGCTGATGGTGGATGGAACAGGGTTGTATGGATAGCTTCAACCTTAAGAAAAAGAATAGAGGATGCTATACCTGCAGAACTTAAAGATAAAATTGCAACAGAAAAAGAGGCTTCAACAATTGAAGAATTGGAGAAATTCCTTGTTGAGAAAGGTCATCCTTTAGCTGAGAAAATTAAGGAAAGAAAAGCTGCATTGGCTGCTGAGGAGGCAAAAGCAGCTGAGGCTGCTCCTCCAACAGTTACACCTACAGTTACTCCCACAGTACCCATGGAGGGTGTTGTGGCTGCTCCATCATTTGGAGGGATAAAAATAGTTTTTAGTGGGGCAAAAATTAAGGTTGGAAAACTTACTGTTGTTGTGGAAGGTGGAAAAAGCTGACAACCAACAAAAAAGTTTTGGAAGATAAAACAATAGATTTAACTGAGCTTTTTTCATTGTTGGATGAAGCTGAAGAAATTAGGCTTGAAAATGTTCAGATAACGGCTAAGGAAATAGTGCTTAAAAAGGTGAAATAAGGTGGCTCATGAAAATGAAGGAATCTCAAGTATGAGAGGTATTGGTGTTCCTGAGCTGCTTAAACTTTTAAAAAAGGTTAAAAAACTTAGTTTTGAGGATGTTGAAATTGTAGCTGAAGAATTTGCTTTTGAATTAACACCAATAGTTCTTCAAGCAGTTTCACCTGAAACTCAAAAAACTCTTAACCAAGTAAAAGAACGTGTAGCTGAATTAGCAAGCTTACTTGGTATAACAGTTCCACAAGTAGCTCCCCCACCTCCACCTGTTGTTGAAAAACCTCTTGAACTGGAAAAAGTAACTTTTGAACCTCCAGTTTTTACTTATACTGGTGAGATTGCTGAGGTTCAAATTGGAGCTACAGGTAAGGAAGGTGGCACAAGAAAAAAGACTATTAAGATTGGTGGGGAGAAATGCCCTCCATTCTATAGGTTTGAACATCCAACACCTAATAGACCTGTTGTGGCTTTGGATGTTTTTGACCTTCTTCCACCCTTACCCAAAACAATAAAAGAATATTATAAGGGTGTTTTAGACGACCATGTTGCATGGATAAATAAATGTATCGAAGAATATGGGTCTGACCTTGTAACCGTTCATCTTGTAAGCACAGACCCCTCCATAAAAAATACTCCAGCTCCGGAAGCAGCAAAATTTATAGATAAAATTTTGGATGCTGTGGATGTACCGTTTATGGTTGGGGGTTCTGGAGACCCAAATAAAGATTTAGAGGTTTTTTCTGAGGTTGCTCAGGTTGCAAAAGGTGAAAAACTTGTTTTAGCTTCTGCAACAATCGATATGGATTTGGAAAAAGTTGCAAAAGCAGTCTCAGAAAACAATTTAAACGTGATTGCTTTAGCCTTTCTAGATATTAATCAAGTTAAAGAATTAAACAGTAAACTTATGGATTTTGGTGTAAGCAAAAACCAGCTTATAACAGACCCATCAACTGGAGGTTTAGGTTATGGTTTAGAGTACACATTCAGTATGATGGAAAGAATGAGACTTGCAGGTTTAATGGGTGACCCTGTAATGCAAATACCCATTTCATGCGCTGCAACTAATGGTTGGGCTGCACGTGAAGCATGGATGAAGGTTGATGAATGGGGTCCAAGAGAATATAGGGGACCGCTATGGGAGGCTGTAACCGGACTTTTAGGTTTATTTGCAGGTGCAGACCTATTTATGATGATGCATCCTTTAGCAGCAAAAATTTTGAAGAAAACATCTGAAATTCTTTCAAAACATAAAATAAAAGAAGATTTAAAAGAAATTCCATACGAAAACTGGGTTACAATGAAAATCTAATAATGGAGGTGTTAATTATGCCAAAAATTTTACGTCCGCTTGATGTTTATAAACATTTACCTGGAACAAATTGTGGTAAATGTGGTGAAATTAACTGTATGGCTTTTGCAGCAAAACTAATTGAACGTCAAGTTTCAATTGAACAATGTCCACCTCTTTTTGAACCTCAATATAAAGCTAAACTTGAAGCTTTAATGGAAACACTTAGGCCTCCAGTTAAAGAAGTAAAAATTGGTGTTGGGGATAGAGCTGTAACTGTTGGTGGAAAGGTTTGTGTTTACAGGCATGAGTTAACATGGTATTATCCAACAGCTATAGCTATAGATGTTCATGATGAAATGGGTGAAGATGAGCTTCTTAAAAGAGTTAAGCAGGTTGAATCCTTCGTTTTTGAAAGAATCGGGATGAAATTAACCTTAGACATGATTACCTTAAGGTGCGTTTCAGGTAACCCTGATAAATTTGCTAAAACAGCAAGTTTAATAGCTGCAAACAGTCAATTACCCATGATCCTATGCAGTTTTGACCCAAACATTATGGAGGAAGCCTTGATTGCTGTTGGAGACAAAAAACCCTTAATTTATGCTGCAAATGAAAAAAATTGGAAAGATTTTGCTAAACTAGCCTCAAAATATCAATGCCCATTAACAGTTTCAGCTTTTGGAGATATTTCTATGCTAAAATCTTTATGTCGTTCTTTAAGAAAATATGGGTTAGATGACCTTGTTTTAGACCCTGGAACCTATACTGTTGGTGATAGTTTTGGTGAAACCGTTAACATGTTTACGATGCTTAGAAGGTCAGCAATAGAAAAAGAAGATGTTGATATAGGTTATCCATTGTTGGGTGTTCCTGCAGCAGTTTGGATATCACCTGAAGAAGATGAAGTTTCAACAAAAATGAAAGAATCTTATTTGGCATGTTCATTGATGGTTAGATATGCAGATATTTTAATTATGCATAGTTTAGATGTATGGGTTTTGCTTCCAGTTCTTGTATGCAGGCAAAATGTTTACACAGACCCAAGAGTACCTTTAGCTGTTAAGGCTGGATTGTATGAAGTTAAAGAGCCATCTGA
>Ga0190363_1001326_pt1 | contig 14573 bp, 12 predicted proteins | sample 48721867_MG_FD_161272 | JGI IMG/M metagenome (GOLD analysis project Ga0190363, IMG submission 161272) | Hydrothermal vent microbial mat bacterial communities from Southern Trench, Guaymas Basin, Mexico - 4872-18-6-7_MG | ecosystem: Environmental > Aquatic > Marine > Hydrothermal vents >...
TCAGATATAATCTTTATGGATGATCGATGCGGTCGTAGCTGATACTTGATGATGTGATCGGCGGGCTTTGGTGACAAAATCATGGCCAAGAATGCTTTACTACTATTCATTTATGAGCGTGATAACAAGTATGGTATTCATGTATTAATAGGGTCTCTTGAACATACAGGTATTGATGAATACTTCAACATACTACTTTTAAACCTTGAGAAGGCTTTAGAAGTCATGCCAAGTCTTGCTGATAAGTATAATGTTAAGGTATTAGCGTATTCAATACTAACAACACACCTAGTTGAAAGGCTAGAGATGATTCTTAAACTAACTGAGTTAGCGAGGAAACTGAACTTCATAACTGTGGCTGGAGGCCCTCATGCTACTGGAGATCCTTATGGAACGATATTATCTTTAGGATTTGACTACGTAATTGTTGGTGAAGGTGAAAAATCTTTCGTGGAATTTCTCGATAGAGTAATTAACTATGATGATGTGAGCATGATTAAAGGAGTAGCTTACAGAGAGCAGGATAAAATCATAATTAATGGAAAGGGTTTTATATATGATTTGAGCAGTTATCCAGCATTCTCTATTAAGTATAGATTATTTAATCCGATAGAAATAACTAGAGGTTGCCCTTATGCTTGTAAGTATTGTCAAGTGAGTTATATGTTTAGTGCTAGATTAAGGCATAGGAATGTTGACGATATATTAAGACATTGTACTGTACTACTTAAGAAGGATATTAAGGATATACGATTCATAACCCCTGATGCTCTAAGCTATGGGAGTAGAGGTTACGATGTAGACTTATCGGCATTAACTGACCTCGTAGAGGCACTTCAGAAGATCAGAGCTCAAGGTGGTAGGGTATTCTTAGGGACTTTTCCTAGTGAAGTTAGACCTGAACACATCAATGAGGAGGTAGTTAGGTTACTCAAGAATAGGATTGATAACAAACGTATCATAATAGGTGCTCAAACAGGTTCAGATAAACTTCTTAAGGCTATTGGTAGGAGACATACAGTTGATGATGTAATTAACGCTATTGAAATCCTACGTAAGTACGGCTTTAATGTGGATGTGGATTATATCTTCGGTTTACCCCATGAGGATGAGGAGGATATAGAACTAACCATTAAACATATGGAAAGAGTGGCATCTATGGGTGCCCGAATACATGCTCACGTATTTATGCCATTACCCGGTACACCCTTCTCGTTCGCTCCACCAGGGAAGATCAGTAATAGATTAAGGAAATCTCTCTATAAACTACTTGGTAAGGGCTTAGTGTATGGTCAATGGGAAAGGCAAGAAAGAATAGCTGAGGTTGTTGCTAAGCTAAGAGATAAAGGAATAATACTTATAACACCTCAACGTGCTAAGAACAGGCCTTGGAATAGTAAACGTCCATAATCATCATCCCCTAAAATTAAATTGTTTCAAGAATCTCTTAATACCCCATGCAATCCTTAATATCTGAAGTCTTAACGACAAAGAATTGAGATTGTAGACAGGTGTTGTCATACCCTTCCTAATTGCTTCAAGTATGTCCTCAACTTTATTTGACTTAGATTCGATTAAAGTATGGGTAGTCCCTATTGCATTCAATATATGTGCGTCAGAGTTAGCTATTTTAGTTGCTGGAAAATTCTCAAACAATCTGTAAGTTAAAACATTAGTTAATGGATCACTAGCACCATTAAATACTTCAACACCATCCCACACATTCACGTAATACTTAACGGTATAGTAACCCATACCCCTTCTAAGTATAGCTAAAGGATGAGCTGGTATAAGTAAACAATTATATCTTCTCGTTATATCAATTAATTCGTTAAACCTTGTTGATACGTCTTCAAAATAGTCCTCACAAAGTAACAATATATCCCCAAATTCCGTCCTAACCTCATTTCCGTAAATTACGGTAACGTCATTGACGTATGACTTACTAGCTATGACAGCACCTAAGAATGTATTATGATCAGTTATCGATATCGCATTAAGCCCTACTCTACGTGCATACCTAACTATATCATGCGGATGCGCCATACCATCACTAACTATTGAGTGAATGTGTAAATCGGCTCTAATCATCACCTATACCATAGGTAGATTTCTATGAAGCTTGTATTAAACATTATATTTTGTGAGTAAGTAATGGTATTGGTGATTATTTGAAAATTCACTTAAGCATTGTAGGTAATGTACCTCACAACGTAATTAACGATGTAGTAAATGCTTTATCTAAGGCTTTTCATGCTGAAGTAAGTTTATCATACGTTGATGTAATACCATCAGATTTGTATGTATCCTCGAGAGCACAGTACAGAGCTGATGCAGTAAACTTATGGCTCTCATCAAAATTCAGTAAAGTGCTTAGAAGAGTCAACTATCTAATAGCATTAGTTGAATATGACGCGTATGTTCCAGAATTAAACTTTGTTTTCGGCTTAGCATCACCATATTTAAGGCTTGCTTCAATATATTTACATAGGTTAAAGTTCTTATTACCTCCATCTATCGAAGGTAAGAGAATATTTAAAGAAAGAGTTAGGAAGGAGGTAATGCATGAAATAGGCCATCTTTTAGGACTTAACCACTGTCCTAATATTTACTGTGTCATGCATTTCAGCAACAGCATTATGGATACTGATAGAAAAAGCTGGAAGTATTGTAGTTCATGTGCTCAAAGAATAAAATCATTAGGTATTACATTGGATAATAACTACGTACTATAATGAAAACCCATTTGACTAAAAGTAAGTAACACTTAGCTACTCATGAATTTAGCAAGTAATTAACTATTTTAGTAGCTCATGATCAAACATGCAATATTTCCTCATAGGTAACACGTTAACTAGTATCAAATCACTATAGCTATTAAGTAAAGGTGTTATAAATATTTAAATAATTATGTACGTTCGGGTGCGTATAGATAGCAATGTTTAGTACTGTAATTAAGGAATTGATTAATGTATTATTATCGATAAGAATTGAGAGACCTAAGTACAAACTGTCTTTAGAAGATTATGATACTAAAGGTTTAATTAAAGAAGTAGGTATCCATAGACTTAAGAGACCTAGTAGGTTTTTAAGAGTTGGAGCGATAGATGCAGCTTCCGTTAGCATTCATGTAGGATTTAGTGAATTAGCTATTGCTGCAGTTAGTTACGTTGGTCATAGATTGTTTATTGCTTTACCTAGCTATAAGAACATTAATGTAAGCTCGGACATACCACCAATAATTAGTTCGTACATTTCATTAAACAATGTTAAGTGGATAACTAATAAGTATGTCAAGATAGGAACTAAGTACTTAGATGATCCTGAGTTACCTGAAGGCGCTCTTGCTCATGATATTAGAATATCCCTAGAGTCATATATGATTAAGGAATTAGCTAATTTCGTGGATGCTGATGTTGTAATTATTGATGGTCCTTTGGAATATCCATTGAAGCATCCAATAGAGGAGAGCAAGTGGAATAAAGAGATAAAATTACTTAATGAAGAACGAGTTAAGAGCATAAGAGGACTTGTGGAAAAAGGTGTAATACCTGTATCTATAGTCAAGAGAATATCAGGGTCAAGATACTTAGTAAGGAATACTAAGGAGGCCATTAACGATGCGTTAATAATAATTAAGATTATTGATAATATTGATAAACCCTCCTATCTGGGACCAATAATTACTAAAGGTAGGTATTCAAATATGACTAGATACTTGTATTACATTGTAATACCGATCAAGACGCACTTAACATCCTATAGCTTGTTTAGGGTGGAATTACCTAAGGAAGCTATTGAATCATTTAGTACTGAATACATTAACAATATTTTATCATACTTAGCTTACAACTCATTAGGTTATGGTTTATCCCTACCTTATAAGCTCGTACAGGCTGATAGAGCAAGTAAGAAGATAGTATCGATGATTTCATCATTAACTGAGGGGATTTTAAGACTTAAAGGCATAACGTTAATTCAGGGAGGTATGTTGTATGAGTGGTAACTCTATGGATATCGTTAGTAAGAATGTGGTATTAGCTTATGAGAAGGCTAAATCGTTAGGTGAGGTAATAGGTATAGTATCAAGGAGGTCGCCTTCTAGAATAGTTAAGGAAGAGAACAGAGTATATGTTGAGGTAAAGCCAGACATATACTATAAGTTAGGTCTAGAATTAAGTGTTGGAAGTTATTTATTAACTGTAGATATAAGGACACTTAAAGTTGTTGGCTTAAGAGTTCAGTCCATTAATAGATTTGATGCTGCATCAGATTTACAGTTATCGTCATTAATATCATTAGAGCCTGAACCTGAGGGATTATTAACTAATGTTATAGTTGAAGCAGCACCATTGTTAACTGAAGATGGTGAACCCTTCGGTACAGCTATAGAACCCCAATCCCCTGTAGTTCTACCATCAAAGCCTGACATACTATCCAGACTCATAGGTATACCCGAGGAAGGTATTCTTATAGGGTTCTTACATAGTGGTGTAAGTCCTATAGCTAAGGGGTTAGTACCCTTAAGAGTTCCAAGGAGAGAGTTCTTTAAGCATATGCTAATTATAGGAACCACAGGGTCAGGTAAAACAACATTTGTTAAGAACTTAATGTACTCAATTATGAACTCATGGTGTGAAGCCTCATTAGTTGTAATCGATGCTGCAGGAGATTATACACAAATAATCATACCGCCACCAGAAGAACCTCATGAATCAGCAATATTTAGAAGGTGCTTAAGCAAGAATAAATACATTGATTGGATCTCAGTACTAGTGCCTTTAAGAAAGGGTGATAATGATTTAAGATCCTTTGTATTAAGTTACATTAAAGACAGGCTTGAAAGAATATGTAGAGAGTTTCATGGGAGTGATTTAGAGGTATCAATCGAAGGTACACGTAATTTTGAATTTACATATTCGTTAGTTACCAAAATAACTATCAATAATTACAGCGCTTGTGTAGAGGTAATACCTATATCACTAAGCTATATCCAAATAAGAGATCATTTAGAGATATTTCCTCTATTTTCTCGTCAAGCTAAGGTATTCTTAAGAAATGTAATTAATTATCTTGAATCATATGCTAGCGGTATAACTAATTTTACGTACCTATATAGGATATTCCAGGACAGAAGTACTGATCTAGTAAGAGTTTTAAAGATTCATAGAGGAACCCTAGAAAATATAGAGAGAGCTCTTAATTTCATAGCTAGTTCTGAGGAGGTTGACGTTAGTATCGGTAGAAAGATTTTTGGTATGCCATCTATAGATACATTAATGAGGAAGTACAGAGGACCTATAATACTAGACTTAGATTATGCATTAATAAGGGGTGCTCACTACTTAATAGCTAATTTAATCGCATACGAATTTCTTAGATCACTCTATACATGGAAGAGAAGTCTAGGCTATGGTAAACCAGTCATAGTAATTCTTGATGAAGCTCATAGATTCTTCCCATCTGAGGGTACATCAACAGAGGAGGTAGAATTACTTGCTGACTTCATATCCAGGATAGCTAGATTGGGTAGGTCAAAAGGTTTAGGACTCATATTTTCAACACACTCACCTAAGGATGTGCACAAGATAGTGATTCAGTTAACGAATACAAAAGTAATATTTAGAAGTGAGAAGGAGTACTTGGAGTTTTTAGATGTACCAAGGGAGTTCATACCCATACTTGAGCTAGCTCAAGACAGGGTTGGTTTATTGAGAACACCAGCTATAAGATCAGGTTACGCATTATTTAAGACATCAGAACCATTATTAGGTCATTACGATGTAGGTAGGTTAATCAAGTAATTCTCGACCAATGATTACCTTAAATGAATTACATCACCTGCCTCAATACGTTTAACTTCATCATTAACTTTAACTAATAGTCTACCGAGCTTATCAACACCTACTGCTTTACCCTCAATAATTTCACCACCTACAAGATACACTCTTACATGTCTGCCTATAGTTGCAGAACTTTTTAACCATTCCGTGATTATGTAATTGATATGGCCCCTTAACAATCTAGAGTATAGTAAGTCTAAATTTATAAGTATTGAACGAAGTAAAGTTACTCTTGGTACATCATTACCGATTGCATCCTTTAAACTTATTGCTGAGTTTCTTAATTCCTCAGGTATGGTATTATTTACGTTAATTCCTATACCTATCAGAGCATAAAGTAGTCTATCAGCTTCAGCTTTCGCCTCAATAAGTATGCCAGAAACCTTCCTCTCATTTATTAATACGTCATTAGGCCATTTAAGCTTGGCATTTATGTCTAGGATATCCTTAATAGCTTTAAGAACTGAAAGACCTGCAATGAAGCTTAGCAGGTGGAGTGATTTAATGAATGGGGGTCTCAATACTAATGTAAACCATAGACCACCTTCAGGTGCGTACCAATATCTACCAAGTCTGCCCCTCCCCTTACTCATAGTTTCACAAATAACTATGGTACCTTCATTAGCACCACGATACGCTAATTCCTCAGCAACATCCTGAGTTGTAGTACATGACTTCATGTATAGGACAGTGTATTTAATGTTAGTATTTAAGTCTTTTAGGTACACATTAGCTTTACTCAGATCATCCTCATTAACTAATCTATATCCAAGCTTAGGGTGTGACTCTATAATGAACCCCTTACTTCTTAGAGAATTAATTATCTTATTAACCATGGACTTAGAGATGGAAAACCTCCTAGCTATCTCTGATCCAGATATGTAATTATTATAATGCGATTTCAGTATTGAGAGAATTTTTTCTTCAAGCAATAGATAGCACCCTATACGTAAATTGATGTAAGCATTATAGACTTTAGCATCACCCTATTATGAACAGTTCAAAACTATAATGGTTTTATCTTATAGATATATGGTGTACTGTTCATGAACTTTAAGGACTATAATGTTCATACCCTACTCATGATATTCTGGACCGCCATGACTATAGTGGGTGCTCAAATAGCATTAAAAGTAGGGTTGTTACCATATACTTTCCAGAGGTCTGACCCTTATGGTGGGTCTTCATCCCTCATGGGATTCCTCTACCCCCGCTCTTCGGAAGCCTAGCTTCACCGCCTTAGCCTCCCGCATCGCTCCACTAGACTCCCTTGAGCGAAGGCAGGGGGGTTCAGGGGGCTTCATCCTTATCTCCCAACTAGTCATCACTCGTCCGCTCCCTACATCCCATTTATTTAGTTGATTAGCAACACTTATAAGCTTTATTAGCAACAATATAGCCTAGGGATGGTGATGACTAGAATTCTAAGCTTCAGAGCTAGGATTTCAAAGCATGGCTCAGTCAAGGGGAAACCAAGGTATGCTATCCTCATGCCGATGGAGCTTAGCGAGAAGCTAGAAAAGGAGAGATGGATTGGTAGAGAAGTCGAGGTGATAGTCATTGAGCCTGATGCCTAGGATAATAGCTGATGAAGAAACTATGGAGTAGTTCATGTATGTAACAGTAAATGGTAAATTGAAGCCAAAAAGCTGTGAAGATCATATGAAGCTATGTCTACTAGCTTATCGCTTCAGGCAAGCAGTTAGGCATGGAATAAACCTTATACTGAAAGGTATACCGCAGAGAAAAGCGTATAAAGAGCTTACAAAACTGCTACCAAGTAGTATCTATGGCGAGACTGCATACAAATATGCTAAATTACTTGTAAAAGGCAGTAATGGGAGGAAGATAGAGATTAAGAGAATATGATTAGATTCAAGAGGAGGAGTAACGTGGAGGGGGAATCTAAACATAAGACTCGACAGATAAGGTGTTGATAAGATACTACAATGCTATGGCATCGTGATATTGTTGCTTACTGGAACTTACTTCTCAAAGCCCTGCGGGGTGATGGGAGCTACGCTCCAAGTCTCGTAGGGTCAATCCTAGATGTGAGGCTCGTTCCTTTAGCCTCGAATGCTACCCATGACCCCATAGGGATAAGTAAGTCCCTATGGGCGAGGTGGAAGTCCCTACCGCAGACACAATATGTTACAGTTTTAAACAAAATGAAGCGGTAGGGACAAACAGAGGCTAGAGCTCTTTCTATCTATATAGCCTACTTTAGTAACAGAAATTTAATAGTGATTGATGAACCTATACCGGGTCTTGGCTGTAAATTAAGGGAATGTGTAATTGATTTAATCAAATTAGGTTGTAATGAAGGTAAAGGTTCATTAATTTTTAACACACGATAAGGAGTTTACTTCTAAGGTTAATGGTAAAGTAAGTGTTATAGGTGGGTATCTTGATAAGAAGCCTACGTACTGACTTAATCGTTAGACTGCTTACATTGATAATTTCATCAGTCATTATAATTACACAGGACTGCGTAATCACTCAATTAATCATTCTTTGTTTACTGGTTACTATAGCTCATACATTATTAAAGCATATTAAATTACTCTACATGTACCTTACCTACGTCACTATTAGTTTTTGCTAGGCTAAGATTAAATATTAACATGCTAAAGTCATCCATTGGCAGAATATTCTTTTTCGTATTAATTACATCTAAATTAATGTTTCACATTTACCTATTAGTAAATGACTCATACCATGTTGTGAGAATTAATTATGGGTTTAAGGCATTAAAGGTTTACTTAAACTTCTTTACTACCCCATTAGAGTGATTTCTATTAATGCCTTAATTAAATGTATGGAGTACTATGAATCTTTAATACTTAGGCTTCTAAGAGGTATCGTTAATACCTCCCACTCATAGTATTTCTTAGCTAAGGGATAAGTATGGACTGTGGGATAATCGCTATAGCTGCTCAACCTAATGCACTTAAAGTTAAGTTAGGTACGGCTATTAAAGAGTCCTTGAAGCGTCTAGAATATAGAGGTTATGACTCGGTAGGGTTCGCCATCGTAACTACTAGTGGTGAGTTGATTATTAGGAAGTCTAAAGGTATGATTGATGCTGTAAGTAAGAAGATAGGGTTCGATTTCTTTGATGGTACTATTGGTATAGGTCATACAAGATGGGCAACTCACGGAGCACCAAGTGATATCAATGCTCATCCACACGCAGATTGTGTAGGAAGGATTGCAGTAGCTCATAATGGAATAATAGAAAATTACCTAGAGATTAAGGAGGTATTAATTCAGAGAGGTCATAGATTCACTTCCGATACAGATACTGAGGTAATTCCTCATCTAATTGAAGAATTTAAGAAGTTAGGTTTGAGTAGTTTTGAAGCTTTTAAGAAAGCCATATCAATGCTTAGAGGAGCGTATGCAATAGTCGCTATAGATATTGATGAGCCTGATAAGGTATTTTTCGCTAAAATGACATCACCGTTAGTTATAGGTTTTGGAGATGGAGCTAACTTTATTGCAAGTGATATACCAGCATTCCTAAGCTATACAAGAAGAATATTAGTAATTAGAGATGGAGAACTAGGCTATATAACCCATCAGAGGGTACACTTGGAATTACTAAAAGAGTATCAAAGCATAAATGATTGGTCACTTAAAGTCCCTAAAACAGACATTGTCGATTACAGTAGACGTGTGAGATGGATTGACTGGACTCCTGAAATGGCTGTGAAAGCAGGCTATCCCCACTTCATGTTAAAGGAGATACACGAACAACCTCAAGCATTAAGCCAAACGCTTGTTGGTATACATGATGATATAGCTAAGGTCTTACCTATAGTAACTAAAGCTGAGAAAGTCATTATAGTTGGTGCTGGTACATCCTATCATGCATCACTTCTTGGCTCCCTACTACTTAATAATATAGGAGGTGTATGGTCTCACGCGATAATATCATCTGAAGCTTTATGGTATATAAGGAGTATTACTGATAAAGATGTAGTAATAGCGGTAAGTCAGTCTGGAGAAACGATAGATACGTTATTAGCTGTAAGAGAGGCTAAGAAGAGAGGTGCGTTAATTATAGCGTTGTCTAATGTAGTAGATTCTGCAATACCTAGAGAGTCTGATTTAACTATATACACGAAAGCAGGTCCTGAGATAGGTGTTGCTGCAACAAAGACTTTCACAACTCAAGTAGCTACGCTATCGTATTTAGCGATAAAGGTAGGTCAAGCTAAAGGCTTACTTAAGGAAAGGGAGGCTAACGAGATGATTCAATGGTTAAAAAGAACCCCGGACTTGGTTTCAAGAGTTATATCCGTACATGAAGCTAGGGTAAGATCATTAGCTCGTAGGCTAATGAATAAGCAATCAGCATTTTATTTAGGTAGAGGAATAGGTCTTCCTGTATCAATGGAAGGTGCCTTAAAACTTAAGGAAGTTGCGTACGTACATGCTGAAGCATACCCTGCAGGTGAGTCAAAACATGGCCCTATAGCTTTAGTTGAGGAAGAATTTCCAGTTATATTTACTATACTAGGTAGAATTGATGCTGAATTACTAAAAAGTAATGTTGAAGAAATGAATGCGAGATATGCATGGACTATAGGGATCGTACCTAGGAATATTGAGGAACTGACTAAATTGCTTAAGGAACCAATAAAAATGCCTGTTATGAACGAATACATAGCACCTATAGTTTACATAGTTCCGTACCAGCTACTAGCCTACTATACGGCAGTTGCTAGAGGCTATGATCCTGATAAACCAAGGAATTTAGCTAAAACCGTTACTGTAGTGTAGGTGCTTAACATGGAGGCAGTAATACTTGCGGGTGGTGCAGGTAAGGGTTTAAAGGCCATAACCGGCGGTAAACCAAAGACCTTAATACCTATAGCTGGTAAGTACGTGATAGAATATGTAATTGATGTGTTATTAGAGAATAACATAGATAACGTAGTATTAGTCACCGATAAGCCATCCGACTTTGAAGACATTACGGTAAAGTACGGAGGTAAGATCAAATTTGACATTAGAAAACAAAGGGGAGCTGAAGTCTTCGGGGCTATATTAACTGCTGAAGATAAGCTAAGCAAGGGTGCCATACTATTTTATGGAGATACCATCGTTAAATCAGATGCATTAAGAATGTTAATAAATACCTACTTTGAGTTTAATGAGCCTGTTATTCTTGTAGTTCCTGAGGAGGACGTGAGACTCTATGGTGCAGTTAAGGTATCTGATGAAGGATTAGTAAGAGGCATTATTGAAAAACCTAAGGAAGCTTTAGAGGGTTATTACGCATATGGAGGTATAGCGATACTAAATAGTGAGTTAATTGAGTTAATGAGATCATTTAATTCATTAGATAAGGCAATTAATTACTACATAGACAGAGGTGGAAGAATAAAAGCAGCAATTTGGGGGGGGTTATGGATTGACATAGGATATCCTTGGAACCTACTTGAAGCTATATATCACGTACTCAACGAATTAAGCGAAAGTAAGATTGCCTCAAAAGCAAAAATATCAAGCAAAGCTATAATTGAGGGTCCTGTTATTATTGAGGAAGGAGCGTTTATAGATCATAATGCAATCATAAGAGGGCCTGCATACATAGGTAAAAATGTTATGGTTGGAGCTAACGCGTTCATAAGACCATATACTTCGATAGAATTGGAATCAAGTATAGGTTCCTACGTAGAGCTTGTATGGTCATCAATACAGCCATACGCAACTATAGGAAGAGCTTCATTTCTTGGTTACAGTGTTGTTGGTCCTAAAGCTGTTATTGAACCATATGTATACACTAAACTACTTGTTGAGCCAGAGAGAATAGGTATCAAAGCAATTAGAGAATATAAGAGACGTAGGGAGTACTTCAAGATAGGATCATTCATAGGTTACAAGGCTCGAGTTAAATCCTACCTGACCTTAGAACCTGGAACATTAATCTCTTGATGTTTGATTACATTAAGTAACTCAATTACAGATTTCACAACATCTTCATCAATAGAATAATTAATTATCTTAATTAGCTCTAAAGCATTCTCTAAATCGTCTATGTTTAATTCCCTAAATAGCTCGCCCAATTCCCACGGGAATAAAACCCATTTTGTGGTTTTAATGATGTAGTAATCAGGGTTTATAATTGATCTAGGTTTAACGAAGAGTGCTGCTGATTTAATATTTTTAGCGCCTCTTAATCTAACTTGCTGGGACACTATTTCTAAAGTTCTACCAGAATCAACAACATCATCCACAATTAATACATTCTTATCCCTGACATCAAGAATTAACGGCTGTGTAATTACAGGTCTTTCCGCTCTCTCACCTATGCTTCTATAAAACTTAACCTCAACAACACCTAATTCCTCAATATTTAGAATGTCAGCAACTATTCTGGCTACTATGTATCCTCCTCTAAGTATACCTACAATCACGTCAGGTAAATATCTTGATTCAATAACTTTTCTAACTAACATTAGCGAGAGTTTATGAACCTCATCCCATGTAACAGGTAGAAATTCCAATGAATCACCTTCACATATTATGTTATACTGGCAATTAAAAAATTAGGGATTAAAAATCTAACATAAAGTTATTAATCCTCCACCTAATTATTATCCTGTCATTAAGTGTTCTTTTACCTTAGTTAAATAATGAGTTTGGGGAGAGTAGGATGAAGTCACTACGTGAAGTCATAAATGAGGGTATTGAATCAATCGCGATAGTTGGCGCTAGTCCTGTAGAAGGTAAGGTCGGTAACATAATACTCAAGAACTTAATCAATTATGGATTTAAAGGTAAAATTTATCCCGTGAATCCTAAATACAAAGAAATCATGGGTCTTAAGACTTACCCTAACATTAGTAGCTTACCTGAAGTACCTGATGTAGTTGTTATTGCTGTACCTCCTAGAATAGCTATTAATGTACTAGATGAGGCAAGTAAATATGGTGCTAAGTTGGCCGTAATAATTACTGCGGGATTTCGCGAAGTAGGTAACATAGAACTTGATAAGAAATTACATGGCGTTATAAGTAAGTCTAAAATGAGGGTTTTGGGACCAAATTCTGCAGGTATTACGCTTTCTAGACTAGGTATTCATGCAAGCATTGAAGTACTACCTACTAAGGGACCAGTAGGTCTAGTTATGCAGAGTGGTGCGTTAGGAGGTGTTGTAATTTCACGTCTTAGGAAGTTATCTTCAGGTATTTCGTTCTTCTTTAGCTTAGGTAATATGAGTGATATAGAGTTTTCTGACGTTCTTGATTACGCACTTCAGGATGAGGATACAGAATCGCTAATTGCTTACATCGAATGGTTAAGAAATGGTAGGAAATTTATGGACTTAGCTAGGAAGTTTGTTAAAGTTAAACCTCTATGTCTTATCAAGGGTGGTTGGGGTGTTCAAAGTAGTGAAGCTGTTAAATCACACACAGGTGGACTAGCAACTAATTATGAAGTATTTAAAGCTGTATGTAGGCAAATTAGTGCTTACTTAGCTGAGGATTTAGATGAGTTGGTTGAGGTTTGTGAGATCATTAGAAGAATTAAGAGTATTAAAGGAAGAAAAGCGTTAATTGTAACAAATTCTGGAGGGCTAGGTGTAATTACTGCATCCCACTTAGAAAGTGCAGGCATAGATTTAAGACCCTTACCTGAAGAACTTAAGGATAAAGTAGTTAAGGAGGTAGGTAAGAGCTTTAGTGGTAGAAATCCAATAGATTTTGGTGGTGATGCAACTATAGAGAATGTAGTTGCAGTTAGTAGGGTAACTGAGTTAAGTAAGTATTATGATATTTTAATATTGGTTTACGTACCTACAGCAGCTGAAAGTGCTGAAAAGATTAGTAAAGGCATAAGAGACGGTATTAACATAGAGAATGTACCTGTCATAACATACTTCGATGGTGAAGGTAAGGATGAAGTTATGCTGCATGTCTCAAAATACGTACCTATAGTTTCATCAGCTCATAACCTTACCAAAGCTGTTAAGGAGCTAGCAAGGAGGGGTGTAGAAATTCAATAGTGAAGTTATAAATAGGTCTCACTACTTAAACCTAACTGTAAGGGGTGTCCTCATGTCACACGAATTAATTGAAGCATATGAACCTTTAAATCCATTAAAAGCGCCAGCCGGTTACAGACTCGCATTAATGGGTAATGAAGCTATAGCTAGGGGTGCTATAGAGGGCAGTGTTTACGTAGTGACAGGTTATCCTGGAACGCCATCGTCTGAGGTGTTAATGACTATCCAGGAATTTGGTAAGGATTTAGATATTTATGCTGAGTGGGCAGTTAATGAGAGAGTGGCTTTTGAAATAGGTTATGGTGCAGCAATAGGTGGGGCTAGAGCGTTAGTCACTATGAAAGCTCCGGGAGCTAATGTAGCTGCAGACCCTATTCTTTCAGCAGCCTATGGCGGTGTTGATGGTGGTTTAGTGATATTAATAGCTGATGACCCGGGTCCGCATACAACCCAAACAGAGCAGGATAATAGATGGTTCGCACTACTTTCAAAATTACCTATGATAACGCCATCAAATCCTCAGGAAGCTAAAGACTTCACGGTATATGGATTAGAACTTAGTGAGGAACTAAAACTTCCGGTTATTTTAAGAACAACTACTAGAGTTAATCATACAGTTGGCGATGTTGTACTAGGACCTATAAGTGAACCTAGGAAATTTAAAAAATTCGTAAGAGATCCTGTAAGGTTCGTTAGAGCGGGAATGAGAT
>Ga0190363_1001328_pt1 | contig 14566 bp, 18 predicted proteins | sample 48721867_MG_FD_161272 | JGI IMG/M metagenome (GOLD analysis project Ga0190363, IMG submission 161272) | Hydrothermal vent microbial mat bacterial communities from Southern Trench, Guaymas Basin, Mexico - 4872-18-6-7_MG | ecosystem: Environmental > Aquatic > Marine > Hydrothermal vents >...
TTGCAAATTCGATGATCCTCGTAGTTGATGTAAATCCATCGGCTGAATTAATCAGCATAATTCTTGGCTCCTCTGATAACGCCCTCAACACATCATCTTCACTAACTGAATTCTGAAATTCTATTGAAACGGAATGGACATGCATGAGTGTAGTCGGAACCTTAAATGCTGTTGTGATTATGTTTACGTCAGGCAGCACGGATTGAACATCCGGGCCGTGATGGGAAGGCAGCTTTATTGGATTGGGTTCGATTCCATTGACTAAGCCTTTTTTATCCTCCTTTGGATCCACAACCCTCCTGATCATCGTGGCTCTTACCTTTTTGATCGGATAGTTCTTTTTGATCGTGTAAATCAGCCTCGTCAGCCCTGTTGTGTTACAACTCACAACTCTGACGAACTGCTTTCCAACAGCCTTCTCAAAGTTCGCTATCGCGTTGAAGGAGACTTCAGCCACATCCTTCTTCTCTCCTCCTTGGAAAATAGCTTTAACTCCAACTTTTTCGTAAAGGGGTTTGTTCTGTGCCCCAACTTTGTTTGGTGAACAATCGACAACGAGGTCGACATCTTGGAGCAAATCCTCGATTGTGCCGCCTATAGGAATTCCAGCCCCCTCAAAAACCTTTACTCTATCTGGAATTGCCGCATAAAGCTTGTATCCCTTTTTTACTGCCATCTTTGCATCGAAGTCGGGTTTTGTTTTTGTGACTCCTGCAACCTCCATGTCCGGCTGCATGTTTATAGCATCGGCGACCCTCTTCCCTATTGTTCCGTATCCATTTATTGCTATTTTTACCTTTGCCATTTTCATTCCTCCACCAATATTTTATGAGTTTTCATGTCCATGACGGAAATTCTGCCTTTGATTTCAGAACTCTCTCCAAGCAACCCGAATAGCTTAAGCTTATCCCCTTCAACCTCAATCCTAATAACATCCTCCATCAAAACAACCTCTTCACCATTCCTTATAGTTACCACCTTTGACTCACACATTTTACCACCAATTCAGCCTTTATCTGAAAAGTAAAAAACTTTTCGACTAACTTAATTTTTAATCATGATCATCATTTGATCTCCATCTTCAAAGCTCTCTCGAGTTCGGGAACGTTCTTAGTCTCTGCGTAAGTCTTGAGGTCAATTCCTTCCATTGCAGCCTCGATTGCAGCCCTAAAGGCTCTGGCTCCAGCTGCTGGGCCATCGGGATGAGCATGGATTCCACCACCTGCTGCAACAACGAAATCCTTTCCTAAAGTCTTGAAAAGCTTTGGAACTATCGATGGGACTATACCTCCTGAGGGCATCGGGAAGATAGGTTTGATGTCATAGAATGGATAGGTTAACGCCTTTGCAACTGCAAGATACTTCTCCTCTGGGAAGAAAGCCTTTCCGTAAGGGGCAGGATAAACGACTATGTCTGCCCCAGCAAGCCTAGGAAGCTTTCCTAAGATGAGATCGGATCTAACGCCTGAATAGTGGGACTCGTAGTAAATTCCAGCGCAATCCATATGTGCCATTATAGGAACCTTGATGCTCGGATCTTCGGCAAGCTTTCTTAGAACGGGCAAGCCGGTGGCAAGATAGTTCACAAGGATGCAGTTTGCTCCGAGCTCTATAGCTTTATCGGCATTCTCGAAAATCTGTGGGATATCATCGGATATGCTTACAGCATAAAGCGTCTTCTCACCTTTTTCCTCGTTTGCCCTATCTATAGCCTCCATGTATTTCACGACCCTCTCTTCAACTAAATTGAAAGGTCTATTTCCGAGAAGTTCATCGTCCTTGACGATGTCGACTCCACCTCTAGCCACTTCATAGGTGAGCTTGGCTCCAAGTTCTGGAGGGAAGCCCGTGCATGGCTTAATCATATTGTTCAGAAGGGGCCTATCCTTAACCCCAAGAACCTTTCTAACTCCCTCAATTCCGAATTTAGGTCCTTTAAACCCATCAACGTACTTCTTGGGGAATTTAAGGTCGAGAAGCTTGACCTTTCCTGCCATCGAAATGTTCCCTATTACTGCCGTGAACAGCATCGAAAGCGTGCTGCCTATGTTATCGTAGGGAAAGGCAATCTGTACGATGTAGTTCCTCCACCTGACCTCATCTGGAATTAAAAATTCATAGTCAGGGGTTTCGTATATTCCAATAACCTTTGCAACATGCTTCTTTCTCACTTCCGGTGACTCGCCAGGCACAGGAATCCATGTACCGGTGCTTTGCTCGATTGCCATTATCTGTGAGATATCCGAGATGTTCAGCATCTTGGGAAAGGACATGTAGTAGGTTGCGATTATGTAATCCTCGCTTATCCCCTCAGGCAAAGCGTCGGGATTCGCTTCTGGATCCTCAAACCTTTTGTATGTTACCTTCGGAATCTCCATTTTCTTACCTCCGTTTTTTATTTCTTTTTACTTCTTACCTCCATTACTTTCATTCTCTTTATAACTTCATAGTGGTAGGATCTTCCTATAATCGATTCTCTCTTTCGTACCGTCTTCTTTAATCCTTTCAATGATTAGGGGCAGATCTCCTTTTCCAGTAGATTTGAGCATCTTCTGGGCGAGCATGAAGACATCCATCGGGTTTACACATGCCTCAGGAGGCAAAACTCCCTTCTCAGTTATCTTGCCCTCTCCCATGAGAATCACACCTATTGCAGCGGGAATTCCAGTGCCCTCTCCCATTCCTTGCCCTCTAGAGCTTAAGGCGAAGGAGAGTTTCTCAGACTTCCCGTTCATTTTTCCGCCAACCACAACCATCAAGCTTCCCACAGGCTCCGTCATTCCAGCCTTCTCAATCAGTTCCTCCCTCTTTGATAGGATAAATGCAACTGCAAAATCGATTGCAGCTATTTCCAGATCTCCTATTTTTATTGGCTTTTCCTCTGCCATTCCAATTTTTACAATCGTCTTGATCAGCTCTGCATACTCGGGAGGTAAAACCAAGCCGAGATTGGTGACCCTCTTGACATTTTTCATGTATTTTGGTAGTGTTATCGTTTCAGGGTGGGGGTAGGCGTAAACATTAAAGGTTCCGATCTCCGGAAACTCCACTACCTCCTCCAAAGCTTTTCCGCTCTCCTCAAAGAGTCTAACGTTTTTAAATTCTCCGTCAATGAAAACGGGAATATCCATCTTCATCGAATGTATTCTGTGCTTAACGACAGCGGCTCCCTCGGTCTCTTCTCCGCCATGAGCGTGATAGATGTCTACGCTCTCAACCTCCATAAAGTTCTCGCAGAACTTTGCGAGCAAATTCGCTAGGCCAGGTGAGCTGCCCATTCCTATTAACGCACTCACACCCTTTTCTTTTGCGAGATCTGAGAGCTTGAGCTGCTCTATTGTCGCATCGAGATCATCGCAAACATCGACGTAATTAACTCCCTCCTCGATCGAAGCTTTGAGTATCGGTGGCCCGAACTCGTAGAATGGGCCAATGCAGTTTAAAACAACATCAGAACCCTTTATCACCTCTTTCAATTCATCTGGATTTCTTGCATTGCATTTTATGGCTTTAGCGTTGCATGTAAGCTGGTTTGCAATTTTTTCAGCAAACTCAGCATTCATATCGCCTATCTTCATCTCATCAATACCGTAGGCATCAAGCATCATCACAGCCGTAGAACCGACGGTTCCACAACCCAGAACAGTAACACGCATTTTATCACCGTAATAGAGTCTTCATCCTTGAATTTAAGCTTGTTGATTTTTTTGGTTTTAGCGGTTAGGTTTGGCCAGTTGGGCTTAGCGGTTAGACAAAACTAAATAAAAACTCCGAAATTCTTCACAACATCATAGCCATTTTTTATTCTTTCTGTAAGGTCAATTCTGAGGAAAGCAGCCTCGTTCAACCTGTAAGGTTCCATGCATGAACCCACAGTCACAACCATTCCATCCTGCTCAGCCACCAGAATCTTATTTGGCTGGTGAGAGCGGATTATTACTTTGAAACCTAACTCTCTAAGAAAAGCCTTAGTCGTTTTCTTTCCGAAAAAGTACATAACCCCTCTGAGATAGTTATGGCCGTTCTCCTCCCTCTCCCAAGGATCGTTCCAAAGCATCTCTACGGCATCCTCATCTGATGGCTTTAGAACATCCCTTTCGCTGAAGTTATCTCTGTATTTCCTCCCTCCAGTGGGAACACCTCCATGGACGAACCAATAATCTTCGCTTCCAGCCGAGATTGGAAGCTTCTCCCAAAAATCTCTTAATCTATTCAAAGGGGCATCACTTTCGAAGTAAGCTTTGAACTGTGTTGGGAGTTCATGGGGTATGACAGCGTCACTTTCATGGTTTCCACGAAGCAGAACAACGTTCTCCCTCTCGTTGAGGAGTCTGAGTATCTCGTAATAGGTTGCTACTCCATAATGACCCCTATCTCCATAATCTCCGAGGAATATTATTCCTTCTCTGGAAATCCTCTCAAGGATTGCTTTTAAAGAAAGAAAGTCTCCGTGGGTATCGCCGATCACAACTGCATTCTTAAAATCGATGTTTACGTATTTCTTTCCTGAGAGTCGTGAGATAGCTTTGTCAATCTCTTCGAGGAAGTCCTCCTCGGTTATTCTATCCATATCAAAAATAGAATTTGAGAACTTAAATATTATTGTTAGATTTTGTGAACTCACAAATTTTTGAAAGGAAGGGGATTAAAGGATTAAAGGATTGAAGGATTAAAAGATTAAAGGGTCTTAGAAGGGTAAGGGATTAGGGTTGAAGGTTGGAGTAGTTAGACAGGAGAGGTTAAGAGGTTGGGAGGGACATCAAAGGGTTACCATCTGAGCGTGCCAGCACTCTCCTATTTTGAGTACGTTATCCTTTTGTATTATACCCATTTTTATTGCAAGCTTTACGGCTTTTTCGCCAGTTATGTTCGCTATGGTCGCATTTTTTAGCGCTCCAGCAACCTCCTCCTCTCCTACTTCCTCTTTTCCGTAGAAGTCCTCCCTTACCTCAATCCTGTACTCTCCAGAAGAGTAGGTGTTCCCAACTAGATCTGAATCGCAGACTGCAACCAGCACCTCTCTTTGGATCCTGTATATCTTCATCCTGAACAATTCCCTCACCGATTGGAGTTGATGGATGAGCTTTAGAGGTTGGGTAAAGTTCAGAAATTTCAGATATTTCTTACAGGATGTTTGGCTCCGCAAGCTAAGCACTTTACGAAAAGAACTCTCTCCTCCTTCTTGAACTCTGTGTCGGGAGACTGGCATTCTCTGCAAAGAACGTATTCCTTCACGTAGCCGTCTAGCTCTTTTTGAACCTCATCCTCGGTGAATTTTCCTTGGAGTATAACTCTTCCGCTCTCAAGGATTCCGGCCGTTCCGAGAGACTTGACCATATACTTGTAAAGGTGATCTTCCGATCTGTTCAGAGTTTTAGCTATCTGTCCAAGGTTTTTGATTATCGTCCTGTTACCTTCTCTCTGCACCTTAACTCTCGGTATCTCGAATCTCTCTCTCCTCGTAACCTCTTCGGGCATCTCTGCATAGGCTTTTTCAAGTAGTTCTTCGTAGCTCCTCAACTTAGCACCTCCTAGAAAAATATCTACCTTAAATTAAATAATCTTTTCCCAGCTGGATTTGGAATTTCATAATATAATGTGAAGCTCAGTCTGTTCTCTCTTAGTAGCGTCTCTAGTTTATGGATTGGGTTAGAGGGAGAATAAAAAAGGTGAGTTCTGCAACTACAGTCGGAAGCTCCAAATTCATCAAATGCCTCAAATAATTTCCCAATCAGCTTTGAAAGCCAACACTCGATTTTCTCCTCGGAAATTATGGCGAAGGCTAAGAGGGGTTGCATTTTGATGGATATGTAGTCTATGTGCCATCTCAATCTCTTCTCGTAGGAGAAGTGTCTGGATATCCTCTTTTTAAGGTTGTTCATCGCACTTCCGCAGTAGATATAATATCCTTGTTTGAAGTAAAGCTTTCTTTTACCAATCCAAATCCATCCATCCTCATCGTTTCTTAAAAGAAGTATGTACGCACCTCTAGCTCTGTCTTCTCCGATTACTACCACCTCGCCTCTATCCAACCAAAACCTCACAAACTATTTTAAGTTTTACAGGGTAATTTTTTTGTGCAAGTGTACATCTTAGACTCAAGTGCGATATTTTTGAGAAAGGGATTGTATCCTTCCATGCTGACCGTCTCAAGGGTTTTGAAAGAAATCAAAGATGATGAATCTGTTAATTATCTTTCCCTCATTGATATAGGAGTAAAAGACCCAGATCGTAGCGACGTTGAAAAGGTAAAGAGGGTTGCCAGGAAAACCGGTGACATCTACAAACTCTCGGAAACCGACTTGGATCTGCTTGCCCTCGCTATTGAAATTAAAAGAGAGGGAAATGAGCCTGTTATCGTGACAGATGATTATTCAATTCAGAATGTGGCTAGATCTTTGGGAATAAAGACCGACTCTGTTGTACAGAAAGGTATCTCGAAGAAATTTAAATGGGTGAGAATCTGTAAGGGCTGTAAAAGGAGGGTGGATGAGGGCAGAATCTGCCCTGTCTGTGGAAGTGAGGTGTATCTAGTTGGGATTAGGGACTAAGGATTAAAGATAAAATTTAATAACTTTGAAAAAATAAATTACTAGGCAATCTAAAATTTATTTAAATTATAAGTTAAGGATAGGTGAGGAGGTTTGAAGAATGAGGCGGATTGAAGGCCTTATCGAGAAGGCTAAGAAAATGAAGGAGAGGGGACTCACAACTGGCGAAATAGCAGACGAACTCAACGTCTCCAGAGAAACAGCATTGTGGTTACTCACCAAGGCAAGGGAAGATATCACTCCCCCTTCAGACATTTATATTGAATTAAAAACGCTCTCAAGCTCTCCTTACAGAATTAGAAATGTCGCAAAGTCCCTTGCAGATATGATAATCGAAAAGATCGATGAAACCCCTGAAGTAGTCATAGGGATAGCAACAAGTGGTATTCCTGTTGCCACGATGGTGGCAGAGGAACTTGATTCTGATCTCGGCATCTACTACCCGAGAAAACTCAAATGGGAAAGGGGTGAACACCAGACGGTTGGAGCCATGAGTGAAAACTTTGCCAAGGTTGAGGGGAAAAAGTGTGTGGCTGTGGACGACATAATTTCAACAGGATCGACTATAAGAGAGGTCTCCGAATACGTAAAAAGGAGAGAAGGAAAACTCCTATGTGCTTCGGTTATAATAGATAAGAAAGGTCTTGAAGAGATTGATGGAGCTCCCGTTCTTAGCCTTTTTAGAATCGTAAGGATTTAAGTGAAATAGATTGGCGTGGGGCAATGGAATGCGTGACTCAATCCACGACTTAAAGGACAGGGTATGTGTGGTCATCCCAACCCTGAACGAAGAGAGGAACATAGGTAGCACGATCGACGAATTCAGGCAGGAGGGATTTGAAAAAATTTTCGTGATTGATGGAAGAAGTACCGATAAGACCGTAGAAATAGCAAAATCGAAGGGAGTGAAGGTTGAAATCCAGACGGGCAAGGGAAAAGGCCAAGCTGTGGCTGAAGCGTTCGAGATGGTCGATGATGATGTCATAATTCTCGTGGATGGGGATGGAACCTATCCTGCGAAAGATGCTGAAAAACTTCTGGAGCCAATTGCAAAGGGAATAGCGGACCATGTTGTTGGAAATAGGTTTTCGAGTTATGAAAGGGGAGCTTTTACGAAGCTAAATCTTCTCGGCAATAAGCTCCTAAATTTTGTTTTCAGAGTAACCTACGGGGTTGAGCTTTACGACATCCTTTCCGGCTATAGGGCATTGGTAAAGGATCTTTATAAGAGTGTTAATTTGAGGAAAACGGGTTTTGAGGTCGAAACAGAGCTGACAGTTGAGACAATTGCAAAGGGCTTCAGAATTATGGAAGTGCCCATAAATTACAGAAAGCGAGGAGGCGTTACGAAGCTCAGCCCGATCAAGGATGGGGTGAGAATAGCTTCAACCATCTACAATTTACTTGCCAGATACAGTCCAGGAAGATATCTTTACTTTTTAGGGGCATTTCTTATTCTGTTGGGGTTTTTCACAGGAATATTTACGGTTTACGAATGGTTCAAACGCATAACTCACCAACTGCTTGCAATCCTTACCGCTTTACTCATCATCACGGGGATGCAGATCATCATTTTTGGGGTCATAAGCGATTTCGTTTTCAAGGGGAATTCGGAAATCAGAAGGGAGCTAATTTCCTTGAGATCTGAGATCAGGAAGATGAGGGAGCAAAGGTCTGGAAAAGTTAAAGAAGAAGTTAGAGAAAAATAAAAAAGTAAAAGCGAATATAGTGAATTAGCTAAGGCTCCCGTGGGGAATATTCGGGTTTTATTTACCCTTATTCCTATACCACTTTCACCTTACTCTAAACTTTATTGCCTTCATTATTTTACTTTCAGCAAGCTCTCAGACGATCGTGATGCTAAGATAGAAAAGATGTACAAGGAGAAGCAGGAGCGAATAGCGAAGCAGATCCCCCTCAAAGAGGCAAGAAAAAACAAGCTCGATATATCCCGCACCGGGGACACTATTTCCTGATCATAGACAGCTACGAGATAGGTCTGCCTTTATCGGCCCTGAAGGAGATAATCGGTTTAGCTTTGATGATGATGCCCCCAGAACATGCCGAGCAAGTCTTCAAGGAGTGGTACGATGTCGTATGCTGACCTCCAGAGAATCTTAAGAGAGAGAAAGAGGCCAAATACACATCTGGAAGAGAATTGAATTTAAGAGGATAATGAAATTAAAAAGGGCTAGGAGATTAATTTTGAAGTCAATTCAGTAATTTTTCCATCTAAAAGGTCTTTAAAGCTTATATCTCCTTTAACACATTTTTCTATATCACTACCATCTAATAAAATTAAAGCTACATTCTTAATCTTGGAGATATCTAAGGCACGAGCCTCGGCATCTTTCGTAAACCCAGCATAGCTGGTAAAAATTAGACACTCCACATCTAATGCGGAATTGAGTAGTTTTTCAGCTTTTCCGACGAACTCATTTATATCACTTATTTGGCTCTTACCTGTTTTCCATTTGTTCTCAGCAATGATTACTTTGGGTTTTAGTTGATTTTCTGTCTTTATAACGGAGATACAATCAAATTCACCTGATGAAGTTCTTTCTTTAACATGAACAATAGAACAATGTGGGAGAGTTTTCAGCAAATTACCGATTAAGTAGTCAAACTTTTTACCCCTCTCTTGTGGGTCTGTTAATTCGGATAACTCGTCGTAGTACTTTTTTAAAACATCTAAAGTCGAATTCTCTTTTATTTCATACTTTTCTACGAAAAAAGGTTGTCTTAGCTAATTCACTTAGCTTTTTTTTTGTTTATCCTAAAAACAAGTTCCCATCCTTCTTTTCTTTTCAAATGGACGTCTTCAAAACATTCATCACAAGTTTCGATGGTTTCTGGTATCTCAGAAGGATCAGAGTAAATCCCTATGTTTGATCCACAATAAGGACAAACAACCCTAATCATAGGTTTTAAAGCACCATAGCGAGATAACTCTAAGAGGTAAGGTACTAAAGTATCCAGATCCAAACTCAACTCTTCTATCAGCAAATTGATTGAAATTACCTCGTATTTTTCGTAACTATTCAGCAAAAAACTCACCAAAGCTTGAGAAACTTCTTTGTTTTTCAAACATTCTTGTGAGGTCATTTATAACACCTATAACTAAATCGAATATTTCTTCACTTGCAAACATTAAAAAGCTTATCCTAGAGCTTCGATAGTTTATCTGGAATCTAACCTCTGTGTCATCTTTTTTGAAAACAACATAGTATCTCAAGATCTCTCCACCATCTTCGATTATTTGTGTGTAGCGAGGACTCTTTCTCAAATCCTCTCTCTTTTTACTTTCAGAGTCAAATTTTGATTTCATAGAAATTTCGCCTACAGTATCCTTGTTTGAATCTAATTTAATTCTCGCATTCCACACCTCTTTTACATACTCTTCGAATTTTTCTTTAAATCTCTGGTTATTCAAGTCAAGTCTATAGGCATTTTCCTCTTTTCCAACCTTATAGAAGAAATTTTTTAGAACGTTAAAAATTTCATTGGCTTTATAGTAATCTTTTCCCCGTATTTCAACAATATCTGTATTGTTTCTAAAAACCACAAAATAATATTCAGGAATTTCAATGGTTTCAGGAATCTCAGTAGCTTCTTCGCTTTCCCAAGTATTTACTGGAATTTCTGTTGTGGCCACAAGAATAAGTATTTTTTTGTTTGTGAAGGAATCTATGTTTATAGGTCGAATTCTTAATTTACTCTCTTGTGCTTCGAAATGATCTATTAAACTTTTAGAATCTATCTCCGTTTGTGATATATTCCTCATGTAAAATAGATTTGTGGTAATGCTCCCTGAATATCGATATTTTAGATATATTTTATCAAATTCCTCTTGATTAAGAAATTCTCCGAGGATCTCCTCAGGCTTTTTACCTGAATATATACTCTTATCGAAGCCGTGTTCTTTAATAAGGTCCTCTTTAACATAAGCAGGGAGAGTTTTGAGGAATCTTATCCTTCTCCTCAACTCGTTTTGTTCAATGCCGGGTGGTTCGTTATTTGCAAACCCCTCCATCGTGCACCACACCCGCTCAATTCTTTGCCACCATATGTCCTTCTTTATAAGAAATTACTTAATTAAATTAAATCAATTGATATATTACTTAAAGCTTACTGATAAGTAAATAGTGATGGTAAAAATTCTGATCGAGTATTCAAAATTTGAACTAAACATGCACAACCCCCAAAACCTAAACATATTCAAAATAACCAAAACCCAATTTCTTGCTGATCAGTAGTTAATATCGGGTTGCAGTTCCGTGGATAGTTAAGTATGCATAACCATCGTTTAGATATATTTTTATTTTAGTTTGGAATATTGGTTTGTCATCAGTAGGCTGCTCAATTTTATCGTAAATCACCTCATAGCTATTGTATGGGATGTCTGCGAATTTAAGAAATTCTTCGACTGTCTCAACATAGGTATTGTGGACATACCTCCCCTTCAAAACACCGTTTTTGTAATATGCAAGGACATTAACAATGTCATTCCTTTCATATTCATGTGGATTCTTTCTCAGAACTCTTCTTATCAAAATCAGATACTGATGTAAGGTGCGATTCTCGAATCAGACCTCCTATAAGAACCTCAAAAATTTCCCAATATGCCATCGTCACCAAACTCTTTTTTAATCCTTCTGATCAACCTATCAAGAGAGTTGGGCATGGCAAAACCCTCCTTTGACATGAAAAACTTTAAACTTTGGAATGTCCTGAAACTGTAAGGTAGGAGAATTTAGTTCAGACAGCTCCCGTGGGGTAGTGGGACATCCTTGAGGTCTCCGGAACCTCAGACCCGGGTTCAATTCCCGGCGGGAGCGTTTTGATTTGGGTTAAGTGGTTAAGTGTATTCCAATATTATTTTGCACCAAGAATCCTCCTCCCTATCAACCATTTCTCGATCTCTTTCGTCCCTTCATAGATCTCAATCGCCTTAACATCTCTATAAAACCTTGAAATCGGATGATCGCTGAAATAACCGATACCTCCATGGATCTGCAAAGTCTCATCCACGACCTCAACGGCAATTTTCGCCGAATACCATTTGGCCATTGCTGAAAAAACGGGGTTTATCTCTCCCTTATCTAGCATGTAGGAAGCTTTGTATGTGAGACACCTCGCCGCCTCGAGTTTTGTAGCCATCTCAGCGATTTTAAACTGGATCGCTTGGAAAGACGCGATTCTGCTGCCAAAGGCCTCTCTTTCTCTCGAGTAGTTGATGGCAAAATCCAAAGCTCCCTGTGCTGCTCCTACAGCCTGAGCTGCTACCCATGTTCTGCTTCTGTTGAAAAAGTCCATTATATGATAAAATCCTCTGCCTTGGACCCCCATTAAATTCTCCTCGGGCACATGAACGTTATCGAAGCTTATTTCTGCCGTATCGCTGGCTCTCATCCCCAGTTTTCCAGTGAGCTTTCTTCTTTTGACACCATCATCCTTTAAATCAACAATGAACGTGCTGAACCTTCTATGCCTCTCGCCTGACTCCTCCGTTCTGCATAGAACAATCGCATAATCTGCGATCGATCCATTGGTGGAAAATGTCTTCGTCCCATTTATTATCCAGTGGTTCCCACTTTTCTCAGCCCTAGTTCTTATTCCTGCAACATCACTCCCAGCTTGGGGTTCTGTAATCATTATCGCCATTATAGCTTTCCCTTTAACGAGCGGAGGCAGAAAATTCTCCTTCTGCTCTTCGCTCCCGTTAACGAGCAAAGTTTCAGCCCCTATAGTCGTTCCGAGGGCTGCGAAGGCACAGCCCGGATCTACCTTGTGGAACTCCTCCCATATCAGTGCATTTTCAAGATAGCCGTATCCCTGCCCGCCATAAGCTTCATCGATAAAAACTCCAACAAATCCCTGTTTGCATGAGTCCTTCCATAATTTCCAGGGAAACTCCTCCTTTTCATCACATTCTTTGGAATATTTTGGAATTTCATTTTCCGCGAATTCTCTAGCTGCTTTTTTTATATCCAACTGCTCTTTGCCGAGTTCAATCATAATCTTTAATTATAAAATAGTCTACTTAACAATTTTGTTGGTGAATATGAATTTCATTTTCATTCTTCAAATTTGGTTATGAGCATGGCTGAGATTAAATCAGATTTAGTTCTTTCAAGGGAAAGCCTCATCATGTCGATTTTGCCCCTCAGTCCTGGAACTATTTTATCCGGATAGTTGAAAGAAACCAAGCTGAAGTATATCCTCTCCATTATTTTTACTAACCTTTCAGCCTCCTCAATCTCGGATTTTCTTAGTAAATCGAGGATGTATCTTCTTAGCTCACCGACAACATCCGCCATTCCCGTTAGGATAGAAGAAGGATGAATATCGACATCAAAACTCGGGATTTTAAGCCTCTTTTCGTTGACTGTTTCGAGAAACACCACAGCCTCAACGAACTCCTGCATGGAGTCTCTTGTGATTGGATAGTAGATCTCAGATTGCTTGTAAGCATCAATCTTCTGAAGTATCTCTTTTGCATTCTCAAGCAAATTCTTCGCTTCCTCGACGTTTCCGATGTGTACATTTGATATCGCCAGAGTTGATTTTCGTCTTAACTCCCTAGAAAGCCTTAAAAGCTCCTCTCTTGCATTATCAATCTCGTCAAGCTTTTTCCTGATAGTTTCAAGTTGCTTTTCAAAATCAGAATCGAAATAGGAATCAACATTCATGCTTAAGCCTCTCCTTTAGGCAATATAATTCTTGGGATTTGGATTGTGTTGATGGTTGTGGTAATTTTGTGATGACTGGAATGGCTGGTTTTGTAATGACCGCTGTAGTAATATAGCTTTTAGTGAATTAGATCAGAAATCTAACTAGAATCATACTTTTTCTACCAAGTTGGAAAAATAAAGCTATGGGGTTATTGTTCCGCCATTTCTTCAACTTATTCGGGTTAACCCCTCTCTAGAAGTACCACCCTACTAATCGGGGACTCATCTGATATCCTGTAATCTGATATCTTTTCAAGGCTTTCTGCAAACTTCCTGATCTCCTCGTGGCTCGGCATAGCATCCCTTTCAAGCCTGAATCTTGAATGACCGAGGTGCATGTAAGCTTTAGCCTCAACAAATTTTGGAGATGCCTTCTCAATTAATGGGGCAAACTTCTCTGGTTTCATGTTCAAGCCTTTCATGAGAGTTAACCTCAAAACGGTTCTGCCATCTTTTTCCGATATGATTTTAAGGGATTCGTTTGTTTTGTCCCATAAATTTCCTTTAGGCCTGTTTAGAGACTTGTGACTCTCCTCATCGTAAGCGGTAAGGCTGATGTAAAGCTGGTAAGGATCTGCAATCTCAACAGCCCTTGGGTTCGTTCCATTCGTAACGAGAAAAGTCGTCATTCCCCGCTTGTTAAACTCTTCAACGAGTTCATCGATTCTTGGATAAAGTGTAGGCTCTCCAATCAGGCTTATGGCAACCTGGTTTGGCTCTTGAGCCTCCCTTAGCTTTTCCATGTTAACACCTTTCGTTCCAAAAAATCCGCTCAGAAGCCTTCTCTGGGCTTTTATGCTTTCCTCGACAATGAACTTTGGCTCATCCCACTCTTTTATCTCGGGGAGTAGATCAAGGGGACGCCAACAATGAATGCAGCCTAGATTGCATTTTAAGGCTGGGGTCATCTGCAGGCAGCGATGACTTGATATGCCATAGAACTTCTGTTTATAGCAGAATCCCTCATCTTTCAATGATTTCTTGAGCCACAGACATGTCTTTACGGCTGAGTGGTTGCCAACCATCTGGTATCCCTTAAGATCCTTTAGGGTTTTTGGGGTTTTGAGGGTTTTTGTTTGCATTAACAAAATTTTGGTGGATGGGTACTTAATTCTTATTGGAAATTAGGAATTTAGGAATTAGGCCCGAATTTTAATAACCCTAACTCTCCAATTTAACCCATAACTTCTGCTTAAAACCGCTTCTCAATCAAATTTAACCTCTTAGAAACAGAAAACTATTAAAATGACAACACATATAAATTAACACATATGAAAGATG
>Ga0190363_1001329_pt1 | contig 14562 bp, 15 predicted proteins | sample 48721867_MG_FD_161272 | JGI IMG/M metagenome (GOLD analysis project Ga0190363, IMG submission 161272) | Hydrothermal vent microbial mat bacterial communities from Southern Trench, Guaymas Basin, Mexico - 4872-18-6-7_MG | ecosystem: Environmental > Aquatic > Marine > Hydrothermal vents >...
CTTCTTTCCATGCTTAAAAACACCAAGCTTAATACCAAGCTCAGGGGCCTTCATAATTTGCACCGAAAATAGTTGGTTGGATCAAATAAAAACTATTCCACAACAACTGTCTTCCCACCCTAAAGGGTGAGTCTTCAAATAGAAACATATAAGTACCTTCTAAGGAAATTTTCAGTTGGTGAGTAAAATAGAAGGTTGGAAAGAGAAGTTGGGTATGATTCACATCTACACTGGCAATGGAAAAGGGAAAACAACCGCTGCTTTAGGCTTAGGATTGAGAATGCTGGGTAGTGGTGGCAAAGTTATCATGATTCAGTTTCTAAAATCGCCTAACGTTTATGGAGAACAAAAGAAGGGCCAAGAGTGTGGGATAGTAGTAGAGTCTTATGGATTGCCAAGATTTGTCCACGAAAAACCAGAACCTGAGGAGATTAAAGCCGCTAGAAAGGCCTTGGAAAGAGCCAGAGAGGTCGTTAAAAATGGAGAATGGGATCTTGTAATCCTTGATGAGATATGTGTAGCCTTAGGATTTGGAATGATAGATGTTGAAGATGTTAAAGCAATCTTAAAAGAGAAAGCCCCACACACAGAAGTTGTTTTAACAGGGCGCTACTGTCCTGAAGAACTTTTTGAGCTTGCAGACTATGTAACATTGATGAAAGAAATCAAACATCCATATCAAAAGGGCATATTGGCTAGAAAAGGTATTGAATACTGAAAACACCGAAAAGGTTTTAATAGTCAAGATTCAATATATGCTCGGAAAAATTTTAGTTACCGATTCTTATTAAATTGGAGGTGGAGAAAATGAGGAACGTAGAAGTGAGGATTCAACAAATTATCCAGGTTCTGAAGGAACAAGTTGTTCAAGATACTATTGTCCCCAGAAATATAAGAAGGGCCGCTGAAAGAGCTATAGAAAGTTTAATGGATACTAGCAAGGATCCGACTGTAAGAGCTGCTGATGCGATTGTCATTCTTGAAGAAATTAGCGAAGATCCTAACATGCCAATGCACACAAGGACAATAATATGGGAAGTCCTAGGGGCTTTAGAACAGGTTAAGTGATTCAAATGCCTTTTTCTTTTAGATACCACAGCTTTGCACTTTCTTCTACTAATTCTGTTTTATAATATGCCTCTCTCAGACTTTTTCCCACAGTCACTATCCCATGATTCTCCATAATAACTGCATCATACGCCTCTAGATATTTCGCTGTTTCTCTAGCTAATTCCCAACTCCCTGCAGGTTTAAATGGCACAATAGGAATCTTTTTTAGATAAACCTCTGCTTCAGGCGTCATTATTGGAAGCTCCTCTTCGACTAAGGTTGAGACCACTATAGAATAAGGAGGGTGCAAGTGAGCAATTGCTCTAATATCTTTCCTCAGCTTGTATACTTCTACATGGAGTTTCCATTCGGAAGATGGCCTTATAGAGCTTAAAGAATTACCTTCAAAATCCATCATTGCAATTTGGGTTCTAGTGAGCTCATTCATTATGGAGCCCGTGGACTTTATGAATATCGTTCCATTGAATAAAATACTGAAGTTTCCCCCAAAAGCTGCAGTAAGCCCTCGCTCATGGGCCAATTTTGAGTATTTGACAAGCATATCCTTTACAAGCTTGCTCATTCTTTCACCACCTTTACTCCAAAACCACAGGAATCACAATAAGCCACTTTTTCATGCCATAACAACTCTTTTGCTCCGCAAATAGGACAGTAATCCGTTTTATTACTTTCCTCCCATTTTTTATACGTGCTTTCATCTATTACAAGAAAAACTTCTCCTTTCTCCTTCTCGAAATGTCCCAAAACAGGGCTGCTTTTTAATTTGAATGTCTTAGCATCAATTATTATGGGTTCAACTCCTATATTTCCTTCAAACTCAAGTTCATTTGCAGGCACTATTTCAACAATGTACGAATCAAGGGTTTTGTCATGATAAATCATGAGCTCCATAGCATCGCTTAAGTCCCCACTTGAAGAGATTATGTCAATAGTGAGGTACTCTCTGGAAGACAAAACTAGCACAAGAACATGTCTGGACTTAAACAATGCTAACTCTCTGTCCAAACATGATTTTTCAAGTCCTAGATCCGTTAGAATCTTCCTTACTGTTTCGGCATCGGGGAGTGTTTTCTCCCGTATGATGTGTTCTTTAATCCTATCAGTGAGAGGCATTGCGAGCATTATAGGTTCATATATTATCATCGATACCACCATAAAGAAGTCGAGATGTTTGCTTTTTAGGATTTTGTTCGAGAGAGGTTAATCAAATATATGCAAAGGAATACTAGAATTCTGTAAAGGGAGCTAAGAATGGTGCGGGGGGAGGGATTTGAACCCTCGAACCCCTACGGGAGTGGATCTTGAGTCCACCGCCTTTGACCAAGCTCGGCAACCCCCGCGCGTTTTATGGGGTTCATTTTTTATACATTGCATTGGTTTTAAAAAGATTATGGTTCTTATAATTATGTGTTTTATGTAAAAACTTCCAACTTTTAACTTATTCTTCCTTTAAGATGGTGATTTCAATAGAGACAAGAAGACAGGACATTTTCCTTTTCCATACACCATATAAAAATTGTTAAATAAAATGAATACCTAACACCATAAGATGAATAATAAAGGAGGCAACCACTTTGTCTAAGGATACTTCAAAAATAAAACTCATAGCAGGAGTAGTTATACTATTGATTCTTCTCTCTTTTAGTGCATGGTACTTTACAACCAGAACAAAAGGTGAGACAAAAGAGCCGCTGCCGACTTTAACAACCTCAACCCCCTCTCCCACTACCACTACTACAACATCCCAAACCACTATAGAAACCACAAGCACAAGCACCACTACGACTACAACTGCTATAGAAACTACTACTTCTTTACCTGAGAGCACCTGCCCCACTACTTGGAGATACATATTCAAAGAAGCCTTAAAATGTGGATTAAGTTCAAATGAACTAACAAAGATCTCCTATCTTGCAATAGAGTTAAAGGGCCAAACCGTACAGGAAAGTGCGTGGGACATTCTAGAATGGCTTCAGAATAACATCGAATATGATCATTACAAAGCCTCCCTCCCAGCTCCAATAATACAAATTTCTGAAAATGGCACTATTATTGGGGTTACAGGAGGAGAAGGAACAGAAATCCAAACCCCATATGAGACTATCAAAAAAGGGAAAGGAATATGTACAGATTACACAATCTTAACGCTAGCTCTACTGCTAGAAATGGACTATTCCCCAGTATATGCATTTGAAATTAACTTTGAAAACTCAAGTACAAAACATACGACAGCAGCAATTAAAATCGATGGCGAATACTTCCTTTTGGATCAAAATTTGCCCCCCATGGATTTGGGCACATATTACAATAAGTGGGCTCTTTATAGGAAAGAAAAACTGCTTATTTCAAACGCTACAGTGTACGAAATACAGAAAAGTGGCGAAAACCTCACAATAAAGATAATTGGAATAATGCTTGCTGAAGACTTCAAGAATAAAAATTATGACTTCACATCAGCAAACCTAGCAGTAATGGCAAACGATCTGATGGAATTATTTCTCGAAAATTATCCAAACCTAAGCAGGGATTTCTACATCTCTGATATTGATAAAAAAGTTCATCTTCCATATGGCTATGCAAATAGAAGCACTTGGAAGCTTGAACTGCCTAATTTCATAGATTATTACACCCCCGCATTTCACACAGAATTTGTGAAGTACTTTTACAGAAGATTCACAGAAAACCCAGAAGTTGTCAAAGATTTATCCAAATTTAACCGCTTATGGATCCGAGTGGAGAGGGATCAAAATACACTTAGAATTGTGCTAAACTTGGCAGAAAGAATAGAAAGTTAAGTTCTTTTATTTAGTTATTTAAAGAATTTATCTCTCTAACTTTTTGACACCCTCTTTTGTGCCAACCAAAACAATATCAGCAATATCTGCAAAGATCCCGTTTTCCACAACTCCAGGAATATTGTTGAGCTCAATTTCCATGTCTAGAGGATCTTCAATTTTTATGAATTTTGCATCGAGAATGAAATTCCCATTATCTGTAATCACCGGGCCATCTTTTTTAACTCCCATTCTAAGTTCAGCCGTTGCGTTAAAAACTTCTAACTCTTCTTTGATGGCCCTCCAAGCGGCAGGGATCACTTCAATTGGTACTGGCATCTTTTGGCCGAGATACTCCACTAATTTGCTCTCATCAACAAGGACTATGAAAGTCCCAGCCCTATACTCAATAATCTTCTCCATTGTTAATGCTGCTCCTCTTCCTTTAATCAGGTTAAGATGTGGATCAACTTCATCAGCTCCATCAACAGCAATGTCTATTGCATCAACCTCATCAAGGGTTACGACCGGAATACCACTTTCAAGGGCCAAAAGTCTAGATTGATGAGAAGTGGGGATCCCATAAACCTCCTCAAGTTCTTCAGTCATCAGCTTCTTCCCCAACATCTGGATGAAGTAGGCTGTAGTTGATCCAGTACCTAAACCAATGATCATATCATCATCTATATACCGCAAAGCCTCTTTTGCAACTAGTTTTTTTAGCTTTTCCATTCATCATCCCTTCGTTATGTTGTAGAGTAGTGATTGATTTGAATAAAATTTCGGCTCTGGTTGGAGTATTAAGTTATAACTAAACAGTGTGAAGTACAACCAGAACAAAATGAAGCTCCATATGCCTTTTTTCAAGAGGACCCTATCATTTTTAAGTTCTTCAGGAAGGTCTTTAACAACGGCCATAACTATCTTTGGTGAGATTAAATAAACTAACAAGCCGACAACGTAGCCCATTGGAGCCTGAGTAGATAAAACGCCACTAATCACTCCTGCTAATGCACCGATCCCATAAAATATGATCGACATTTTATTTTCAGCGTTCACCTTCTATCACCTAAAACTTACTTTAAAGATTCATTTAAAATACTTTCCATTATTCCTCAAAGTTTTCAAGTAATCTTTGTCCCCTTTCAGTGAGTCTGTAGTATGTTCTTCTACCACGTTTATAAGCTTCTTCTATCAACTCGAGGCTTTCAAGCTCTTTTATATGCTGATAAACTGCTTGATATTTCATAGGCTTTTCTAGATTTTCCCAAAGTTCATAACCGTACATGGGCCTTTCTCTCAATAAGCGGAGAATACTTAATTTTGTTCCCCCTATTGAAAAGCGTTCTTTTTCCTCCACATAATAGCTTTTGAGGCCCGATCCTGTTACAACCAATCCAACTTTATCGTCTTTCTCGAAATATCCGTCCTCATGCAACTTCAACAAAGCTGGAATAACAACTGCTGATGAATATTCAGCAAAGACTCCCTCCTTTGCAAGCTCTTTTTCTCCGAGATCAAGCTCTTCTTCCCTGACAAGTACTGCAGTCCCTCCACTTTCTTTTACAGCATTCGTTGCAAGTTCCTTATTGACAGGATCCTTGACATAAAGACCTAAAGCCTTTGTAAAGTCTTTTTTTGAGGTTAGACCCAATATCTCTGATGCAATCGGGGAACAATTTTCACTTTGCACTGCCACCAATTTTGGAAGCTCTTCTATGGTTCCTACCTCTAAAAGTTCTTTAAAGCCTTTGTATATACTGTATAAGTTGCTCCCACTTCCAGTAGGAATAATCACATGACTTGGATTTATGTCTTCCCACAATTCGAAGGCAAGAGTTTTTTGCCCTTCAAGTCCAATTATATTGTTTTCCGGAGTTATATCATATAGGCCATTTAGCCGAGAGAGTTCCGATGCGTATTCAATACACTCATCCACGCTATCTCCATATCTTATGATCTTTGCACCAAATGCAATCATCTGGATAAGTTTTCCCCGATCCACTTTTTTAGGGACTACAACAAAGGCCTCTTTGTTTGCCCTTGCTGCATAAGCAGCTAGAGAAGCTGCTGCGTTCCCATCACTCGCAACAATAAAACCATTGTTAGCATGAGATAAACCATAAGAAACCCCTACAGTTGCCAATCTATCTCTAAATGAACCAGTAGGATTTCGAGTTTCATCCTTAATAAAAACTGCAAAACCAAGCTTTTCACTCATTTTTGCTCTGACTAATGGTGTCCCTCCTTCCTTGAGGGAGATTACTTTTTTGACTGGAGGTAAAAGTTCCTTGTATTTCCATACTCCCCTCTCTCGATTTTTCCATTTAGTAATATCTATAGAGGAATAATCATACCTGATCTCAAGAAGTGCACCACATATGCATCTAGGAGGAATAAAATGGCCATATTCTCTTCCACACTTGGCACATTTTATCATTCCACTCACCAAATAAAAATTAGAAGAGAAATTACTTAAGTCTAATGGCATCCAAATTGGTTGGAGCTCTTGTAGAAATACCAAATCTCTTGTGAATACTTGAAGCCAAATCCAAACATTTCTGAGGTTCGCCGTGTACAGTGATTACTCTCTCTGGTCTTGGTCTTACTCTTGCAACATAAGTCATCAATTCTCTTCTATCAGCGTGACCTGAAAATCCATCTATTGTGTGAATCTCCATGTTTATTTGAATAGCTTCAGTTTTTCCTCCTTCTCCAATCATTGGGATCTCTCTAAGACCTCTCTGAACTTGTCTACCTAGTGTACCTTCGGCCTGATAGCTTACGAAAACGAGAGAATTTCTCGGGTCAGATGCTAAATGCTTGAAATACTCAACACTTGGTCCTCCCACAAGCATACCAGAAGAGGCTATAATTATAGCCGGTTCTTCGCTTTCTATAATGTCTTTTCTTTCGTTAGCATTTGCCACTGGTTTGAATATTTCATTTAGGAATGGATTATAACCCTCATGGAATATCTGGTTTCTTAGGTTTTTACTTAAGTACTCTGGGTATGCTGTGTGAATAGCTGTGGCCTCCCAAATCATTCCATCAAGGTAAATTGGGACGTCAAACCCCCCGACTCTGGCATAGTCCTCTAAAGCTATCATGATTTCTTGGGATCTCCCCACTGCCATAGCAGGTATTAAGACCTTCCCTTTTCTCTTTATTGTATGCATGATAACTTCAATGAGTTTCTTCTCCGCTTCTTCTCTGGGCATTTGGTAATCTCTACTACCACCATACGTAGACTCCATGATAAGGGTTTCAAGTCTGGGGAACTTTGCATTTGCAGGCTCAAATAAACGTGTGGGGATGAATTTAAAATCTCCAGTAACAGCTATATTGTGGAGTCCATTTCCAACGTGTAGATGGGCTATTGAAGATCCAAGAACGTGACCTGCGTTGTGTAAAGTAAGTCTGAGATCTGGAGAGATGTCTCTAACTTCTCCATAATCTAAAGTAATGGTGTGTTTGACAACCTCCTTAATGTCTTTCATTCTGTAGAGAGGTTCAACCCCATTACTCTGCTGAATTTCAATAAAGTCTTTTTGGAGAAGAATCATAAGATCCCTCGTGGGAGGGGTGGTATAAATAGGCCCATCAAATAGATTGTATCTAAACAAATATGGCAACAATCCAGAGTGATCCAAGTGGGCGTGAGTGATTATTATTGCATCCAAAAGTCCTTCTTTGAGAACATAGGTAAATTCTGGAGCTTCAAAGTGTGGCAGGCCCTTCTTAGGGTCATTAAGCTCAGCTACATTGACTCCAAAATCAACCAGTACAAAACTCTCATTTGTTTGAAGGAGTAAAGCACTTCTACCAACTTCTCTAAATCCTCCAAGAGCTGTTATTCTTATCCAGTCACTTTTAAGCTCCGGCTTTCTATATATGTTTCTTCCAACTTGCCGCAGGAACTTTCTCCTGTCTTTGCTTTCTGATTGAAGAATCCCTCTAATGGAGTATATGGTCTGGGATTGTAATGGAGGTGTCCTGATAACTTTAGGGGCCCAATAAACTTTTTGTGTAATTTCTCTGAGAGTCTCACCATTTTTTCCAATAACAAGTCCCGGTTTTTTGGCTTCAATTATAACCTCTCCAACAGAAGGATCAAAACTTATATTAGTGATCTCAGCCTCAGAGGGCACTATTTCTTTAATTAGCTCTTCAGCCTTCTCAGGATCCAAAAGAACCTCAGGATCTGGTCTGACACTAATCCTCTTCTTTAAAACTTTAGCAAGATTTTTTATAAGCTCTCCATCTTGCATTACAACTTCAGGATTCTTAACATAGATAACAAGTTCAGGCCCTTCAAATTCAACATCAGTTATCTTAGCTTCTCTAGGTACCATCTGATTTATGATCTCTCTAATTTCCTTTAGGATCTCTTCAACGTTTGTTTCTCTCTTTATCACGCTAATCACCTCTCAGAACTAAAGCTTTTTGAGTATTTTCTCCACTTCTTCTTTAGAAAGCTCTCTGTAACCCTCTTTGTCTATGATAACTGACATTATTCCATCTCCAGTAAAAACATCTCTTTTTATAGCAGTGTTTATGGCTTTTATTGCAAGCTTAACCCCGTTCTTCAGAGTAATTTTTTCACTATATTCATTATCTAAAATAGAGTATGCAAACTCCATACCCGAACCTGCAGAAACATACTTATCTTCGGTAATTCCTCCAGCCATGTCAATTGAATAAAGACTCGGCTTCTCATCATGACCTCCGATTAAGAACCAACCAAAATATGGAAGGTGCTTCTTACCACTTAAAATGTTTGAAGTTAGAGTGGCCAATGCTTTTGTACTCATTTCCTTACCGACTTTTGCTCTGTATAACTTTGCTTCTGCTCTGAGTGCTCTAACAAGGCTCAATATGTCGCCCACCGTTCCTGCTCCTGCCAGTGCCAGGTGATCATCTACCTGGAATATTTTAGTAACTCCCTTTGAAATAACCATATTACCCAATGAAGCTCTCCTGTCTGCAGTTAAGACTACTCCATCCTTACAAACAATGCCCACTGTCGTTGTCCCTTTAATTTTGTCCAAAGCCCACACCCCTTAGGAATATTTTCTTAGCTTGAGAATAGAAACAACTGCTACAGTTGGGCTTTTATTACGGTAGTATTTAAAGTTTTCGCAAAAATGTTAGCTTTTCCACTCTAAAGTTTGAGATACAAAAAACTAAGAACAAGCAATTATACTCACAAATTCCTCGCTTTAGGACAGCAGAAAGATCAACTAAGCTTACCTTCATTACTATATGAAATGGCATGTCTCCAGATATAAGAAAAGCTTTTATTTCATGAAATGTTTCCCAATAATGTAATCTTAGGGGGTATGAAGAATGGGTGTTGAGAAGGTTCCAAAATACAACATTCCAACAAAAAAAGTTGAATACGTTTTTATTGAACTCGATAAAATGAAACCTCATGAGCAACTTGTCCAAAAAGAGCTTGAAGCATTTATTGAGAGTGTAACAGGATCCGGCGTTTTCTGGAAACCAATGCTCCTAGCCAAAGTTCCTGGAGAAGACATGTACCTAATAGTGGATGGTCACCACAGATGGGCTGGGTTAGAAAAACTTGGTGCTAAGAAGGCTCCTTCAGTAATTCTTGACTACTTTAGTGACGATGTCAAAGTCTATACTTGGTACCCAGCTTTCAAGGGTGATCTTAACAAGGTCATTGAAAGATTAAAAGCAGAGGGGCTTGAAGTGCTTGAAGATAAAGAAGCTGAAGAGAAAGCCGAAAGAGGAGAAATTGCCTTTGCTTTAGTTGGTAAAGAGAAGATTTTTACGGTTCCTGGAGCCCTTAACGAACAGAAAAAGGTTAGTAAAGTCTTGGACGAGATGAGTGTCGAAGGAGAAATTGAGCTTATTTATTACGGCCTTAAAGAAGATGCAAGAGAAGACATGGGAAAAGGGGAAATTGATTACGTCTTCATAAGAAAGGCTCCAGGTAAAGAAGAGGTTATGGAACTTGTAAAAAGAGGAGAAGTATACTCTCCAAAGACTACAAGACACGTACTACCATTCATCCCAGATAAGATTGATGTAAAACTTGAAGATCTCTTTTAGTTTTATTCTATCTACCTTTTTTGTTTCACTCTCTTTCAAATCCTTTTGATTATGTACTTCAAGCAACTTTTATATATTTTAGTCTAGAAATATTGACTAGGTGAAATTTTGTGAAAGTGAAACCATTTCTCGTTGAGCGATTTATGGGAGAGTACGAACATAATGTCGAAGTAAATATAGCTGAAACCTGTGTCAAGCCATTCACCCTTGGGGAGTTCCTAGAATTTGTTGGGGAACCAGATTTTCTTGAAAAAATCAAAGACTTGCAACTCACGTACGGATATGTTGAAGGACTTCCAGAACTGAAAGAAGGTTTAAGCAGGTTTTACAAGAACATAAAGCCAGATGATATATTCATAACCCATGGGGCAATAGATGCAAACTTCCAGGTTTTTTACAGCCTAGTTGAACCCGGAGACACCGTTATCTCGATTTTCCCCACATATCAACAGCTTTATAGTGTCCCCGAATCTTTTGGAGCTAAGGTAAAGTTTTGGCGCCTCTATGAAGAGAATAGCTGGATGCCTGACCTTGATGAGCTCAATGAACTGGTAGATAAGAAAACAAAACTAATAGTAATAAACAGTCCTAATAATCCTACCGGCGCACTTTTAGATGAAAAAATGCTAAGAGGAATTGCTGAGATCGCTGAAGATGCAAACGCCTACGTTTTAAACGATGAGTCTTACAGAGGGCTTTACATAAATCCAGAAGATTGGGTCCCCTCGATAGTTGATATCTCAGATAGAGCAATAGCAACGAACTCTTTCTCAAAGCCCTTGTCTCTAACGGGTCTACGCCTCGGATGGATAGCAACTTCAAGCGAGGAGATTGCTAAGGAATTAATCCTTCATAGGGACTATACAACAATTAGTATTAGCTTACTCATAGAAAAGCTCGCTGCACTTGCAATTGACCACGCAGAGAAAATATACGAGCGCAACTTGGAGATACTTCGCAAAAACTTTAAACTCCTTGAAAAATGGATCAAAGAGGAGCCATTGGTGGATTGGGTTCCTCCAAAAGCAGGAACTGTTGCTTTTTTGAGGTATGATCTTGAAATTCCATCAGAAGAACTTGCCATAAGGCTCATAAAAGAGAAGAGTACCTTCCTTGTACCTGGATCTTGCTTTGGCATCGAAAATCATCTTAGAATAGGCTATGGGAATCCTACTGATGTCATGATAGAAGGATTAAAACGCTTTAAAGAATTTTTAGGTTCATGGAGGCGAAATTAAATGATTAAGATTGTCAAGGAAGTTCTAGATGCAGAAAGGAGAATTAGAGATTACATTCGAGAAACTCCTCTGGACTATTCTCCCTTTTTAAGTCAAAAAGGAAATGCCAATGTCTACCTAAAATTGGAGAACTTTCAACTAACTGGATCTTTTAAAATTCGAGGCGTGTTTAACAAGCTACTTTCACTAAGTGAAGAAGAGAAGAAAAGAGGGATAGTAACTGCATCCAGTGGGAACCACGGGGCCGCATTTGCCTATGCCAGCAACGTCCTTAACCTCAATGGAATTGTATTCTTACCTGAAAATGCTTCCCCAGCAAAAATCCAAGATATAAAACAATATAATGTAGAGCTTAGATTTTATGGAAATGATACTGTCAAGACAGAGATTTTTGCTAGAAATTTTGCCGAAGAACAAGAAATGACATATGTGCCTCCCTACAATGATCCAAAAGTCATAGGAGGACAGGGGACCATAGGGATCGAACTTGAGAAGCAACTTGAGAAAATTGATGCCGTTTTGGTTCCGGTAGGTGGGGGAGGCCTAATCTCAGGAATCGCAGGATATCTAAAGGAGACAATTGAAGATGTAGAGATAATAGGAGTTCAACCAGAAAACTCTGCTGTAATGTATCACTCAATAAAGGCGGGGAAAATTCTTGAACTAGAGTCAGAGCCAACACTAGCGGATGGAACTGCCGGAGGAATTGAAAAAGATTCTGTAACTTTTGAACTATGCAGAAAGTATGTGGACGACTTTATCTTACTCTCTGAGGAAGAGATTGCAAAGGCCATTCTTTTAACGCTGGAAAAACATCATATGTTAATTGAAGGAGCAGGTGCACTTTCAGTAGCGGCCTATTTAAAGGAACCCACAAGATTTAAAGGCAAGAACGTTGTCCTTATACTCAGTGGATGCAGGATAAGTTTGGACAGACTTAGAAAAATTTTAAAGGCGTTTGGTTAACTTTCTCTTTTATTTTCTGCCCAAATGACGGAAATTTGTTTTCAAAGATAGGAAAAAAGGAAGCTCAAACCCCAAATTTTTCTTCAATGTATGCTTTCAACAGCTCTTTTGTAGCAAGAATTCCTTTAATATGGGTTCTCTCCATTCCATGGCTTGCATGAACACCCGGACCGATTAAAGCTACTCTAAAGTCCCAACCTGCTCTAAGTGCTGCCGAGCCATCAGAACCGTAGTATGGGAAGATATCGACAACGTAAGGTATGTTTTTCTTTTCAGCTAATTCAATGAGTTTTGTGCTCATTTCATAATCATATGGTCCTGTTGCATCTTTTGCGGCTATTGATACAGCGGTTTCTCTACCAACTACTCCTTTACCCACAACACCCATATCCACAACGAGAAGCTCTTTTGTGCTTGTGGGATAGCCTGATGAACCGCCGTGGCCAACCTCTTCATATGGTGAGAAGAAGAATGCTACTGGAAGGTTTTCAAGTGTCTCCGGCCCAAGATCAAGCATTAAATCAATCATAGCGGCAACGCTAGCTTTATCATCAAGGAAATGTGCCTTGACAAATCCGTTAACATACTCAAACTTCGGATCGAAGGCTATGAAGTCACCTGGTCTTATACCCAGGTCCTCTGTGTCCTCTTTCTTCTCCACTTCGGCGTCGAGCCTTATGTACATGTCCTCCTCTTTTCTCTCCTTTTTCCTTACTTCTTTGTTTACGTGAGCACTTGGGTTCTTTAAGAGAAGGGTCCCTCGGTAGCGTTTTCCAGAGCGAGTGATTATTGTACAATATTCGCCTTCAAACGTCGGCAGAACTAACCCACCAATTGAGGTAAAGCTCAAGTGGCCCTCTGGTAGGATGCCCTTCACCATTGCCCCCAATGTGTCAACATGGCCTGCTATCACGAGTTCTGGCTCTGGATGGTTTGTTGCTATCAATGCTCCCTTGTTGGTGTAGTACGTTTTAATCCCTGCTTCGTTTAACATCCTCTCAATATGTGTGAGAACATCTTTCGTATATCCAGTTGGAGATGGTACCTCAAGAATTTCCCTCAAGATTTCAACGACGCGTTCCATAATATCACCAGAAAAAATTGTAGGCAACGATTGAAAAAGACATCGGTATATGGACCAAAACTTTTTATCTTTTTGTGAAGACTCCTTCCGGGAGGGAGGGGATGAAAACACTCTAAAAGTGAGCACCGAAAAGTTTAAATACTCTTGCCAGTAGTAATTAGTAGTTCAACAATTTGAAAGGTAGCCGGCGATTCCCTCGTTGGAGGGATAGTCGGTAGTGGCCGTGTGAACCGGCCAGTGAGAGTGAGGCTACCGGCAACGGGATGCCGGATGAACTCTCACGAAGCCCCATCCGTTAGGGTGGGGTAGTTCACTCATTCCATTCCTCATAGCCATCTAGATGCAATCAACTGAAAGTGAGGAAATCGGATTACATCCTTTGAGGGAAGATAAGATGATAAAAGCTCTAATCTTTGACGTTGATGAGACCCTCGTGTATTATGAGGGCTATGATGGTAGGGAATGGTTTGAGAAGTGGGCTAAAAGGGAGATAGAAAATCTTGGGGCCAGTGTAGATTTTGAAACATACAAAAAGATGGTAAAGGGAAAACTGCCACGAAGTTGGGTCGAGAACCTCGGTGTAGATCATGTGGAATTCTGGAAAGCCATAGACAGGGCAAACCTTAAATATAGAAAATGGGCCGCAGAGCAGGGTTTAATAAAGGCTTTTCTGGATGTGGATGTCTTAAAAAGCTTCAAAGAAATGGGGCTAAAAATGGCAGCGGTGAGTAATGCCTCTCAAGATTGCACAGAATTTGTATTAAAACTTTTTGACCTAAAAAGGTATTTTGATGTTGTTCTTGGGAAGGACTACAAGTATTTAGATGGTGCTAAACCCAACCCATATCTAATCAAAAAATCCCTCAAAGCATTAGAAGTTTCTCCCAAAGAGGCCCTTGTCGTGGGGGATTCGCTTTCAGATATTTTGGCTGCTCATAGAGCTAGAACCAAGGTCGTGCAGGTAATGAGATTTGGAAAGATAGAGGGCGCTGATTATTATGTAGAAAATTTGAACGAGCTTGTCCAATTGGTACGCTCGCTAATAGATAAGGATTTATAAAGGAACACCCTAATTTATAATGCCCCTGCGCGAGGACCCACCCAACTAATGAAGGTGGGGGCGATGTGGGGGCAACAGCTCGGTCATAGCGAGGTCCCCACGGAAGGGCCTTCCGCGTTACGGAGCGCAATGACCGTGGGAAACCCTGGCCGAGTACACTCTTCTGGCCCGCCTGGGTTAAGCCGCTTGAGATTGCCTTATGGCTTCAATGAGGGCGGTTGTTACGGGCGGGCCACATTTCATGCTAAATCTATTTAACGAGAAAACCCCTATACTTCTGTATATGAA
>Ga0190363_1001331_pt1 | contig 14551 bp, 18 predicted proteins | sample 48721867_MG_FD_161272 | JGI IMG/M metagenome (GOLD analysis project Ga0190363, IMG submission 161272) | Hydrothermal vent microbial mat bacterial communities from Southern Trench, Guaymas Basin, Mexico - 4872-18-6-7_MG | ecosystem: Environmental > Aquatic > Marine > Hydrothermal vents >...
ACTCCTTCGCGATTTGAATTCTAAATGAACCTTCTTTGTCTTCGTACCTGCAGGCCTCAATGTCATTTTCCTGCAGGATTTCGAACAGGAAGTCCCTAACTTCTCTACTTTTAGTCTTAAACTGTATTCTCTTGTAGCTGTGATTTCCTTTCTTCCAATCTTCGACGGTTCCCTCCGAGTCCAGCCAACCGATAGCGTAATATACCCTCATAGCGTTTTCTGTCAACCTTTCCCTCGGAGGCCTCACAGAATGGCTCTTCTTTCCCAGGGGTATGCACCATTCCTCGTTGAAAAACTTAACAATCTCCCTGGAATTGATGTAGAGCCTGAAGCACTTCTTGCCTCGCCGCGTGATCTTGCCCCTTTTGCCAAATAACAGTTGGAACAACCCGTTGATGAAGCTGAGCCATTCTTTGTTGTCTCCATCTATTTGGATGAAATACTTTTGCATGCTTCCATCACCACTAATGACTCCGGCGAGGTAGGATTCTGCGAGTTTCCTTTTCATGTGTGCCATCATGCCCTACTAATTAAATTACTTTATCGTTGGATTTCCACTGAATCACTAGGCTTCTTACTTGGCCCAACCCCATGACCGTACTCCCCAGGCGGCCCGCTTAACGCCTTCGCTTCGGCACTGCATGCCCCCTAAGGACATGCAACACCTAGCGGGCAGCGTTTACAGCCAGGACTACCCGGGTATCTAATCCGGTTCGCTCCCCTGGCTTTCGTCCCTCACCGTCGGACCCGTTCCAGCCGAGCGCCTTCGCCACCGGCGGTCCTCCCGGGATTACAGGATTTTACCCCTACCCCGGGAATACCCTCGGCCCCTCCCGGTCCCTAGGCCACCAGTATCCCCCGCACGCCCTACCCTTAAGAGGTAGGATTTCACAGGGGACTTAATGGCCCGGCTACGGACGCTTTAGGCCCAATAATCGTGGCCACCACTCGGGGCGCCGGGATTACCGCGGCTGCTGGCACCGGTCTTGCCCACCCCTTATTCGGGGAGCTGTTTACACTCCCCAAAAGCCCTACCAGAGGTAGGGCACTCTGGCTGGCTCCCTCACGCTTGCGCGCATTGGGGAAGTTTCGCGACTGCTGCACCCCGTAGGGCTGGGGCCCTTGTCTCAGTGCCCCTCTCCGGGCTTCCACTCTCATGGCCCGTACCCGTCTTAGGCTTGGTGGGCCGTTACCCCACCAACTACCTGATAGGCCGCAGACCCATCCTCAGGCGGACGGGAAGAGCATGGCTTCCCGCCCTTTTCGGGGATAGGACATTCCAGTACCCATCCCCTATGGGGTATTAGCCTCAGTTTCCCGAGGTTATCCCCCTCCTGAGGGCAGGTTGTCTACGTGTTACTGAGCCGTGCGCCGGGAGGTTCCAGCCAACCTCCCAGACTTGCATGTCTGTCCCAGCCAGATAGCAGTGGCCTCCAGCAGGATCAACTGGAGTTGGGGAACACGCTGGGTGTCACCACCTCTCTACTTCGATGATGAAGGAGGAGCTCATCATCACATCTTGTCGCCATAGCCGGAGGTTGGCTTTTCATCGACGGAGCTTGGCTCCTTCTCGAGCCCTCGCCATCTTTTGCTATGGCAATTATACGTGCTCTAAGGCACCAATAAAGAGCCGAAATCAGCTATTTATAAAGGTTTTGATGGGCCAGGGCTGGGATTCGAACCCAGGTCAGAGGCTCCACAGGCCTCCAGTCTACCAGGCTGACCTACCCTGGCCACTCTTGAAAAGAGGATGCGAACCCTTTTAAAAGTTAATCAAGAGGCTGTCTTAGGGTCTAGACCTTCTCGACTTTACCACTATGAGGCCGAGAAAGATCAGGAGGAGACCGAACCACTGAATCGGGCTCAGCCACTCCTCGAATAGGAGGACGCCGAATCCCACGGAGAAGGCGTTGGTGAAGGCAGCAGTCATGGGGGCCAAGTAGGAGACGTCTTTTTTCGCTAGGAGGTGTTGATAAAGGAGGAAGGCGGAGCCGTAAATCAAGCCCAGTAGGGGAAGTAGTAAGAGTTTACCTGCCAAGTCAGAGACCACGAACCATTTCGACACCACTAAGCCCCAAGCGAACAGGAAGCCGCAGGAGAGCTCAAGCCACAATGCACAACACCCCCACTATCATCAAGAGGATCCCGATGAATTCCTTTGTGGTCAGTTTTTCCCCCAAGACGAGTCTTCCGAGCATTAAGGTGAGGACGAGGTTTAAGGTGGAACCTGGTTGGAGGACGGATATGTTCATGAAATTGAGGGCCAAGATCATGACCGGAAAGCTCAAAGAAGCCAGGATGCAGCCAATCAACCACGCCTTGTTCCTCACGAGTTTCTTGAAATCGAGCTCCTTGTTGCCCATCTTCTGCAGGACGTTCCCCATGGAGAGGAGCAGGGAAATCGTCAAGATGAAGGCCAATTCCAATATCATATGCGGGGGGTGGGATTTGAACCCACGCAGCCACTAAGGCACAGGAGCCTCAGTCCTGCCCCTTTGACCGTGAGAACCGCCAGCGGGTTCTCACCCTCTCCCGCAGCCGTTCTCACTTTGACCTGGCTCGGGCACCCCCGCTTAAGCTTAATGCCTACACCTCATTTTAAAAACTTTTAGAACTAAGCAGACCTCTTCCTCTGGAGCCTCCTTTGTCTCTTCCTCTCCCTCATTCTCTTCTTCTTAGTCCTCCACCTAAACTTAGTGATCTTCTTCTTCCACTTCCTTGAGCTTCGCTTCATTTGAGAGAGAATCTCTCGCTCCTTTTAAAGGTTTACGCACTTAATGCATCCCCATGTACTTCTCCAACTCCCAGGAGGTCACTTGAAACTTGAATTCATTCCATTCCCTTCTTTTGATCTCCACATATCTCCTGTGGAGGCCGCCGAGGGCCTTTTGGATCACCTCATCCTTCTCCAATTCAATCAACGCCTCGTGAAGAGAGGAGGGGAGGGTGTCTATGTGTTTGTACTTCCTGTCCTCCTCGTTCAACGCATATATGTTTTCCTCAACCGGTTCGGGCGGTTCTAATTTCTTCTTGATGCCGTCTAACCCGGCCGCGAGCATGACAGTGAAGGCGAGGTAGGGGTTACAAGACGGGTCTGGGCACCTGAGTTCTATCCTCGCGGACTTCTCGTCGAACCACTTTGGCACCCTTATGAGAGCGGATCTGTTCATCCTAGCCCAAGTTATGTAGACGGGGGCCTCAAACCCTGATATGAGCCTCTTATAAGAGTTGACAGTGGGGGAGACGACCGCGCACATGGCCTTTATGTGCTCCATTTGGCCCGCTATGAAGTGATAAGCCAGCCTTGAGAGGTTGTATCTATCCCTTTCATCGTAGAAGAGATTCTCCTCACCCTCGAACAAGCTCTGGTGAACGTGCATGCCAGAACCTGGAGCGCCGAAGATGGGCTTTGGCATGAAAGTGGCCTTCAACCCGTACTTTTGGGCCACGGCCTTTACCACATATTTTGAGGTCATCACACTGTCCGCGATCCTCAGTGCAGAGTCGTACTTGACATCTATCTCATACTGTCCCTTTCCCACTTCGTGGTGAGACGCCTCTGCATCTATCCCCATTCCCTCCAAGTATGAGATCGCCTCCCTTAACACCTTCCTCCCCTCCTCGGATGGTGCCTCGAAGTAGCTACTCTCGTCTACTGGCTCGCCTTGCCTGAAGAGATAAAACTCCAATTCTGGCCCTACCTTGAAGTCGTATCGCGTTTCCGAAAGGGTCTTTTTCAGGATGGACCTAGGATCACCTTCGAAGGGTTTCCCGCTCGACCCACAAACGTCACAGATGAACCTGGCAGTGTCCTCCAACCAAGGGATTTTGGTGTATGTTTTTGGGTCTGGTCTCAGGAACATGTCGCTTTCCTGGATCCTAGCAAAGCCCTCTATAGATGAGCCATCGAACCACACACCTTTCTTCAAGGCATTCTCCAACTCCTTCACGGGGATTATGATCTCCTTAATGACTCCCAGGATGTCAGAGAATTGCAAGTTCACGAATCTTATACCATCCTCCTTTATCCTCTCGAGGACCTGCACGTATCAAGAGAGGAGAGGTGATTTATAACCTTTTCTGCAAGAAACATAAAAAGTCCTGAATAACAAAAAACAGTATGAAGTGCATGTTCTGTGAGAGAACGAGCGAGGGTTTGATTCATGAAACAAGTTACTGGAGAGTTGTCCTCGCGTTCGAGCAGAGTTATCTGGGCAGATGCTTGGTGGTGCTGAAGAGGCATTGTGGTGATTTAGCAGAACTCAGGCCAGAGGAGTGGTCGGACTTCGCAGAGCTCGTCAAGAAACTCGAGTCAGCCCTCAGAAAAGCTTTTGGCGCTACCATGTTCAACTGGACTTGCCTGATGAACAATGCCTACCAACATGACCCGCCCAATCCTCATGTTCACTGGCACTTCAGGCCGAGATATGACCATGAAGTGAAGTTCGCTGGGGTTGTTTTTAGAGACCCGGGTTTTGGGCATCATTACGATAGGATGAGGGTTCAGAGAGTTTCAGAGGATGTTAAGAGAAAGATCATTGAGGAAATCAAGCAAAACTTGGATTAGCCCAGCATCCTGCGCGCCCTGGCATAGGTCGCGTGTAGTCCCCTCCTCTCCATCACGGGCAAGATCTCCTTCTCCCCCACGAATATGAGGAGCCCCTTCTTTAAGGAGAGGGAAGAGTAGGGCACGGGCTCTGTCCTGATCGGTACCCTCATTCCAAAATGACTTGAGTAGGGCTCCTCTATCACTATAGGTCCCTTTTTCACCTCACCGACCTTATTCCTATCGAACTCCACGTACCTCTTGGTGGGGATTACTATCTTCCCCTCCCTGTGAGAGATCTTACCAGGACCCAGGATCCCTAAAATGTAACTTCTTTCCACGGAGAAGAACAATGGTTCTATTTTCTCTGGGGGCACGATCCCAGGGCAACCGGTTATCTCCTCCCTCTCCTTGACCACGAGGATCTGTTCGCCTTCCTTTAACTTCGACTCCAAGTCACTGGAGGGGAAACTCAACCTAAAATCGAGACTCTCTGGGCGTGGTAACACCTCCATAAAGATTCACGGGCCCCAACATTTAAATCTTTTACCTCGCGATCTCGTAGCTCCCCACTTTTTTCCCAAGTAATCCCTTTACTTCTGCCACTGTATACTTCCAGATGATCCCGAACTTGCCCTCTTTCCTTACCCTCCTACTGTCCATCTTGATCTTGACTTTCAAGTGGCATATCTTGGTGAGCTTCCTTACCCTCCTCGCCAACTCGTGGTCCTCTCCTGCGAGGAGCTCTTCATTGTAACCTCCCACCTTTTCGAATACGTCCTTCCTAATGATGGTACAGAAGCCAGGGGAATGGCCTATCCCTAGGAGATTAAACAGCTCGCAGAAGAGGTAGCTGGCCCTGTAATAAAACTTTAACAACAAGTCATCCTCGAAGGGGGTCCACTCGCACGTGGCTGCATCGCATTTCATCCTCTTGACTTCCTCCACGAAGTTTGGGGGCAGGATGACATCAGCGTCTATGAAGGTTAACACGTCCCCTCTGGCGTGCTTCGCCCCCAAGTTCCTCCCCCTCCCTATCCCCCTTTCCTCAGCGATCACGAGCCTACATCCGTATCTCCTAGCTATCTCCCTCGTCTTGTCTTTCGAGTTCCAGTCCACCACGATGACCTCAAAATCTTCATCCGTTTGTCTCTTTAAGGATTCGAGGAGTCTTGGGAGGTACTTCTCTTCCATGTGGGTGGGGATGATGATGGAAATCATGAACTTAATTCGGTGGTGGATATTAAAAACATTACCTGGGAGAAATGACCACCAAAAAGTTAAAAAGCTCTACAAGTTCCCAAGGATGTTTTGGGTGTGTCCGCGAGTTCGACTCTTTCTGCTAGAGGTCAAGAGAGTAGTTGCCCCCGCCGGGATTTGAACCCGGGTCTCAGGCTCGAAAGGCCTGCATCCTTGGCCGGACTAGACGACGGGGGCTCTCTTATTCTTTGGTGGGGAAACAATATAAACGTAACCATCCCGTTAAGGACATGAGGGTCGCCTTTCTCGCCCCAGAGTTCCCACCTCACTGTTTCGGTGTCGGAACGTATTGTAAGAACTTGACGGAAGCGCTTGCTGATAAAGGCGTAAAGATAGAACTGATCTCCAGCGCGAGGAGATATGAGCATGAGAACATCAGGCTCCACTCAACCAAGCTATCTGGTCCTATCCCCGTTCAGTGGGCGGGTTTCTTCTTCCTTTCTAATTTTCACCTCATGAGGTTAAGAGATGTCCCTTTAATCCATGACAATTCCTTCCTTCCTATTCTCTCTCACAGGCCCATCGTCGTGACCTCTCATTATCTCTCTACTGTTTTCCAGAGAAAGATGAAGGCGAGGCGCCTCTTCACCTTTGGTAGATTTGTCATGTTCACCCGTCACTTAGAGTTCAAACTGGAAAAGAACAGCATGAGGAGGGCGAAAGCTGTCATCTCTCTCTCCCCTTCCATGACCGAGGAGATGGTGAAGGAATACGGCGTGGAGAGGGAGAAGATAAGCCAGATCCCTAATGGGATCAAGTACTCAGAATTTAAGAGGGATGAAGATAAGGAGGATTTCGTGCTTTATTCCGGGAGATTGACGGAGCAAAAGGGCATCTTGGAACTGCTGGATGCCATAAAGCTTTGCAAGAGGGAGTTGAGGATGACGGGAGAAGACGTGTTCGGCGGGAAGTGGATAGAGAGAGTGATCAGGGAAAAAGGGGTCAAAAAATACGTGCATCTCCTCGGGTTCTTGGAAAGGAAGGAGTTCATCGAAGTCCTCGGGAGGGCCAAGGCCTTCGTCTTACCTTCTCTATATGAATCTTTCGGGATAGTGGCTCTGGAGGCCATGGCGAGCGGAACCCCTTTGATCATATCTAATGGGTGCGGTCTTTCTGAATACTTGGAAGATGGGAAGAACGCCCTCGTGGTGAGTCCCAAGGCTGGAGAAATAGCTCAGGCCATAGAGAGGCTCATGGAGGACCTTCGATTATGGAAGAAGCTCAGGAGAAATGGAATGAGGTTTGCTAAGAAGCTCGATTGGTCCAGGATCGCTAAGAGAGTGGTAGAGGTCTATGAAAGTGTCCTGTGAGGAACTGAGGAGAAACTTAGAGAAGGTTGATTTGAGTGAGCTTGAGAGGATCTTGGAGGAATGTGGGTTCTCCAAGGTCGACGAGAAACTCAGGAAAGAAGTGGAGCTCATCTGTAATTTCAACAGTCCTCCTGAAGGTGTGAAGGAGATGGGGAGGCTGGGGGAATACTTGGCCTCTAGGGTGAGAGCCTATCTTTGGGCAAACCAAGTGTTTTGTGACCCTCCTCCCGAACTCATTTATTCAACCTCTCGAGATCCTTTAGTTAACCTCCCTGACAAGTTCAATCGAAAGGTGACTTCTCCTCTTTCGAAGCTAGGAGGCTACTACCTCAAGACGGAGGACTCCTTACTCTGTGCCATCCCAAAAGGGGAAGAAAAAGGAGAACTCTTCTCTTTCAGGAGGTATGAAGTGTACAAGGGAGGTTCCCTGGAGAGGGTAGTGGAGGGTATCTTGAAGGAGTTCGTTGAACCATTGATCAGAAGAAATGGGCCCGCTGGGATTTGAACCCAGGACCTCTGGTTTGCTTAGGACGCAGCCCTATAAGACCAGCGCCCCACCAGACTAGGCCACGGGCCCGCAATTTGAAAGATGAAGAAGTGATTTTAAATCTTTCTCAGTACTTGAATTTCAGGAGGATGAAGGAAGCCCCTAAGACGATCCCGCTGATGAGGACGGGCCTCAGGTAATCAATCCACATGAGGGCATAAGTCTGTTCCGAGTAACTCAAGCCCAACAAGGCGAGGAACGTGGGATTGGTGAAGGTGTAGTAGCAGAAGAAGCCCAAGAGGGCGACGGCCAACGAGGAGATGGGGCTGGCACCGAAGATGAAGAGCACCACGAAGGTTATCATACCCACTATGAAGATGGGCCCCATGAATTCCATCATGTAAGGCTTGAAGTTCACTCCCAACAACCCTAAGAACTGAGGGTTCATGAGTCTCTCGTAGAGGATAAAGAAGAAGATCAAAAGGAGAAGTCCGACGAGGACTCTTTGGGGTTCCAGTTCCATGATTTATTTCAAGAACTCCTTAATCTTAAATGTTACCTTCTCCTCCTCCACCTCTTCTTCCTTCCCGCTCTCCATGTCCTTTACCGTCACCCTTTCCCTCTTCCCAACGATGACGACGCATCTTATCTCCCTCTTATCAGCGTACTCTAGTTGTTTCCCTAAACTCCTCTCCATCAAGTTCATCTCCGTGTTTATCCCCTCATCCCTCAACTTCTCAGCTATCCTTAAGGCTCTCTCCTTTTGGTTCACCTCTGCCACGAAGACCTTGGCCTTCACTCCGGGGTCCTTGATCATCCCTTCCTTTTTCATGATCTCTATGATCCTCTCGAGACCCAACGAGAGCCCGGTAGCTGGGATGTCCCTTCCGGAGAACATCCCAATTAACCCATCATATCTCCCGCCTCCGGCGATAGAACCGAACTCACTGGATATCTCGAAGACGGGACCCGTATAATAATCCAAACCTCTTACTAGGGATATGTCAAAGACGTATTTCACCTCGCATTCATCCAAGTAGTTGAATAACTCTCTCAGTTCCTTTGACCCTTCGCTCTCTCCGAATCTCTTCTCCACTTCCTTTAAGTCCCTGACCTCCAACAGTTCGATGATCTCCCTCACTTTCTTTATCCCCCTCCTCTTCAACTCCTCCTCCACACCCTTCTCCCCGATCTTGTCCAGTTTGTCCATGGCCCTGAAGGCTCCTGTGGGCCTTTTCACCCCGATCTTCCCCATGATGTAGTTCATCAGCTTCCTGTTGTTTATCCTCACTACTGGCTCGAATCCTAACTCCTTGAGCGCCCTGAAAGCACAAGCCACTACTTCCGCATCCGCCACCATGCTCTTGCTCCCCACGATGTCTACATCACATTGATAGAACTCCCTATACCTCCCCCTCTGGGGATTGTCATACCTCCACACCTTATCTATGGCATACCTCTTGAAGGGGAGGGGAAGTTGTGGGTTGCTGGCTATGACTCTCGCTAGGGGAGCGGTTAGGTCGTACCTCAAGGCGAGCCATCTCCCTCCCCTATCCTGAAACTTGTAAATCAGCTTTTCTTCTTCCCCATACTTTCCCTCCAAGAACTTCGCGTATTCCAGGGCTGGAGTTTCCGCGGGTTCGAACCCATAGAGCTCGAAGACCCTCTTTATCTTCTCGATCACTTCCTCCCTTATCCTCTTCTCCTCTGGGAGGAAATCCCTCATTCCCTTTGGAGGCCTCAACTCCATGCTCTTTATACCTTTCCCCTCCTTTTTACTTTTGCTGTAGGGTCGGCGCTGGGATTCGAACCCAGGCCTGGGGCTCCACAGGCCCCTGTGCTACCACCTACATCACGCCGACCATCGAAGAGCCTGACGACGAGCTTTCCCAAGTCCGTTAAAGAACCTCCTGAGACGAGTCCTAATCCCCTCAACCTGGTATAATTCCACCTCACAGTGGACTCAGGCAAGGAGAACTTTCCACATATAGAAGCTATGGCTTTGGTCTGGTTCTCAAAATCCTTTTCACCCAACTCTCTGAGAATGAGGATCTGTTTTCTATTAAGAGCCCTAACTAGAAGGAGCTTCAAACCCTCGATTTGTGTTGGAGTTGCATCACCGACACCTAATCTTCACTTTTACTCAGGACTTAAATACTTTTTCCGCGAATTTTCTCGCACTCTTTCGGTGAGGATCATCCTCAAGGGCTTCAAACGATACGGAGCCCTCCCCCTTGTGAAGGTTATGACGTTTGCTCCCAATTTCTTCAAAGTTTCTGGCACTCTTTGGTAATAGGGACAGTTTTCCTCTCCGATTGGGATGAAATAGATTTTCTTTCCCGTGTTGTAAAATCCCGTAACGTATGCCGCGAACTCTAGCCCGCTATTTGAGACGCGTCTTACTTCGTTTCCCTTCACTGCCACTGCCTCATCCCCTAGTTCCTTTAGTTCTCTTGTCAATGTCTCTTCTAGCCCCCCGGCGGAATGAACTAATCTCCCTTCATCGTCCAAAAGGTCCGTGATGTTCGGGGTGAGACCTTTTCTCTTAAGAACCTTCATCAGGGAATCATAGATATCGGAGGCTGGCACCCTCAGCGTACCTCCCTTCCTCCTTATAGTCAGAGAAGGAATTTGGACGAGAGGCCTTTCCTCCTCTTCTATCTTTTCTATTTCAAACCCTTCTATGAGAAGGGCATACTCTGTGAAGGAGATGGGGACTTCCAACTTCATCCTTCGTAAGAGAGTTCTCAGTTGTTTCATGTTCATGGAGACCAAAATCTCACTCCGCTTTATATAATTATCTGAGAGGAGTGACACCCAATCAAAAGGTTTTAAACCCCTCAGGCCCAAGTTAATTCATGGAGGAAGTAGGAAGGGTGACCCATTTCTTCAACAAGATAAGCGTGGCCGTTGTGGAGCTAAACGGGACTTTGAAGGTAGGGGACAACATAAGGATAAAAGGGAAGAACACGGACTTCGAACAGACCGTGGAGTCCATGCAGATAGAACATAAACCGGTCGAGGAGGCGGGACCAGGAGACTCGATAGGATTGAAGGTGAAGGAAAGGGTTAGAGAAGGGGACATCGTTTACAAACTTTAACTTTCTTTTTCAAAACATTTTTATATGTTCCTCTCAAGTGATAACAAATATGGAGGAAGTCAAAAAGACCCTCGCCGAGATCCTGAAGGGTCTTAAGATAGTGGGCATGGACATACCCCACTTGGAGAACATCGTGAAGGAAAGAGAGGACAGCGAACTCGAAGTGGTGAAGCCCCTCAAAGCAAGTTACACACCAGAAGTGATAAGAGAAGCTTATGAGAGATATGGATCCTTCGCTCTGAGGAGCCGTTCATTCGATTTCTCGCTTGAGGTGGAGGAGGGCTATTTGGTCCTGAAGTTCGACTTTCCCCCGACACAGGGGGCCATAAACTCGTTGAACTCGTTGAGGGGGATGCTCCCCGATTACGAAGTGAAACCCCAACACAAGCAGGTGATGATCCCGGATGTGAGTGGGATGGGGGGGGAGGTCTTTTACCTCCCATCTTTCTTGTTCTGAGTAGAGATCCATAAGTCTTTGAAGGAGGAGCAACAAAAGAGTTAGTTTCCTGAAGAACTTGGAGAAGGTCTTGAAGAAAACTAGTAGGATTTATTTCACTAACCTAAAAAAATTAAACCCAGTATTATACTTTAGAGAACGATGAGATTGCAAGAGACACTCAAGACGAGGAAGCTGATAATTGGGGCATTACACTTCAAACCCTTACTCGGTTATGAGGGTTTCACCGATCTTTCTGACATCCTCAAGACCGCTTTAAAGGATTTAAGGGCCTTCGAGAGAGGAGGAGTAGATGCTGTCATAGTGGAAAACAACTACGACATACCTCATAAGATATTCGTTGGTCCTGAAACGGTTTCCGCGATGACGTTTCTGACATTAAATATCGTTCAAAAGTCGAGGATACCAATTGGTGTCAATGTACTTTGGAACGATTACAGGGCGGCGTTAAGTATCGCTAAGGTTTGTGGGGCAGAATTTGTCAGAATACCTGTTTTCGTCGACAACGTGAGAACGGATTTTGGAGACATCTATGGAGAGGCCGAGGAAGTCATTGAGTTCAGGGAGAGAATCAAAGCGAAAGATGTGCTCCTTTTCACGGATATCCAGGTGAAACACGCGAGGATGCTCAAGGAAAAAGAAATAGAAGAGTCGGCGAGGCAGGCAATCGCCTCTGGCTCTGATGCCCTGATAGTGACAGGAAGGTGGACGGGAGAAGTACCAGATTTGAAGAAGTTGAGGAGGGTGAGGGAGGCTGTAGGGGATTTCCCCATACTAGTTGGCAGTGGGGCTAACAAGGACAACATAAGGGAACTCCTCAGGTACGCTGATGGCTGTATAGTTAGCACCTCTCTGAAGGAGGGTTCTAGAAGGAGGGACGAGAGAAACGTTAAACCTTATGAGTGTAGGATTGATGAGAGGAAGGTTAAGGAGTTCGTGGAGGTGGTTCGCCAAGTCAGTTAAACGCCCCGGGCAGACCAGCCTTCCGCCGTCGAACGCCCACAGCTCTTGAACCCTACTGAGACCTATTAAGACAGAGGAAATTTATTAAGGTTACGATCTTTAAACCACTAAATTGTTTTAAGGTTTCAGGTTCTTAAATTTCCCTAGCATGGAGAAAAAGAAGACAGAACGACCCTTTACTTGGTTAGTAAGAACTCATTATACACTGAGAAACATCAAAGAAGCTTTGATAGAAAATACTAGTTTAGTTCCGAAGCAAAAATATCTACTTAAGGAGGTCATTGATTCGTTGAGGGAAAATGTATTCTTTAACAGGAAAAAGGATCTGAGCAAAGAGCAACTAATGGAAATTTCAAGGTGCATGCAAAACGCTTGGATTAACGAAGCCTTTCTTCGAAAATCGCGAAAGATTCCATTAGAAAACGTTTTCTTCTTCCTCGACTACGTATGCTTTTACTATTCCATGTACAGTTCATTGTCGGCGGTAGTGAGAGCTCTTGAACCCTCACTTAGAAAGCAGGGACACGAAATTAAGATCTTTTGTTATAATGAAATACTAATCCGAAATAAAGAGATCAGAAAAGTAGTCAAAAAACCTTTTTCGCTGGTCATAAAACAAAGCAACATCTACAACTTAAACTCATCACAAAAAGTGAAAGCTGATAAAACTTTTTTAAGAACCTTAAGAAGAGCAATTGAAAAAGGAAAAGTCTCGGAATATCTGAAAGAGGGCGAACGTACTTTAAGGGTGTTGCGCACTTTGCTTAAGTTTTATGACACAGAATATAGTGAGAAGGCCAAAAAAGCAGTTTCAATAATCAACTACCTTATGCGGTGTCGACATTTTTTCCATTACCGCTCTTCTTCTATTTTTGATGAAAAATATGTGATCAATAGATATCTAAAACCTCTAAAAGAGGATATGCAGTTCGTCATCTGTTGTTTCAATGCGTGCAATGAGCTTTTTCTCAAACATTATGCTAAAGTAGATTTGGAGTCAATTTTTGAAAACTTTAAAAAGAAGGTTGAAAAGAATGTTGAGTTACAACCACTGTTCGAACATGGTATTGTTCCAGTAAAACCTAAGAAAGAAACTACATTTCCAGTAGAGTTCAATTTTATAGAAAAGCGTTTAAGTCTCCTCTAAAAAAGAGGAAAAGCTCATTTTCCTCTGCAAAACCCCTTCGCATTCATAACGACCCTCCCCTCATTTATCAACTCGAAGAGCGCCTCTTGAAATTCCTTGAAGTTTATGTCATATTTACAAGCAACATCAAGGAAGAGCAGGTAGTCGTACTCCCCGCCTTTCGGCTTGCTCTCTTGAGCTTTTCTCAACTGTCTGAGGATCTCCCTTTTTATGGCTTCCTTGCTCTTTAACTTGGGATAAAAGTTTTGGAGTTTCATTTCATAGAAAGAATGGGGACGAGAGGTATTTAAAGGCGCAAAGTTCACAAGATGATTGAACACTAATATGGTGGAGTTAAAATGTGTAGATTGTTCGGAGTGATAGCTAATAAACCTGTAGACATAGAATTCTCGTTTTTCAAAGCAGATACGCCTTTCGAAAAATTTTCAGAATCAAATCCTCATGGGTGGGGAATAGCCTGGTACGAAAATTCGACTCCGAGAGTTTTTAAAGAAGGGTGGAAAGGTGGAAAGTATTCCTTCAATAGAGTCAGAGAAGTGAAATCAAGAATCATTATTTCTCATGTAAGGTATGCAACGCATGGCGAAAAAACAGATGTTAATGCACATCCTTTCATTTATGATAGGTTTGCATTTGCTCATAACGGAAGCGTAAATAGGAAAAAGATCATTTCACATTTAGATGAGAGCCTTGTAAATGCTATCCAAGGAGAAACAGATTCCGAAGCTTTTTTTATGTTGATTGTGCAATCCTTCCGAAGCGAGAAAGATATCATAGAAGCAATTCGTAATTCTGTTGACATTGTAAGAAGATACGAATATTCATCTCTGAATTTTCTTTTGTCGGATGGAACTAGTCTATATGCTTTCAGAGACGCGAGAAGAAACGAGAGTTATTACTCACTTTACTATCTAGAAAGAGATCCCAACAAATATCAACCGTTTGAATATATGTCAGAGGAAACCAAACAACTATTGAGAAGCAAATCTTTACTAGGAGAGAAAGCAGTGATATTTTCTTCCGAGCCACTAACTAAAGGAGAAAGTTGGAGAGAAATCGAAATTGGAGAACTAATTGTAGTTGACGAAGACCTAAATGTTAAAAAGGTGCAAATATAATAGTCCGACCGCTAGACACCGAGAATTGAAAAAAAAGAGGAGAAACATTAAGTCCGTCTAAAATAAGAAAAGAAACGTTTCACCCTCCTGAGGAAGGTGAGTCTCGGCTTTATTTCCAGCCCCATCTTCCTCATGATGTGCTTGTAGGACCTCAAGAGAGAG
>Ga0190363_1001332_pt1 | contig 14550 bp, 22 predicted proteins | sample 48721867_MG_FD_161272 | JGI IMG/M metagenome (GOLD analysis project Ga0190363, IMG submission 161272) | Hydrothermal vent microbial mat bacterial communities from Southern Trench, Guaymas Basin, Mexico - 4872-18-6-7_MG | ecosystem: Environmental > Aquatic > Marine > Hydrothermal vents >...
AAATCTCAACAATCGCCAATAAAAGGATCGACGAACCAATCAATGTCCATGCGGTTATGATCTTATCTATACTCAAGAAATGTACTGACCTAACAATGGATTCCAGTTTTTTATCTCTTAGTGTGCTAACTATTACGATTGCAAATATACTACATATAAGTATAAGAAATGCATTCATTATATCCACTATACTTGTCGCTGTTGAATATATTTCCATGTTACCTAATTCCATGTTAGTTAAAATATTTATTTTTATTATTATATTTATACCTTTCTTTTTTTCTAGCACCGCAGAATTTCGAACCTCGCCAAGATTCTTTCCCTCACCATCTTTCTTACTTATCAGATATCCTCTATCACATCCCCCGCCATTATCTCTCTATACTTAGATGGAAACAACTTGGAAATCCTATCCCTGTACGCAGTACAATGACAGGGCATTATCTTATCGATATTCTTCAGAATTTCAAATCTGTCAAAGTCATGTAGTCCGCCGATAATTGAATGAATTCTCCCGAATTCCCTTGCCTTTTCAACAATTTTGTCAACCCCGGGATGTGCACAGCCGGTTATGATATTTATCCCATTATCGGTCTCTATGAGAAGGGATTGCTCCTTTATCCATGAACCCAATTCTCCAGTCGTATACACACCGTCAGAGATCTTCGCAGAATTCTCAACCTCATAGAGAGTAGTTCTTTGGGAGATTTCACTCTTAAGATGCTCGGAGAAGGATTTTGGAACAAACACATCTGGACTGCATAGGTCGAGAATCTCCGCCACACATCCAGTGTGATCCCAATGTTGATGTGAAAGGAATAATATATCAATATCCCTTATGTTTAGATTCATTTTCCTAATGTTATGAAACAAAATGGTGCTATCCCAGCCCGTGTCAAATAAGATATTCTTATCTGAGGAAATCCAACACGAAAACCCCCAGCCCGACTTAAAGGTATTCCTTGAGTTGTTGTCATATAGGATGTAGATCTTCATTCTGCGCCAACAGTTTTAATTTCATCCATATTCTTTTAATCTCCTCCGCAACCTCGTTGGATGGAAATTCAACTATGCTCTTTAACTTTATCATTGCCCTTACGACACTCTCATCATATGGAATCCTTCCCAAAATTGGGATTTCATTCTTGGAACAGAATTTCTCAATTCTCCTCGTATTTTCCTCATTAATGTCAAATTTATTAATACATATTGCAGTATTTATCCCGAAATGTCTTGCAACCTCCACAATTCTGTTGAGATCATGAATTCCGGAGAGTGTGGGCTCCGTAACTACTAAGGCGATATCAACCCCAGAGAGTGACGCAATTACTGGACATCCAATTCCCGGGGAGCCATCTATAAGAATCATGTCCCTATTTTCGCTCTCCGCAATTTGCCCGGCAATCTTCTTTACCTCTGTTACGAGTTTTCCGGACGCCTCTTCTCCGATATTCAGTTTTGCGTGAATAAATGGTCCAAATCTCGTATCTGAGATATAGATCTCACCCGCTCTTCTGTCAATCATCTCTATGGCACCCTGAGGACAGATAAATGCACAGGCAGAGCAACCCTCACACTTAAATTCCAGAATATTTAGATTTTTGTCTATTGCACCAAATCTACAAACATCCCTGCACCTTCCACATTTTATGCACTTAGACCAGTCCTTGACTGGAATTTTCATCGCATAGAATGGAATTTTTTTTAATATCTTTGGCTTTAGTAGTATATGTAAATCCGGAGCATCTACATCGCAGTCCGCAATAACTGCATTCTTGGAAATTGACGAAAATCCCGCGGTTAGTGTAGTTTTTCCAGTACCGCCCTTGCCACTAATTACCAAGATTTGTTTCATTTTTTATTCCATTAAATACATCGATAAATTTTTCTCTCCATTCTGGCATTTCATCAACAAATGGAATCCCCCTTGAATATAATTCGGCAATTTTTTTATCGTTGGGAATTTTCATCAGTATTGGAATCTCCTCTTTATTGCAGAAATTCTCGACTCCAGAGTCTCCGATATCGCATCTATTTATTATGACACCAAATGGAACCCCCAATTTTCTGCACAATTCTACCGAAATTCTCAGGTCATAGAGACCAAAGGGTGTGGGCTCAGTAACCAGAATGCAATAATCTGCATCACTAACAGTCTCGATAACCGGACATGCAGCCCCCGGTGGTGCGTCGAGGATCATATTCCCATCATCGTTTACAATTTCCTTTAGTCTTCTGATCAATGGAGTTGACATTGCTTCTCCAATATTCAAAACTCCCCTGACGAATTCAATTCCCTTTCCATTCCCACTTTCTATTATCCCAATGACTCTTTCCCTTTCGGTGATGGCATTCGATGGACAGAGGAGTGAACATAATCCGCAACCATGACACAACTCGCCAAAGACCGTTGCCTCATTTTGAAGAACAACTATCGCATTATATTGACAATTTTTGGAGCATTTGCCACAACCGGTACATTTCTCATTATCTATAACCGGCACCGGAATGGAAACATCCTCTATCTTCTTAAGATTTAGATTAAGAAATAAATTGCAATTCGGTTCTTCTACATCACAATCAACTAATTTTACATTCCCAACAGAGAGTGCAAGATTTACTGCCACCGTGGTTTTTCCCGTTCCGCCCTTTCCAGATGCAACAACTATTCTCATTCTTAGGGCCTCCTCCTGAGCACTTCAATCTTATTCATGGGTTTAACTCTCGGTCTTTCAGACTCATAGACTGAAATAAAATTCATCCCCTCAAAGTTTTTCGATATCTTTTTTATTTCATTCTCAGACAATGGCTCAACGGGACAGGGTCTTAGGGGTGTGTTAATCTGAACCTCATCTGGATCTAACTCCCTTGCAAGAGATGCGATTTCTTTTGCATATCGCTCATTTTCCTTAACAAACATTATCTGCAAGGAGAATTTTCCATCAAACAAGTTTCTAAATTTTCTTAGTCCTCTCAGGATCAAATCAAATTCTATCTCTTCTACTGGGCGGTTTATCTTTTCCAATAAATTCTGATTTGGAACATCCAACTTCGCGATCACATGATCCAATCTCCTCAATTCATTCACGATTTCATTTTTATGGAGAAGAGAAGAATTTGTCAGAATTGCTATTGGGAGATCCGTCATTTCTCTTATAACATCAATAATCTCATTAAGATTTTCAGCCAAGGTCGGTTCTCCGGTTCCAGAAAGTGTTATCACATCTGCACTAACCTTATCGATTATCCTTTCGATATCTTCTCTTACTTTGTCTGCTTCTACAAATTTTCTTCTTTCTGATATCTTTCTTGAGGTTCTCCCGAGTTGACAATAGATGCAATCAAAATTACACACCTTCTTTCCGCAAATCGGATCAACTCCAAGAGACCTGCCCAATCGCCATGAAGGTACGGGACCATAAACTGAATTCATCTTAATGCCCCTATCTTCCCTTCAATACTGGCTTCGGCATCCCTTCTGTCATCGATCTTTATATTGGTTACTACCCTTTTCGCCCCGGCTCTAAACACCGCTTCATGAGCCATCCCAATAATCCTAAATAATTCTCCAATATCTCCGACTTCTATAACTGTTCCCATCGCTCCCGGTTTAACCGTTATGTCTTCATTCTTTATGGCACTTATCGCCGCCTTGACATATCTGCTAACGCTGGTACTCCCAGTCCCAATGGGTATAACGCTAAATTCCGCAATGATCATTTTTCAAGTTTTTCAAGTTTATTTAATCTACCTCTAATCTCATCCTCTGGAACCACGCCAACTATATAATCCACAACCCTACCATTCCTAAAAAATAGTAGTGTTGGTATGCTTCTTATACCTAACCTCTTTGCAATTTCCATATTCCTATCGATATTTAATTTTCCAAATACAATCCTCCCGGAATACTCTTCAGATAGTTTTATTATTCTTGGCTCAAGAATTCTACACGGCACACACCATTCCGCCCAGCAATCTATTACAACAAGTGGGTATTTACTTAGAATTTCCTCAAAATTCTCACTGTCGACCTCTATCGGCTTCTTTGGATATTCCAATTTTCTTTTCAATTCCTCAAGCCTTCTTTTCCTCAATTCCTCAAGTTCATCATCATCCATTTTTTTGCCCCTTTAACACATATAGAGCCGCGTATCTTCTATCATTGGTTGCAAAGATTCTCTCTTTGTTAACATTAATGCCGAGAAAATATTCGTCCTCAACCATAAAATAATTTGACACGGAATTCTTTATCTCTCCGAGGTCTAAATGCTTGACCCTTCTAAAATACGAATTTTTACTCTTCATATGATATTTGAAATATTCTGATTCTGGATTCAGAATCATCGCGAGAAATTTTCCATTTTTTGATAGGGCGCTGTGCGCTTCTTTCAATGCTATCTCGTAGTTTGGAATGAATTCAAGTGTTGTTAAATAGAAGATTCCATCAAAAGACTCATTCCTAAATGGAAGACTCTCTGCCCTCGCTTGTATAAATATCTTATCGCTCCTTCTTTTCGCTTCGATGAGCATTTCCTTAGATTTATCAATTCCTATTATATTCAGATTAGATAATCTCTCCTCTATGGAACCTATTCCACAACCAACATCGAGAATTCTATTACATGATTTAAACCATTCTCCAATATAATTAGATTCAATATTCATTATCTCCATACCGAATCTACTCTCATAGAACTTGATAAATTTTTCTGTATCTTTCATCGGTTTTTAATGTTTATGTCCCCTACATCCATGCTCATAGGTGGCTCTCTGCAGTTTTCCTCGTTTCCACATTTCTATGGCTTCCCTTACTGTTCCGTGAGCACCAACAAAGACTTCAATGCCCAAATTTTCAAACATTTTAATCGCTCTGAACCCCAAGGCAGAGCATATCATTATATCCACTCCCTCCTTCTTCATGATCTCTGGTGGTTTTCCGATACCGCCCATATGCTCACTTGTATTCTCTATAACCCTGAAATCCATCGTGTCTGAATCGATGATTGTGAATGCTGGTGCTCTTCCGAAATGCTCTGATACCGAGTCATCCAGGCCTTTATTTCCCGAGGTTGGAATTGCGATCTTCATTTTAATTCACTGTCTCCTTCCATATCCCATTCCTCGTCCTCCACCTCTTCCCATTCCATATCCAATACCAAAATGTTCTCCGACTGTTGGCGTTGTTATTGGCTTAATATCTCCATTCAGGTATTTCATTAAGATCTCTTTTACATTGCCACGCGTCTGAACCATCTTAATTCCTGCCTTTTTCAATATCGTTGCAGAATTTGGGCCGAAATTTCCCGCGATGACCGTATCTACTCCCTTTTCAACCATTAATTGAGATGCCCGGATTCCAGCCCCACCTGCAGAAGATGCAGATTCATTTTGAATTACTTCGACCTCTTTTATCTCCCCATTATCTGCCTCAACTATTGTGAATGTTTGACATCTTCCAAAAACTGGGGAAATCTGATCATCTAAACCCCCACTGGTAGTTGCAACGGCAATTTTCATTTTTGTTCCTCTAATTCCTGAAGTCTCTTCCTGGCATTTTCCAGTTCCCGCTCTAAATACTTTATAGTATTTTCAAGATATGTCTTTTCGTCTGCAGGTTCTGGTCCGTATATCGGCCCATATATCGGCCCGTATACCGGTACTCTCAGCGGAAATCTCCTAAATGCCCTAATTCCTCTACCTCTCCAGAAACCCCTGCCCAGACCCAATCTTGGCCAGGGATTTGCATATCCAGGCACTGGGTAACCGGCACAGAAACCGGCTCTTCTTCCAGTCATTGGTCCTTCTCCCAATGGTCCAGTTCCATCTCCTCCCGGCATTTCGATCACCTCCTTTTGTTGTTTAATTTTTAATTAAATTTTAGATTTAGACAAATTTAATCCTGACTAAATTCGTCAATCGCTTCCAATAATTTACAGATATGTGTTAGTGCCGGTCCACCAGCCATCAGAACTGCAACATATGCCGCCTCGATCAACTCATCTTTTGTCGCACCTGCTTCCAGAGCGCCCTTTGTGTGAATTGCTATACACCATTCACACCCATCTGCTAATGCAATTGCCAATGCGATCATCTTTTTTATTTTGGCTGGCAATGCTCCGTCTTCCTCTACAGCATGTCTCTTTAGAACACCAAATGGGCTTTGTAATCTCGGATATTCCTTACTCAAGATCTCCATCGTATTTTTTGCCTCCTCCAATCTTTCTTTCATACTTGTCATTTTTCAATCACCTCCACAATCTTTCTAACTATATCATTAAATGCGCTGGATGAATTTGAATTCACATCTTCTAGGATAAATGGTTTTCCAGAGTCGCTATCCTTCACTATTCTGGGATCAAAGGGGATCCTGCCCAGAAATTCTATTCGCATTTCTCTGGCAAATTTCTCCCCACCGCCATTGCCGAATATGCTAATGACCTTTCCGCAATGAGGGCATTTAAATTCTGACATATTCTCAATAATTCCAATAACTTTGATTCCCAATCTCTTTGAAAAATTTACCGCTCTCTTTACATCCATTAGTGCAACATCCTGTGGTGTTGTTACAATTATCGAACCATCAACATTCGAAATTAATTGTGCAATGCTTAATGGTTCATCTCCGGTTCCGGGAGGCAAATCTACAATGAGATAATCAAGACTACCCCATTCAACCTCGCCCAAGAATTGTTGAATTGCACTCATTTTTAATGGACCCCTCCATATCACCGGAGAATCTTCATCCAAAAGAAATGACATCGACATTACTTTGAGTTCTCCTCCGAGACCCGCACTAACACGAATCGGGTCAATCTTATCCCCTATAGTTCTGAGTCTTTCCCCATCGACACCGAGCATCTTGGGAACATTCGGGCCGTGAATATCTGCATCTAAAATTCCCACATCAAAATTTCTTAATTTTAATGCAAATGCCAGATTTATTGCAACAGTTGTCTTCCCAACTCCCCCCTTTCCACTCATAACCATTATTTTGTGCTTTATGCCCTCCATCTGTTCATTTATCTCCTCCCTAATCTCTTCAAATGTTTTTTGTTTCTTCATTTTAATCTAAAAACCTTGGACCTCTGCCCGGGCCGCCCCTTCCCCTGCCTTGGGGAGATGGACCTCTACCCATTCCCATACCTCTTGGGCCAGCATCCAATCTGTGAATATTATTGCTGCCACATTTTGGACACTTCATATCCCTTCCCCTAACGCCAGTTCCATAGGGCACCTCAAACTCGTGATTGCAGTTATAACATTTAAATCTCCTTACCGCCATTTTTACCCGCTAAATATTTGATATATTATGAATATATATTCAAAATATAAAAATTCACATTGTAAATGAAATTTAGAGGCATATAATATATATGCAAAAGGATAAGGGCGCATTTTCTGATTACCCGATCTATAGAAACTTCTATATCCTGACAATTTAACTCTATTTTTCAAATTATTTAATCAAAGTGGATTTTGAGGTATTTAATGTATTATCAGATATAATCGGTGTTCCCCCACTTATAGCAAGTTTATTCTATAGTATATCATATTGTATATTCTGCATGTTATTTAGAGATAGAAACTGGAAAAAGCTAGATGCTCAAGATAAAATTATTTTCCCAATCCTAATATCTCTTCTCATATATTTTCAGAGTATAGCGTTTGCGCTATCTGTAAAATCATTCTTTTTTTTCTTTGACTATCAATTTCCTGTAAAGAAGTTTGGGGGAATATTCAATCTAACAGATCCTATAATCGCATGTATAATTGTGATGTATCCAATTTTTATCGGTTCACTTTTCTATGCTAACTGGATTAAAAAGAAGATACCATTATATAAACAAGAGAAATTATTATATGAGATGGTTGGTGGTGTAACTATTGTTCTTCCTCTAATTTTATTAATAATTTTGTTTTACACACCATTCCTAACAAATGATCTCTATAGATGGTTCACTTTGGAAGTATTATGTTTCATCATATTATTGATACTATATCTTGTTATTCTTCCTTCATTTTGTTTTTTATTCCTTACTTTACGAACCTTCACAAAGTCACTAGATTGTGATGACGACGTGAATAAATTTCTGAAAAATTTCAAAAAATTTGGACTGTCTCCCTACATAACATGGATAAAAAGTAATAAAAAACTGACATTTTCCATAGTAGTGGTGTGTGTATTTATATTATTCTTGCTAATGACGCCAAAAAATGTGACGCCCCAGGTATCACTGAGTGACAAAGAACTTTATGAGGTTTCTATAAAAGGTCAGTTTAATCATGATGGTAAATATAGTAGTGAACAGTTTTGTCGAACTTTAAGTATATCAAATGAGATACGTCAGAACATAAATGTTACTCCTCCAAGATTTAAAATAGTTGGATGGTTAGTTGTCCACACAGATCTAGGTGAAGCAAAACTTATTCAAAAGCCAGATTATGTGAAAATTGAGAAAACAAAGAATGGTAAAAATTATCTGTTATTTAATCTATCTGCAATGGACAAACCATATAGGAGTACATTAAATGGGTTTGAAAAAGGATATGATTGTAGCAATAATATTATCGATAGAAAAGTACGAAAATTAATTGATGACTACGATCTTGGTCTATATTCCTACACTGCTAACTTAACATTCAGTTGTGCAAATATAAGAAATGATCATGCATTTTTAAGTATACCTATCAAGGAGGAAGATTTCTCTTTATATGTCCACTTGCAAGAAATCCTTATCTCTCCAATTAAAAATTGTACTGTGGAATGGTATGATTATAATCCAAAAAGTAAAGGAGATTATGTCGATGTAAAAACTCTTGGAGCAAGGAAAGTATATATCAATATTGCGAAAAGATGTGAAAACAATGAAAGTATAACTGTTACTTATGAGGTCATATGTTCCCGTAATACTTCTCGTTAATAAAATAACACTAATCTATGAATTTTTACCAATTTATTTCATATTTTTAACCGTAAGATAAAGTATAACTTTATCTTCGGCATAAAAATGCTCAATTCACTCTGTGAATTGGCACTCAAAATTCACTTAGGTGAATTTTGTCCGTTCACTTCGTGAATTTTTCTTGTGAACAATAATGATAAATCGTGTCTTATCCAAACCAAGAATGGTAAGGGCTTCAATAGGAACCGCCGCAGTTCTCGGAATAGAATTTGTTAGACTTGAATGCGCTCCAAGAACGGCATATTTACAGACATACTACAATGGGAGATGTATGGCAAATTGCAGATTCTGTGCTCAGGCTCGTAACTCCAATGCCAAGATAGATAGGATAGCTCGAGGCTTGTATCTGCCATATAATACCGACTTAGTTGTTGAGAGATTGAATAAGGCGATGGATAATGGAATATTTAAGAGGATATGTATTCAAACCATAATCTATGATGGAATGCTCAACGACCTATTTTGGCTCGTGGGAAATTTAGATGGGAAGATTTCTGTTTCGTTGCCACCCCAGAGGAGAGAAATCCTCGAGGAACTTAAAGATGAGGGGGTTGATAAGATTGTGATTCCGTTAGATGGAGTTACCGAAGAGATATTTGACGAGATTAAAGGGAAAAAAGCCGGAAGTCCGTATAGGTGGGAAAAACACTGGTCAGGTCTTAAAAAAGCGGTTGAGGTGTTTGGAAAGGGCAATGTCGGAACCCATTTAATTGTCGGTTTGGGCGAAACTCAGGAAGAATTTGCAATAATTATTCAAAAATTGCATGATTTAGGGATTTATTCCGCATTATTTGCCTACACACCGATACCAGAAACAAATTTAAATAAAGAAGCACCAACCTTGGGATTTTATAGAAAAATTCAACTTATTCATTATTTGATCTCGGAAGATATCTCCCACTACAATAGAATGGAATTTGAAGATGGTGGAATAGTTGAATTTGGAATAGAACGAGAATTTCTGGAAGAGATAATAAATTCTGGCGAACCATTCACAACAAAGGGCTGTCCCGACTGCAATAGACCCTTTGCAACGGAAAGGGTAAATCTGCCTTATAATTTCCCAAGAAAGCCAGATAAAAATGAATTAAAGAAGATAATGAATGAGCTAAATGAATGAGACACTTTCTCTACTACGGGAGAATTTCGGTAACGAAGTGAAATTTTATATGAGGGCATATCCGCCAATTTCACTTACTGCCCGTTCTTGTAAACTGAGTTGCAAGCATTGTAATAAAATCTATCTGAGGCATATGATTCCCGCCGAAACCCCTGAAAAATTATTATCTGTCTGTGAGATGATAAGGAACAAGGGCATAGATGGAATTGTGCTCAGCGGCGGAAGTGAATTGGATGGAACCGTTCCATTGTATAGATTTTCGGATTCTATGAGAAAGATCAAGGAGATGGGCTTGACAATTAATGCACATACTGGTCCTGTGAACGAGAAGCAGGCAAGAGATATTCTCATGGCGGGACTTGACTGTGCGATGGTTGATGTTATCGGCTCGAAGGAAACAATCAGGAATGTGTTGGGTTTGAATTTTTCTCCACGAGATATTGAGAATGCGATGAAATTTCTACGAAAATATGGGATAAAAAATTTATCTCCACATTTAATTGTTGGCTTGGATTATTGTGAATTGAAACATGAATTTAAGGCAATAAAGATTCTCCAGAAAGTTAAGGTGGAGAATATCGTAATTGTTATAATAATCCCGACAGAGGGAACTGAATTCCAAGGCTTAGAGCCGCCACCAGTTGAGGATATCGGCTCTTTAATCTCCGAGATGAGAGATAAATTTCCAGAGACAAATATCTCATTAAGTTGCGTTCGACCTGGAGGAAAATACAGGGAAAGGTTGGATGAAATTGCACTAAAATCTGGAGTGAATAAGATAGCGATCCCATCAAGATCTGCATTTAATACCGCAAGAAAATTGGGTTTGAAGATAAAAATTTATCGAAAAAATAGGTGTTGTTCATGGTAAAATTGATACCCATAGCGGGGTTTGGGGATTTGAGAATTTATGCAAAGAGGGGATGTTTGTATTCCTTCTATAGTTCGCCTTATCCGGCGCATCCAAATCATTCGGCAGTCGATATCACAACTGGTGGTAAGAGATATGACGAGATATTTTCACCTGTGTCTGGTGTTATAGTTGATATAAAGAAGATTGATGCGCCAAAATTTTCCAAAAATCTTGATCCAGAATTCATAACAATAATAAGATACAACGATGAATATTCATTCAAGATAATTCACATGAAGCCTACACTCGAGATTGGCGATTATGTGAGTGCTGGCGATACAATAGGAGAACTGATAAGGACAGAATACTTTTCCAGAATAAATGATCTTGGAATCCATATAGAGATCAGAAAGAACAATGATCTATATAGGGCATTGGGTGGAATGCCGTTAAAGCCGATTGTGTCGGAGATCAGGGGCGAGACGGAATTGGTTGGGAGGATATCGGAGAGTAATGAAAAATACTCAATAGTGAAGATAGAAAAATCCGGGGCTTCTGAGCACATCAGAGGTTTAACTTGTAAGGTAAATGGTAGGAACGCATTTCTAGATTTTGGCTACCCTTATCTAGAATATGGTGGTGTCATAGGAGCAAGAAACGGCAATGTCCTCCTTAATAACATAAAAATTGGAATTTCAAGAGAGAATATAATAAAATTCAATAAATTTCATGTATATGCGAATGATCTTAGAGTAGAGAGCATCACATCTGTTCTTTCATTGAAAGACAAGGCAGAAATTAAGATAACTCCATCTATCTTCGAGAGGGGTGAAAGGGTAGAATTCAAGATAAAGGAGGTGATTTAAATGAAGATTGAGGAATTCGAATTTCCGGACGATCTTCTATACACAAAGGAACATCTCTGGGTAAAGATTGAAGATGGAAAGGCAAGAGTTGGCTTTACCGATTTGGGACAGGCATTCTACAAAGGAATAATGCATATTGATCTTCCAAGGGTGGGAGAGAAATTCAGATTGGGGGATGAAATTTCCACATTTGAAACGATAAAATCTGTATCTAAGATAAATTCTCCCCTCAGTGGAAAAATTACAAGGATAAATGAAAATCTAAAGGACAACCCGGAGATCATCAATGAGGACCCCTATGGAAAAGGGTGGTTATTTGAGATAAAGATGGAAAGTCCAGAGGAGAAAGAACAACTTATGGGTATAGAAAAGGCTGCTCCACTCTTCAAGGAGATTATAAAAAGGGAGAAGGAGAGATATGCATATCTGTACGAATAAAAAATGCTAACTGAAATAGAGAAAAGGGCTCAGAAATTTAAGCCCATAACACTTGAAGAGGCGAAATTTCTATTAAACTTGGAATGGGATAAATTCTCGAAAATAATGAAACTGGCGAGAGAACAGGCAGACGGGATTTTCGGAAAGAGGCTATATTTCCACTATACGGGAAACAACTACCCCGCGCTTTCCCTGACCGGAGAAAAATGCGCTCTGATGTGCAAACATTGCAAAGCAGAGTTATTGAAAAGATTGATTCCAATTCGAAATAATGAAGAATTAATAAAAGTCTGTATAAATCTGGAGAAGAACGGCGCAATAGGTTGTCTCCTCACTGGTGGATGCGATACAAATGCGAAAGTTCCAATTGTAGAGTTTGTCGACGGAATAAGAGAGGTAAAGAGAAGAACAAATCTCGGTTTGATCGCTCATACCGGGATAATAAACAAGAATGAAGCATCCCTTTTAAAGAATGCCGGTTTAGACGGAATTCTTCTTGATATTGTTGGATCTAAGGAAACAACAAGGGAGATTTATGGTATAGAAATTCCTGAAGAAAAGTACAGAGATTCATTAATTGCGTGTCAAGATTCTGGAATAGAGATAATTTCGCCGCATATATGTGTTGGTCTCCACAATGGAAAATTAAAACATGAATTAAACGCCTTGGAGATAATTAGAGCGATTGAACCAACCACCATAGTTATAATTGCATTGATGCCATTAATAAAGACAGAAATTAGATCTATTCGCGTGAGAGCGGAGGATGTCGCAAGAATTATCTCTATTGCAAGGTTAATGTTTCCTCAAATAGGGATTACCTTGGGGTGCGCAAAATCATCCGGGGAAGAGAGAGCGAGGATAGATGAATTAGGAATTAAAGCCGGTGTCAGTGCTATTGCATTACCCACTGAAAGGGCAATCGAAACCGCAAAAAAACTGGGATATGAAATTAAAGAAGTAAAGACATGTTGTGGCGTTCCGGGATGATTTATAGTCAATCCCGTAATTGCCACAAGGCTTTTGAGCCAACTTCTCAATAAGAGGATGACCTCCTTTCCAGCATCAGTATTAAACCGTAATATTTTTATAAAAACAATTTAACTCCCTGACTTTTTTGATTTCTTTCGGATATATATGTATATCTGAAATACTTACCCTTGAGGGAACTGTAAAATAATTTAAAAAGAGATGAGTCATGAGGATAAAAACAAAAAATGATATTCATTCAGGGAGAGGTATATGCGGATGGTTCGCATATCTTCCATCTTTAGGTGTATATCCGAACTGTTCGGATATGGACGAGTTAGGCGACATAGCTATGAGGTGATATGGAATGAAAAGGCAAGATTATTTCCCATATCTTATAAAAAGTTTGATTAAAGCTGCTGAAAACATGGATGCTCATTATTTCCAATTACCTATTGCAGAGGGTGATGAGCCAATATATAGAGAACGGGTTTACTGTTATGAGCTTTACCATCGACTGCGTTGCATATTAGGTGATAATTTTCCCTATAAATTGTGTGGAGAAGTCGATAAACTTGGACACTCTATCATCAGAAAGGCTAAAAAGCCTGATTTTATTATTCATCAACCTGGCGATATGAAACACAATCTTGCAGTAATTGAAGTAAAACCAGTGACAGTAAAAGATAGATTAGAAGAATTAAGGAAGGATTTAGATACTCTTAAATACTTTTTGAATGATGAACCTAGGTATTACAGAGCCATAATGCTAATATATGGCAATGATAACGGCGATTTACCAAAAAATATCAAGAAAGAAATAGAAAATATCGATGATCCTCGAATAGTGGTTTTATGGCATTCTAAGCCTAATAAAAAACCAAAGATTATTAAAGATGAAAGCTACGTCGCCTAACAGCGGACATACGCCTAGGCTTCGCTCCGCCAAATCCAGCCTTACGGCTGGACTTCGTATGTCCGCAATCCGTTATCGGACATTGCTGGGATAGTAATCAAAAGAAGTAATTGAGGATGTTCAAAATGAGTTCCAATCCATTTATTAACAAGGAATGGGCAACAGAGCATTTAGACAATGTTAGAAAAAACGCTGGCCCAAGATATATCCCAGAATTGAATATTGAATTACCGATACTTGAAATATTTGATGGAATCAGCAGAACTTCTGAATTTTACCATTCTATTAGAAAACATTACGGTCAACTTATTAAAGCACTAAAAAACTTATCTTCAAGCTATGATATAGAAGAGCTCCAAAAGTTATATAAAGAACTTCAAAAAGAAATTAAGCAATTATTTAGTACACTACAAAATATAGGAGAC
>Ga0190363_1001333_pt1 | contig 14536 bp, 26 predicted proteins | sample 48721867_MG_FD_161272 | JGI IMG/M metagenome (GOLD analysis project Ga0190363, IMG submission 161272) | Hydrothermal vent microbial mat bacterial communities from Southern Trench, Guaymas Basin, Mexico - 4872-18-6-7_MG | ecosystem: Environmental > Aquatic > Marine > Hydrothermal vents >...
AACACATGCACGGCAATATTATGCACATGCACGATAAAAATGCACATAATTATTTGGGCAAAATGGGGCAAATCGTAATAGGAATTTAGATTTTTATTTCGGCTTTATTTTGGAAAAGAACGGAGGAGAACCCTCATATAAACGGTTTAAATAGTAAACCGTATACATTGTATAATATATACATGTATAAGGTTTCTTAGTCGGTTTAAAATATAAACTGCAGGTTAATACTGAGTTGTACACCAAAAACTACTTAATTAAGTTGGGCCTATCTACAACTATGAAGGCGGTGATAAGTTTGATGTATCTAAGTAATGACATATCAAACCCATATAATGTATTGAGCGAGTTTATGAGAGCGGTATGTCTTGACATGGGGCTAAGGCAAATTAAATCAAAACGTAAGGTGAGCAAAAATGGTAGAGCCGTATTAACTACTTACGTGTACGGTTGGGAGCGTGAGTATTTTGATGAACTGTTTAAGAAAGTAAAAGAGAGGTTCAAAGGCAAGGTCAGAGTGTTCGTGAGGATTCTGTCGAGTGTATGGGGTTGAGGATGCGGTAGTAGGAGTCGAGGGGGGTGTGGGCGATGTTGAAAAGGTTATATATTTGCATGGTCATGTACTAATATGGGTGTAATCGTAACAATTACTGAGCAAAGTGGGAATGATCTATTTGATTACCCTATAAGAGTAGAGATCACCGACCCACAGTTTTTCGAAGAATGCCCTGATCAGAAGTACATCGAGTGCTACTTTCAAGATGGCTCATGGATTCCGCATTGGGTTGAAGAATTTGACCCTGCAAACAACAAAGCTGTGATATGGGTTAAAGTACCACAAATACCAGCTAACGGGACGGTAAAAGTGTTTATAAAAGTGAATCCATCGAGGACTGAGGATTTAAGCGATGGTGAAGCAGTTTTCGACTTTTTCGATGATTTCGAAGATGGAGTAATAGACACAACAAAGTGGACAGTTCAAAGCGGGAATTGGGTAGAAGAAGGAGGAGTAATTAAAACAGATGGAACGGGAAGTGGTAGTGCGTTCCTTTTGACAAATAATACATTTATGAACGTAAAAATAATAACAAAGCTAATGATGGTGAGTGGAACATACCGTAGAGCAGGGATAGTGTGTAATTGGATAAATTCGAGTGATCACCGTTTTGCACAAATTAGAGACAACGAAGATGATATAGTAATATGGCAATATAACCCTTCTACAGGTGCTCATGAAGCCTTAGCGAGTGCGAGTTTTACGAGCCAAACCAATGTGTGGTATAGATCCATGGTAATAGTAACACCAGATTCTATAAAAGTATTTGTTGATGATATACAATATATAGATAAAACGGGATTAAGCTTAGCAGAAGGGCGAGTAGGTTTACAAGCACCGGCGAGTGGTGTAAGTCAGTTCGATTGGTTTTTAGTAGCTAAATATATCGACCCAGAACCAACCGTAAGCGTTGAATACGTCTCTGAAACCGTTACGTATAGCGATTACTTCTATTGGGGCATGGCTAAAATGCTAAGCGGTGCAATAGCTAACCTTATGCAACTACCGATTAAGATGGAGATTTACAGCGGTAGCAATCTATTAAAGACGTTATCGCTCAAAGAGATCAGCACGATAACGGATGCGGAGAACAAATATATCATCAGCGTTCTTAAGTTCGAGGATGACAGTAGCGATAGTTATCAGACGGATAAGCAAATCGTGTACGTGACCGATCCGAATGGTAATCTGAGGAAGCTTGCAGAGTCAACGTATGTGTTCATAAAGATGGCCGAGTTACCGCTACTACTTGGGTTTGAGATTAGAGTACCGTATGAAGATACGCAAGTTGAATTATCGTGAGAGGTGATGCGTATGGTTGTGGTGAATGAAGATAGTAAGGGAATTAACGTAACGCTAACGTCACGATTGAATAAGAGACATAATACCGTATGTGCAGGCTTGGGTTATGCGATAGCGGATGCAATAACTTACCTCGGTGATTTCCGTGAGGCCAACGCTATACTTGGCATAACCGATGAAGGAACGGAGTTATACATAGGTAAAAGTGTAGACGGAACGTTTGAGATACATGACAACGTGCCTCCGACACCTGACGAACCGTTGCCCGATCAGGTGGTAGTAACGGCTACAGCGGTAGATACGAGCAGGAATCAGTACAGGTTGGTAGAATTGTATCTATTGTGGGTTGACGACTTCGAGAATCCAACGCAACGATTGGTTTACTGTAAGGCATCGGTCAACATATTCAAACCCGGGTTGAAGTACTTAGGAATTGTGTGGAGGATAGTGATACAATGATCGAGTGGTTAATTCCATTTTTTATAAGACGTAGGTTCGTAGGACGAAGGCAACCATCTCAAGGGGTTACGGAATACCTGAAAATACAGGGTAGAGTAGCGGATTATCTTATTAGAGTTGAAAGAGAAATTAGTGACACGGTTAAATTCGACGGTGCGGTTGCTGATTGGGTTGTAAAGTACATTCCACCTGATTACTTACCTATTAGCGGTAGAGTAGACGAATACGGTGTAAAAATAGTTCAGGAAGATGCCGTTAAGGTGGGTGGTTTAGTATGGATATACATGGTGTCGAGGAAAACAACCGATGAGTTGAATATAAGGTGCTACATCAAAACGTACAAGTCTTGATTACGTCAAAGCCTATAAATACAATTAAACCATACGTATATTATGACCGCAACACCACCGTATTGGGCAATCGTGTCTCCTTACTATTGGAATGCCTACTATAGCATAGTAGATGCTCGGAATGCGGTTTTAGATGCGATTTTCAAAATGAGCGTTGAGAGGAGAAGGAAAATAACGCAATTCAGCAAGGAGATAGCGGATAACGTCGTGAGAAAGCTATTGGATAAATTGAATGCAACGATAGGCAACAACTTAGATTCTAAGTTATTGCATCTAGTAGGTGCATATTCGAAGGTAGACTTAGGCATGCAGGCAATACCTATAAAATTCAGCGGTGCAACGACAACTAAGGATGGCAGAACGGTCGTAGCGTTCCCCGAATTCACGTTTGACCTGTCCGAATACTACAATCAGCTAAAGCAGACTGCAAATGTGCTTGACCGTAGGTTTTTCTTGCTTAGGTGGGAGATCGGTACACTCCCCATTGAGGGTGACTTCGAAGACGTAAACTACGAGTACAAAATATGCACCGATTTTGTAGGACTGTACGACGGTTTCTTAACGTTCAGAGTACTCTGTGACGATATTGTAGGTCTGAAAGCCGTTAACTTCAACAAATACGGTAAGCTGTTTAGATTCGCTGAATTCGGATTGTTTGAGTATCCTGCAGACGTGTATTTGGTTGAGGGAGTTTACGGCTCGTGGTACGGTATTGCGTTTAACTTCGGTACGCCCGAATCACCGCAATACGACGTTTGGGGGCTGTACAGTCCGAGCGGTTATGTACTATATCTAGATGCGGAAGGAAAGTACAGATCGATCACGTATGGCCATAGCTTTTTCGTCACAAACACGAGAACCGACGATACGGTGCTAGAACTGTGCTTCCTCAACTACAAGATGAAAATAGGGCCCGACATGAGTGTGGTTTACGTAACGTTGCAAGATCAGCACGGAAGGGAGAAATTAACACCGCTTATCAGCAAGACACCGCACCTATCGGGCGTTTACATAGATGCTGTCTCGTTGGATCAGTCCTACTGCATTACAGGTGAGCCCGAGAATAGGCCTGTATCGGATCTAGATTATTGGTATGTATCTATAGCCTGACATAATTTATTTAACTCCTTTTGCGTATATATACGCATGGAGAACGTATTAGCAGGTTTGGGTACCGCATTAAACACACTAGGTGACGTATTCGGTATAAGCGATTTGGTCAAGGGTGCATCGACGTATGCGAAATGGAAGGCCTTTGATGCTTTGTTCGGCAGAAACTTTTGGGCGAACATGTTCAGTTCGATAGAGGATGCGGAAACGTCGGCTATCGTGCCGATAAGCCCCGCTGGGATTGCTGACGTGTCAAGGGCGTTTACGGAGGCAATGTGCTTGATACGTACCTTCATCGATCCCGAAATGGCCGAAGAGCTGATCGGTGAGATGTTGAGCGAAGGTCTATCGTCGGCTATGGAAACTAACATAGCTGGTGCATTGGCAACGATAATGAACGTACATCGTGGTTCTTTGCCACCAGACGTGAGCGATGTAAATACATTAGCTCAAATTATAGATAGAGTCGATTACATGCACATGCAGAATATTGCATTAATGTGTGGTTCAAATCCGTCTACAATTCTGAATGCGTTGTTAATGGGTGCAGATCAGCGTTATCGTGAAATATACAATCCGTTCGTTCAGCAATTCATACAGTACGTGCAGATGCTCAACGATTACCTCTTAGAACCGTTAAATCAGCTGAAGCAAATTATAACGGAAATATGCAACCGTATTATACAACTGCACATAACGAAGATGGATGAATTGGAGAGTTATCTGCAGAACATAGCTAACGAACATCTTGCCCGTATAAATCAGATACACGACAACTTTGAGGCAGATTACGTGAACTACGCAAGTGGAATCTTGGATTACGTGACCGTGTGCAGTAGATTCAAAAGAGAGGAGTTACAGGCTAAGACCACCAAAGAAACGTTCATGGATTGGTATAACACATTAATGCAGAGGTACGATGCATTTTTAGATGAAATAAGAGCTAAGTTCGACGATTTAGTGAACGACATTTGGAACTACGTGACTGCAGGTGAGAATCACTTCATAAGCGTACTGCAGAAGATGAAGAATGCATTCACATCAGACGACATTAAGAACGCAATAGCAAACAGGATTGTAGAGTTGTTCAAGGATGTCAACGCATACAGAGGTACTGAAAACATATATATGGTTGGCACACCTAATACAATAACATGAGAGCGTTATCTTTGGTTAAGGGTGGACTGAGAGATAACGAAGTGAAGAAATTAGCGGAGTTGGGTTACAAAGACATAGATGAGCCGTTACTTGAAATAAAGAGAGAAGAGAGACTTAAAGACTATCCGACTTTGATCAAATACTTGCAGGATCACAAACACGACTACGATGCCGTTATAATACCGTTCGATCCTACAGCGTTGTTCTACGTGCTCAAATACCGTGCATGCAAAACACTCATCATGATAAGAAGGCAAGGAACGTTCATTCGCAGAGGTAAGACCGTAGGAGAGCTACACGTCGTGAACGTGAGAACGGGCAAAATTAAAACATATGAACTATAAATTATGCACATACTCGATTATTGTTGCCTTAAACTGCAAGAATGGGTCAAAGATCTACCATTTTGGTATGAAGATACTTACATGTATGCACACGCTAACTTTAAACGCAATAAATACTTCCGTTACATCAGAAAGGCGATAAGAATAGCCTTAGACGATTACGGCATAAAGCATCCCGTCAAAAGGCAATGGCTTAGCAACGTACTTTATCAGGCGATGGTTGACGTGCTGTACTACGGTGAAGATGCAAAAGAAGTGTGGTATGGCTGTATTAACCAAATAATGCAGTTGGATTTGCCCGAATAAGGGGATAGCATGGCACATCGTAGGGCTAAGTCTTCAAGGGACATCAGAAGAAGGAGACAGAAAAGACATGCCTTTGTACGTGCAGTAATTAGGCTTAGGAAGGAGCTACAAAAGCGTACGATAAATGCATTGAAAAGAGAGTATAGAGAGCAAAAATGGAAAATAAGAACGACGTATTTGTACTACAGAAACAGCACGATCACCGACATTATCAGAGATTGGTGGTCTGACCGTCACCGTGATCTTATAGAAACATACAGAGCTTTTAGAGAAATGGACTTAAAGACGTACGTCGAAACGATACTAAAGCTTATGATTCACGGTCATTCAATTAGATTTGACTACAGAAGGCAATATACTAAAGAAGAGGTTGAACTGTACCTTATGCACCTAGACAAATGGCTACAGCACATGGAATTTATTAAAAGAATGAGTGAAACGGCTTATTTAGGTATTAAACCCGACGTGCCTAACTTCGGTGCTGTGCTGAGCCTTGCAGAGCTTTACTATGCACCTTTAAGGCACGACGAATGCCACAGTACGGCTTCAGCCATTAAGGTCACGGATTTAAGCATTAAAATATTAACGGGACATAAAGGCACGGCCTACGTTATAATAAGCGGTGCGTTCGAACACATCGGTTGGAGTCCCTACCTGAGACGTGCAGACGTTAATCATGGCATAGAACCGTTCTTTATAGTCTTAATGGGTAGGAAACGCAAGGGTGAACGGCTAAGCCTCAAAATAGGTAGCGGTGCAGGTGTAATCGGAAAGGACATGAAAGTCGTTCTATGCAGTAACAATCTCAGAATTCCCGAAGAAGAATTGACCATTAAACAAATTCTCGATAATCCTAACGAACTGCTTAGGCTGAGGGCTGAAAGCATAGGCAGACCTGAGAGTACAACCAAGTTAAGGCCGTGCTCAGTCTACGTCGTGCTTAGACCGACGGAATACGGTAGAGATAGAAGGAAGACACCGCATGAAGTGTTGGCTCTGAAGTGGTGGGAGAGAACGGACAAAACGTACACCAGAGCCGTAGTATGAAGGGTAGAACGTGGAACATGTTCGAAGTTAAACTGTTGCAGGAGCTGTACGGTATCGTGCCTACGAACGTATTGTGCACGTTGCTTAACCGCTCTAAGCAGTCCGTTTACTCTAAAGCGCATAGATTAGGCTTATCCGATCCGAAGAATAAAGGACGTAAGTTTAAGTTTATCAATATAATTGTTTACGATATTTATTTTAACCCTTACTTGTGCAAATTTTAGCGTGCATTTATATAGTCTTTTTACATAAATACGTGCATGACTGTGGTGTTGAATGTGGATTTGTCCGAGCTTAGAGACGACCTGATGCCTGCAGAGATGCAGTTGATTGCAGATGATTGGAGAGATACACTAACATACAAGAGAACCAAGGTTTGGGACAACTTAAACAGGAAGATTCCCGACGAAGAGCATTACATCGACTACTTGGCCGTTCCTAGCTACACCAATTGGTACGGATTCGTTAATCCGAGCTGGCCTAAGTTCAAGAAGGCAGTACTGAAGCAGAGGTTTGGAGTGCTCGGTGCATCGAGCTACTTCCTGACAAACGTCTACTACGCAATCGGCTTAGACTACAAGTTCACCGAAGGAGTCACCGAGAACATTAACAAGTTCAGAGGCAAAGTTTACCAGATTTGGAAATTGACCGGTGATAACGATAAGGTGTTCGGTGCTCTGCAGAAGCTGCAGATGGCATTAACGGGCAATACGGCGAAGTTGAAGAAAGCGGTAATAGACGGCCTAGACGTAATCAACACGCTCGTAGAGCCCGTTCCACCGTTGTTTGCACCCGAAGTGCAGAGCATGTGCGTATCGGCCGTTATTCAGAAAGCTACAGAGATGTACAGGATGGCAAAGCTCGTAATGCAAGCGGGTGAGGATCCAACGCCGTACTTTACCGAGTTCAACAACTTCTGCACGAACTTGATAAACACGTTCGCCAATCCACAGGTAGATCCAGGCAACTGCTTCATCAGGATGGACTACAACACCGCAACGGGTCTCATCGTCATAAGCGTGCAGATCGCAACACCGTAACGGATATTTTACCTATCTATTTTTTTAATCCAAAGCCTCTGCAGTTTTTTGCCTATTACGTCCCAATCGTACTTTATCTGAACCTCTTTAGCATATCTCCTGTACAGCCGTTTGTAGTAGTCGACGTTGTTGCACACTTCGAGTATTTTCTCCGCTAATTCATCCGTGTCGATGTCAAAGCCGTATCCTGTGTGCAGTACGAAGCTGAATAAAGGCTTGCATCCCTTCTTTGCCTTGCACGTTATAAGATATTGCTTGTAATCCGCAAAGCAACCCTTACCGTGTGCAATTACGGGAGTTCCGTGTGCTACTCCTTCCAACGCATTTAACTCGAATCCTCCCCCCCGTGACGGTACGATTAAGCAATCTACGAGCTTGTACAAGGCTGAAAGGTTGTAATCGTCGAGCCATGCGTGTACGTTGATGTGCTTAATGCCGTGGTCACGTAGCGGTTTCCAAATCGGGAACCAATTAGTCTTGGTAACCAGCACGATCTTCGGATTCTCCTTCTGCACTTTGCACATCGCATCAATGACTAAATCGAGTCCTTTACGTATCGGAGAATGCCATAAGAAGTACAGCACGTACTTGTAGCCTTTAGTTCTCAACGCAATCAGCTTTTTCAGCGAATCGTGTAGCTTCTCCCATTCTATTCTGATATTGCATAATTTAGTGTCTATACCGTGTGGTAATACATGTACTTTACACTTTACACCGCATTTTCTATACACGTAACGGCTGAAGTTAGTCGGTACTATCACGTGACTGAAGAATTCGTTTATGCAATCCACCAACGCATCCGAAATGCGGTTAGTGTCCGCTACGTCAAACCCTACGAGCATATCGGCGAAGCTGTAAGCGTGTAGCATGCAATCGAGTAGGAAATCCCAAAAATGAGGTATTTCGCCTATGCATCCGTAGGCAATAGGGTGGTAGACGGTTATGCTGTTTTTGAGCTTTGCAAGTCCTACGTTGGTAATGTCAAGCAGTTGGACTTTGGTTACGTAGCTGAGATAGTGAGCGTGTTTTTTGGCAATGCCTGTAAAACTACTGTGCGTTAAAAGCTGAGTTAGATAAACCACATGTCTTGCATTATGCATATCCACATGCAAAATTTGAGTAATTTATAAGTTTTCGCATGCACATACGGCTACATGCCAAGCCGTGTATTCAACGGGCTTGCCAAGTTTATCAAGAACATTTTAACGATTGACGTAAGGCTTGATGCGTTGCAAAACGATGTAAATCAGCTTAGGGAAGACATAAGACGTTTAGAGCAAAGGATAGACACGCTGTACGAAACTATTATAAACTTCATCAAGAACGGTAGGATATGAGCGAAGAAGCGTTGTATTACATCCTCTCGGGGATTGCATTCACGATTGGTATTTGGATTTGGGTTTATTGGCACATAAAGAAAGGATGGAAAAGGTTTGAAAAATAAATAAATTAAATAGGTATCATTATTATTTTGTAGTATTTATACGGCTTAACATATTCTCGAACCTCTTTGGGAACGGTTATTGTTGGGTATTTGTACTTAACACCGTTCTTCGTTATCGGTCTGAGCCAAACCTTTGCTACAAATTCAATCTTTCCGTTCTCACCTTCCATGTGATGAATTATGCATGATTTGTATATAAACTTTTCGTGTACAAAAATCGGAAGGTTTATATACATGCATGCACAACTTGGAGTTGGTGATGGAAATGCAGGGGGAAATTGAAAAGGTTGGAAAAATTGTTGAGGAGTTTGTAGAGAGGTACGATGGGAGTAAGCCAACGTTAGTAGCAACAAAGGACAACGGAAAATGGATTGTTCTTTACTACAAAATCGCATGGAGTTGGAAGAGCTACAACCGCATAACATCAAGACTAAAAATGTTGAAAGGTATGATTGCAAGGGAAATCAGTAGACCATTGTTCATAAAAACAGCGGGGAAAAAAGGAAGATTCGAAGAACTCGTTGACGGTAAAATTGTCGAAGCAAATTTTGTGGTTGGTTGGTTGAAGTAATTTTATTTTAGATTTTAGGGGGTGAGGTAGATATGGGATGTGAGAGGTTGAAAATTGTTGAGAAACACGGGCTAGCTCTTGAGGAAGCAATCAGCGAACTAAGAGAAGAAATAACATGGATTAAAAGATTTGTACGTGACATCTATGACCGCTATGAGTCTATCACAGCAAGAGAATGGTTCAGAGAACACGGTTTGAGTGAGGAAGAGGTTGAAAAGATTAGAAAAGCAGGATGGGAAGCTGAAAAAGCATTATGGGACATCGAGGACATATTAAAAAAGGTGGTAAGAGAGCTTGAAGATAGCTCAAGCGATTCTGCTTAATTTTTTTTATAAAGGTAGGTGATTGAAATGGTAGGGTGGTACAGAATCGACCCATCTAACGTTGAAGAGGCAATCAAAATACACAGGACACTTATGCTTGCGGAGTACGTCAACATCAACAGGTTTGCCATAAATAACCTCTGCAATGTTATAAATGCATTCACGACGTTGCTAGAATCCTTTAGCCCCGAACAATTCCAAAAGCTCAGACAGAACTGCTTAAAGTTAACTTTACAGGTCAACGAATGCATTGACAACTTTATAGACACGGAATTAAGCGACCTAGACGAAGTACACAAGTACGCAACGATTATCATCACTTTAACAGGCATACTGAAGGCATACGAAATTATTTTTGGTGCAAGGTTGAAAGAAGGGTTAATGGAAGTACTTAATTCACTTGGTGCAGTAAAAGTTGACGATTTAGAGAAGGTAGGAGGTGATGAAGATGCCGAGACGTAACGGCAGGTCTAAGTATTACAAGCGTTTACAACTTTTTTTGAGGTTCAGGCATAAGGTAGGTGAGAGAGCAGTAAATAGGAAGGTGGTGTATTATGACACTTGGAGTAGAGGTTAAGAAGGCGCTTGAAATTCTCGAAGAATGCATACACGAGCTTGAAATGCATTGCAACGACATCTGCACATCCTCTAACTGCATAGACTGCAGAGTTCACTACGTGAGAGACAGGTTGGTGGAGATAATCACGCTATTAGATGGAGAGTGATCGGAATGGCCTACAGAAAAGGCTACAAGTTCGAGCGTGAGATCTTCAATCTTTTCCAATCTGCAGGGTACTATTGCATAAGGAGTGCAGGCAGTCACGGTGTATTTGACATAATCGCCGTTAAGAACGGTGTTACGTTCGGAATTCAATGCAAGTACAACAATCACTTAAATAAAAGGGAAGAATTAGCCATGAAGACGGCATACAAGCAGTTCGGCATAATACCGCTGTACGCGTACAGGTTCAAGGGTAAGCCGCTTTGCATCAAGTGTTTAATCAGCAATAAGTTAATCGACATCGAGAACCTAGATGAACTGCCTAAGCTGTATGTGCAGAAAGTTATCGGTAAGATCGTTGAAAAGAACGGTGGTGATGCAAGATGAACGTTGACGAATGGATTAAGCGGTTGCAATGGATACCCCCATATCCAAAGGTGCTTATGAAAGTCACGGAATTCAACGACATCAGCAGAGGCAGAATCGTCAGAGTTACTATCGAGGAGAAACCGCAAGACTTAACCCAATTAATGGAATGGGCAGAATACCGCAAGTCCATAGGCAAACCGCTCATAATAGCAAGGACTTATCTAATCCAAGCTAAGACCTATGCACTATGCATCAAGATGCATGAAGACGATTATCCGATTTTCATTGACCTGCTTAACTACGATGTATATGTAAAGAGAACTGCATTCACCAAGTCCTACAAGGTGAGAACGACACTTAGGTACGTCCTGTATTACAGCGGTTACAAGCTAAAATATAAGTACACTAAAACCAAAGCACAAGGTTATTTAGGATACAAGACTAAACAAACACAGCTATGTATTACCTAATAACTATAAAGAACACGGGCAACATGAAGGATTTTAACCGTGCTTTCCAATTTTTCAGGAATGTATTCGTGTGCATCGAGTATTACAAAGGTAACGATCATGCACATCTGCTTATAAAAACCAACCGATATTTGTCCGTTTTCGATTTTTTAAGTCGTTGGAAGTGTTATTTGCATTTTCGTAAGGTTAGGGAAACCAAGCAAGATGTTGAGCGTGTTAAGCGGTATATTCAGAAACATATGGTGAGAGGTGGTGCAGATATGGAAGTTGGAAATGTAAAGGTTTGGGTTAAGAGGAAGGAAGACGGTAAGGTTGTATTAACCATACAAGCACCCAAATGGTATGACCTTTCTAGAAACAGGATGGTCATAACATGGACTGTAGATGAATTCAAGCAATTTTTAGGGTATTTAGTCAGAGAGACAGGTATAACCAAGGCTAAAGTAATAAAACCCAAGCAGAAAGGCAAGAATAGTAGTTTTAAGGTTGTTAAAGGGTTTGATAAGGCCGTTAAAGGGTGATATTTATGGCTGAGCTACCGTTTGTTACTATTAAAAAGTACGTAAAGGAGTTAAGCGATGAACAAATAGTTACGTTCGAAGCTTGGGACAAAGAAGCACAGCAAAGCCTACACAAAAAACTACTGCCCGCACAGAATGCGTTGCATTTAGAAAATGCATACCGCAAGGGTCAAACGGTGTTGTTCAAGCCCGAGAGCATAAGGATTAGTCACAAGTACAACTACCTTTATTTTTACGTACCTTCAGGCCAAATCGGTGTACCTCTCACAGACGAACTCCTTGATTACATTTTACAGCTTAGATCGTCTAACATTTATTTTGAAGTCGAATTAAAGAAGAAGGTTGCAGTAGGCAACGTTAGAGCGATTTACGTCGGTGATCTTAAAGCTCTTTATGAGGCTGACTACGACTTTGACCGTGCTAAGGAGCTACTAAGAGAATACAAGCCTATCGACCTGATCATGTACGCATTGGGTTACAAGCCTACGAACACCGCAATAGCCTCAAAACTTGCGATGATAATTCCGCTGTTTCAGTACAACGGTAAGGCGATTCACACCGCAACGTTTACACCACCGAGATTTGGCAAGACTAAAACCGCAAGCATCCTTAGAGGTTTGACTTCGAGCTACTTGACTACGATGCCAACACCCTCAAAGCTGGTGTACGACGGTGCTAAAGGCAAGTACGGCTTAACTTACTTTTATAGCACGTTGTATATCGATGAATTCGATAAAATCCAAAGTAGTAAAAGGAAGGATATTTTCAAAGAGTCTTACGAAATCCTACTTACAGGTATGTCCGAAGGCTATTGGACTCGTGAGGTAAGCAGTAAAGTCGGTGACTTTAACAACTTGGTAGGCTTTTGCTTCATGGGCAATTGGGATCAGAAACTGCTTGAAACGTATACAGGTATCGAACAATACAACAAAACCGCAAGAAACATTTTATACGACATGCTACACGATATAGTTTACCCTGAGCCGTTCATTGAGAGGCTTGCATACGTAGAATTCGTTGATGAACCTATACAAGCTTATACATTGTTGAATTACAACGAAAACAACCAAGTCAGGTATCTGCATCCAAAGGTAAGCCGTGCAATCATAAAGATGCTACAGGACGAAATGATCGAGCAACCTATACACAAACTACCTGAGTGTGAGTTGGATCACCATTTCAATGCGGTTAAGTCAGTTCTTGCGGTATTGCAGATAGAGTTAGATGATGACACCGTTGAGCAATTAGTCAAGGGTAATACAACGTTCCTTAAGGTTCTGCAGGATGAACAAAGTACCAACGTTGCAAATGAGCAAAAGTATGAAGAGGTAGACGAGCAAACTCTCAAGGAGATGTTAGATAATGTGGGTTGGTGAGGTGATGTGTATGAAAGAGGTCAAAATAGTGTGTATATACGGTTATAGGTGTCCGATACCGTACGACGAAGATGACAAAGTACCTTTGGACGTCTGCCTGCAATGCGGTGGATTATACGTTATTAAGAGGGATAAAGATGAAGAGTAAGGTTGCTCTGTCTGAAAAAATCCTACAGAAATACAAAAATTGGAATGGAAAGTATGTATTATTCAGCGGTGGAAAAGATAGCTTAGTAGTTCTAGATTTAGCCTACAAATGCTGGGGAGACAATTTCAAAGTGATTTACATTGAGATTACAGGAAACACACATCCAAAGTGCAACAAATACGTTCGCAAAACGGTAGACGAATACGGATTAGAGTTAATTCATCTAAAATACGATAGAGATTTCTTTGACATGCTAATGGAACTTGGATATCCTTCAGTTCTATGGTCAGGTTCGAGATGGTGTCTACGAAAGTTCAAGAATACACCTCTTGCTAAATTTAGTAAAAACAGCACTATAAACCTATCAGTTGCAGGAGTAAAGCAAGGGGATTCTATTAGAAGAAGAATGTGGATAAAGAAAAATGTAATCGATGGACGTGTAATAAACACCTACTCTAAACTTTATGGGAAAGTCCAGCTTCATCCAATCTACAATTGGAACAACAAGGACGTTTGGAACTACATAAAACAAAACAACCTACCGTTAAACCCATTATACAAAGAAATAGACGGAGCTGGAAATTGCATAATATGTCCAGCTATGAAAGAACGTGAATTCCTTGCAGTAATGCAGAAATGTCCTGAATTCTTTTGCAAGTGGAAGAAAGCTCACGAAAAACTTAGAAGAGATTTTGCAGAAGGGAAATTAAGAGGAATGAGAGTTACTTTTTATCAATTTGATAAATGGTATAAGCTGTATTGTAGGAATAAAACACTAGATATAGTTTATAGGAGGGATGAAAATGGAAGGTGACATTTTGTATTGTCCCATTTGCGGTTTCAGAGCCTCCACACTTTACTACATTAAATCGCACTACCTTAACAAACACCACAGCAACTATTGCCCGATATGCAAGCGCT
>Ga0190363_1001334_pt1 | contig 14532 bp, 10 predicted proteins | sample 48721867_MG_FD_161272 | JGI IMG/M metagenome (GOLD analysis project Ga0190363, IMG submission 161272) | Hydrothermal vent microbial mat bacterial communities from Southern Trench, Guaymas Basin, Mexico - 4872-18-6-7_MG | ecosystem: Environmental > Aquatic > Marine > Hydrothermal vents >...
TACACACATTTGGGCGACCCGCAGATATGGACAAGATAAATAAAATAGCGAATGGCATACCAGTTATAGAGGATTGCGCACATTCATTAATGAGCAGATATAAGGGAAAAATAACAGGAACATTAGGCTATGCTTCTTTTTTCAGCTTGGCAAAATATATATCCGCAGGAGGGGGAGGGATGATCATCTTAAACGATAATAACATGGTGAAGGAAATTGAAAGCAAAACGAGAAGTTTAGAAAGACCTTCCATTTTGAAAGAGATAAAACATTGTTTCGTGGTTTATACACGCTCACTTTTATATCATAAGCCGTGGTTTGGCCTTTTTGCGCTGCCAATAGGTTTAGCAATAGAAGATAAAGTGGATTTAATGGATAAAAGAAGCTTTGAAATTTCGGCAATCAACAGAAGCGATTTGAGCGTGTTTATAAAAAAGATTTCTTCTTTTGGTATGAAAGTGGAGGTGCAAAGAAAGAACTCATTTCTTCTAATGGAGAAATTAAGAGATACACCTCTAATATTACCATACGAGAGGAAAGATACATATTGCAACTATTATTTATTTCCAATACGATTTGAGAATGTGAAAGAAAGGGATTCAGTGAGTGATTTCTTGAGGAGGAGGGGCGTAGACACTTCTAAACTATATAGTGAGACGCCTTTGAAGGCGAGGCGGTATTATGGATATGAGGGAGATTGCCCTAATACTGAAAAATTAGCGGATACTATATTGGTTATACCGAACTACTACACACTTAAAGAAAAGGAACTCGTGAAAATAGCGGAAAGCGTGAAGGTGGCGATAAAATGAGAGTTTTAGTAGATATGGGGCATCCAACAGATGTGAATCTGTTCAGAAATGTGATAAAGGAGATGGAAAGGAGAGGACATGAGGTGAAAATAACAGCGGCAGATAAAGAGAATACAGCGATGATATTGGAAGGTTATGGTTTCGATTACGAGTTAAGGAGGCATTACAAAAGACTTGCGAGCAAAGCGGTAGGTATGTTCATAAATGATATCTGGCTTTATAATATAGCAAGGAAATTCAAGCCTGATATTTTCATAAGTCCGGGTTCGCCGTATGCGGCGCAGGTGAGTAAATTATTGGGGAGAGCGCATATTGCTTTCACGAACACTGAACGAGCGAAATTGGCTATTCGATTGATGCTACCTTTCACGGATGTTGTATGCACACCTTCGTGTTTCAGAAGGGATCTGGGTCCAAAGCAGGTCAGATTCAACAGTTATTATGAACTCGCATATTTACATCCTAATTATTTCAAACCCGACCCTGCTGTTTTGGAAAAGTTGAATATAGATAGGAACGAAAGATATATATTACTCAGATTCTCTGCATTAACTTCACATCATGACATCGGCGTGAGAGGATTCGGTTTCAAAACGAGAAATGAAATGCAAGCGTTCATTAAGGAAATAGAGAATTACGGGCGGGTATTTTTGACTTCTGAGATAAAATTAGGTGAGGAATTTGAGAAATATAAGGTGAGAGTGCCAACTACTGATTTCCACAGTTTTGTTTATTTTGCTACGATGTATATAGGAGAGGGGGCGAAAACAGCTTCAGAAGCAGCGGTATTAGGTGTGCCTTCTATATATGTATCAACGACAAGGCGGGGTTATCTTGATGACCTTGAGGAGAGATATGGGTTGGCATACACGATAGAAAATCGGGAAGAGGCATTAAGAAAAGCGAAAGAGCTTTTAGCGGATGAGAATCTGAAAAGTAAGTGGAAGAAAAAAAGGGAGAAAATGCTAAGAGAGAAAATAGATACTACAAAGTTTATGGTGGAATTCATTGAAAATTTTGTGACAAATAAATATCTTCACGGCTCATAGATATGAGTTATATTCTTGTCACGCCAGCGAAGAATGAAGAAAAAAATCTGCCTAAACTTATACAATCAGTAGTGGAGCAAACAATTAAACCTTTAGTATGGGTTATTGTTGATGACGGTAGCACAGATAATACACCAAATATAATTAAAAGAGCAAGAGAGCAATATGAATGGATACAAAGCATTCAATTAGGGACGCATAAAAGAGATTTGAGCAAACATTATGCGATTGTATGCAATGAAGGTTTCAATTTCGCAGTAAAATATTGTGAAATGCGTCATTTGGAGTATGATTATATAGGACTTTTAGATGCTGATATGATATTAGAGCGGGAATTTTACAGTAAATTGATAAAAGAATTTGAGAAGAATCCCAGACTTGGCATAGCCAGTGGCAGTGTATATTATGATATTAACGGCAAATTAACAATAGAAAAAGACAGGGATGATATGCCGCTTGGAGGTATAAGGTTATGGCGGAGAGAATGTTTTGAAGAAACAGGTGCGGGGTTCTATATCGGTTATTCCCCTGATGCGGTATCAAACGTGCTTGCAAAATTAAGGGGTTGGGAGACAAGAAGATTTGATGAAATAAAAGCGATACAGACAAGAAGAACAAGCAGTGCGGAAGGACTTTGGAAAGGATATAAATATCATGGTGAGTCGGCTTATTTTAGGAACTATCATCCCGTTTTCGCATTGGTAAAAGGGATAAAATATCTGCTTGAAAAGCCTCATTATATAGGAATTGCATACTTATATGGATATCTGAGTTTTTTTATAAAAAGAGCTGAAAAGATAGAAAATGAAGAAATTAGGAACTATTATTTTCATCAGAAGTATAAGGAAGCGATGGAATATTATATGAATAAATTAAGAGAGAAATTAAAAATATTGAACAGCGAAGTCAAATGAAATTTACGAATCGTGTTAGATTTATGTTATGGGTATACATAGTTGCTCTCAATACGATTTTAAGATATCCAGCGACGCCTCATGAGATAGGCTGGGATACATTTGGGATTCATGCACTTGCAAATTCAATATCGGAATTTGGATATGCGAAGTGGTGGGTTCATCCGTTATCAATAGCGGGATTTTATCCGTGCTCGTATGCGAGTGCGGTTCCTTTTCTTGTTTCAGGCATTTCGCAATGCACAGGGATAGATATGGAATGGACGGTGTGGCTGTTTTGCACACTCACAGGTATTTTCACAGCATTTTTCGCTTATATAATGGCAGGAGCGATAAGGGACAACGATATTTTCAAATTTTTGGTGGCTTTTGGATATTCTACTGCTCCAGGTGTATTGAACTTTTCAACCTGGCAGTTATCAACAAGGGGTCTTTTCATCACGTTATTCCCTTTATTTATCTATTTGGTCCTGAAACTTCGTTTTTCTTTGAAATATATCCCTCTTGCCCTTCTTTTATTTATGACACTTGTTGTAACCCATCATCTTTTCTATTTTGCAATTCCTGTCATTTTATGTTTCATTATTGTAGCGATGTTCTATAAAATTGGAGAGCATATTAGGATAAGGATACCGGATAGATTCATTAATATTGTATCAATAAATTTGTCCATTATCCTTTTTTGGATTCCATTTTTCACATACTCGTTTATTAGTGAGACGAGTTCGAGGTATGAATGGCTTATTTTTTTAGCACGCACTTATGTAAGGCATGTTGGCATTTTACTTATATTTGCGATTGGAGGTCTCACTTATATTTTACTTAAAAATGATAAAAAGTTTAATGAATGGTTTTTACTGGCTATCCTGATATCAGAAGCTCCGTTATTGTGGATATACCGCTATTCAAAATGGTCTTTTATCGTGTTCGCTACCATTTTTGCTGGTGTGAGTATTGTTAATATCGCAAAGGTGCAAGAGAATAGGAGATATGCGCTTATTGCGATAATTATTGGTTTACTACTGTCGCTAAGTTTTTCCGCATTCTATCAGCATTTCAGAACAAATATCATCGGCAGACCCACATATAACGAGAGATATATGGAGGATGGAACATATGTTGCCGCATTATGGATTAAGGATAATATAGATGGAAATATGGTATGTAATGATGTAACTGTATCTGAAAGAATATTTGCGATATCTGAGGTTCCGATGCTGACTGGAGATGGAACGATTGATTTAACTTACGGTTTAACAAAAATAAGCGATTTGAATATAACAAAAGTTTCACCTTTATCTTCTGATTTCTATTTTGAAGGCCCATATATACGAACACCTCACACGCCATATACAGGATATTATTACTCTCTAGTTAATGAGGTAGATTTCGGTAGTTATTACGGAAAACAAGTTATCTCCAAATTCAATCTATCGTATGTAATAGAGAACGAGGATATAGGAGATAATCCTCTTGTAAAATCTGTTCATAGGGAGAAGGATAACATATATGATAATGCGAAAATCAAGATATGGTGTTTGGACTAGAGAGTCATAAGATAAGCCTGGAATGGATTTAGTATACTATTATCCTATGAGGGGCGGTGCTCCTGCGCATGTTGCACAGAATATTTTCGAATACTTGAAAGAACGAAGAGAAGAACTACCTTTTGATAACTTAAAGTTATTTGTAGCATCTAAATATGCGAAAAGAGTGCAAGAGTATTTTAGCAATTTTGAAGTTGTTACTTATAAGAATATAAGTGAGATATCTAGGGAGAGTGTGATACATATACCTATAAGTCCTCTTATTTACCCAAATGGTAAGTTCTTGTTGCATTTGTTTGCTATATTAAAGAAAATGAAGTTAATTTTACACTATCATGGAGACATGCGTAAAGAAATGTATCTCCAGCTTAAATATGAACATTCTTTGAATGTTTCTTATATACCGACATATATCGCACTGCCGGTACTATTAAGAAGTGCAAACAAATTAATTGTGAATTCGTATCTTATGTCAAATCTGGTGCAGAGAGAATATGGAGCGAAAGATGTTGTAGTAATACCTAACGGAATTGATGATTTCTGGTTCGAGGATAACAAAGAGAGAAAAGAATTGGAGGGAGAGCCGGCTTTTTTCTATCATGGGCGATTATCACCGGAGAAAGGTGTTGATTTGTTGATAATGGGGTTCTCTAAAGTGGTTAGAAATTCTTCAAAAGTGAAATTATATATTGCTGGTGATGGACCCAAACAGAAACATCTGAGAAATCTTTGTAATAAACTTGGAATCAAAAAAAACGTTGATTTTTTGGGGTTTATTGATAAGAAAGAAATACAATCCTATTTAAAAAATGTAGATGCTGCAATATATCCTTCAAGGTGGGACAATTTTTCATTGTCAATTTTAGAAGCATTATCTTCAGCAGAGTGCCCTATTTATTTATCAAAACAAGCAGGCATATACGATTTTGTTGTAAGAAATGGGTATAAATTAAACGCATTTGAACCGACAGTAGAAAATATTACGAGAATAGTTGAAAATGTAATTGATGAAAATTATGATAGACAAATAATACAACAGCAAAGAGAATTTGCGAGGCAATATACGTGGGATAAAGTTATTGGTCAATATATAGAGCTGTATGATCAAGTAATAACTACGATTTAAATGCGGGAGGGTGTTAATGGTTATAAGAGCGTTTCGTAATATTTTTAACACAATATGCAGTTTGATGGTATATATAAGGAACGTATTATGCGTGTTGATGATATTTTTTATATTATTTAAAAAACACTCACGTATAAAATTACCATTCACAGCAACATCCGTCCGTGCGTTATTGAATAATATTGATTCGATCGGATCGAATGTGTATATAGGAAAAAATGCACGTTTTGGAATAAGTCGCAACGCTACATTTAAGATAGGTGCTGGAACATGGATAGGAGATGATTTTGAGGTTTCTTGTAATAATTCAATTGAAATTGGGAAAAATGTTCTAATCGGTCGTAGAGTTTTCATAGGGGATACTATTCACCAGTATGGGAATATTGATAAACCAGTAATTACGCAGCCTATGTCAGAAAATGGCTATGTTAAAATAGAAGACGATTGTTGGATTGGCACAGGTGCTTGCATATTGCCTAATGTCATAATAGGAAAACACTCTGTTATTGGAGCTAATGCGGTGGTAACTAAAGATGTACCTCCCTATTCGGTTGCTGTTGGGATACCAGCGAAAGTAATAAAAAAGTATGATTTTGAGAGAAATCAATGGGTAAAAGTTAAAGAGTAATACACTTATATGATACATAAAAAAGAAATAGTTTTATTCTATAAATGAGTTATAGAATATTAATATTAGGAGCAGGGGGGTCACGAGGCCTTTCAGGAGTGCATGAAAATCTGTTTCCGGCATTGGCAAAAAAACACGATTTAGTAGGTATAATAGATACGAAACTTTCTGGATTTTGGAAGTATTGGAATGCTCTTTATTGCTTATGGCGATTTCCTAGTGCTTCAAAGTATTTTCATCCAATTCGTACAATTCTAGGTGAAGAGATTAATTATTATCGCATGCGCACTAAATATTATGTTTTAAAAAGAGCCGAGGCTTGCGAGCGCGAGATACAAAAAATACGATATAAGTATGATGTTATTCTTCAAACATCTTGGCAACCAGCGATAAGAACTAAACCCACAGTACCACGTTGTATTTATATAGATTTTACAATGAAACTTGCAGAAAGAGAGTACCCCCCCTGGACAAGATTTTTGAGTAAATCTGATAAAAAAGTGTGGGAGATAATGGAGAACAAGACTTTTCAAAATGCCAATTTAATTTTTACGTTCAGCGATAATACTAGAAATTCTGTCATTAATGACTATAATATAAACAGAGAAAAGGTTATTACCGTCTATTCTGGTGTAAATCTGAAAAAGCTACCGGATATTGAGAAAAATTATGATAAAAAAATAATTCTTTTCGTTGGTGTTGAATTCGAAAGAAAAGGGGGATTAACACTCTTGAGAGCTTTTAAAGAGGTTAAACGGGAAATACCGGATTCAAAATTAGTTATTGTTGGCTCAACACCTCACACAAGTGATAAGGGAGTAGTAATAAAGGGTTACATAAGTCGCAGTGAGTTATTACAACTTTATACGAATGCTTCAATATTTGTAATGCCTTCAATTTGTGATCCATTTCCAAATGTATTTTTAGAGGCAATGGCATATAAAAATCCCTGTATAGGTAGCACAGCAAGTGGAATACCAGAAATTATTAAAGAGGGAAAAACAGGGTTTTTGGTATCTCCTAATAATTATAAACAACTCGCGGATAAACTCATATTGCTTTTGGAGGATGAAAACTTGATGAAAGAAATGGGTGAAGCTGGTCGAAAAAGAGTTGAGAAATACTTCACTTGGGATTTGGTAGTTGATAGGATGACAAAACAATTTGAATTGATGATTAGTAAACTGTAATATGAAAATTATACTCATAGTTCCCATCGCATATCTAAATCCCGACCCTGATATTAGGAACTGGTGGGGGTTTGGAGGCTCAGAAGTAAGTTCGTTTTTAGTAGCCCAAGAACTAAGTAAAAGAGGACATAATGTTACTATTCTTAGTTTTGATTCAAAGGTGGAAAAAAGTGAAGAAGTAGAAGGGATTTATTTTAAAAGATACCCTCCAAACAGAGCAAACATATGGGATAAAAACTTTATTTTTTTGAAAAGGAAAATATTCAATGATTTTGATATAGTTCACTTTTATGGACCTACATTTCTTAGAGATTCATATTTAGTGAAATTATTTAATGATGTTAAAACTGTCGTAACACTAAATTATTATAACACTATGTGTCGAGGAGAAGCATACAATGTAATGAAAAATGGTAAAATGTGTAATAAATGTAATTTTATTGATTTATTAAATTGCAGTAGAAGTATAAGCAGAACGTTAAAAACGAAGTTGTATCGTTCCTTATCATTTATAAATGATGCATATATTGTACTAAGTAACAGTTCTAAGGATATTTTTAAAATGTTTGGATTTCCGGAAAAGAAAATATATGTGGTACCAAACTTAATTCCAAGAATAAATAATTTAGACAAAATAAAACACGATGGAAATACATTAATTTATACAGGGCGTTTGGTTGAGCAAAAGGGATTGGATTTACTAATTGCGGCACTACCTAAAGTCAAAAATGAAATCAAAAATTTAAAATGCTATATAGTAGGTACAGGACCAGAACTACAAAAGTTAAAAAAATTGGTGATGAAATTTGATGTATCGGATGAGGTGTATTTTGCTGGATTTGTAAATCCTAAAAACTTGAAAGAATATTATCTAAAATCTGATATATTTATATTCCCAATGAGAGGTTGTGCCCCAGGAGGAAGATCATTAATTGAAGCAATGACGTATGGACTGCCAATCATTGCGAGTGATACTGTTGATTATGACGTTATCAATGGTGCTGCTGTCACATTCAAGAATAATGACTACAATGATCTTGCTGACAAAATAATATATGTACTAAGCAATAAAGATGTGAGAAAAAGATTATCACAAGCCGGTAAAGAGCATGTTAAAAACTTCTATCCTGAAAGGGTTATTCCTAGATTGGAAAAGGTTTACGAAAAAATAATATTTAATAACAAATAGGGAATAATACATGTTAAAAATGATTTTCGGTGTTTTAGTTGTTATTACAGTATTTTTAGCTGGATCTGGTGGTATGAGTATTTTAAAGACAGGAGGGTGGAATAAATACAAATATGATAAAAATCCAGTTACGCCGGACAACCATACATGGGGGTGTGTAATTAAAGAAGGCAATAATTGGGCTATGTATTATTCTGTAGCAGGCAATCTAACTTATATTGGCAGAAAAATAAGTATGGATGGAAAAAACTGGACTGACCAAGGAGCTGTTTTAGAAAGAACGCCTGGGGCATGGGATAATGAAATATGGTGTCCAAGTGTAATAAAAATAGGAAATGAATATAAAATGTTATACACAGGAAGGAATAATGGTGTTACACAAGTGGGACTCGCAACGAGTGCAGATGGGGTGAATTGGACGAAATATGAGGGCAATCCTGTTTTCAATTGTCCTGATGAATGGGCGCACAATGATACAGAAGGTTTTGGAATAATTTACATTAAGGAGGAGAAAAAAATATTACTTTTTTATAATACTTTGAGTCATTCTGTCCGCGAGATAGGAATTGCCGAATCCGAAGACTTTGTCAATTGGACCCCGCATCAATCTACGCCTGTTTTTTCAACTTCAATCTTCAGCCGACTCAAGAAAAAACTCCATAATCTCCTTGGTATTCAATATCCCCTTTTCCTCCCAACAATAGATGACTATAGATATCACCAGTTTTGTGCTTGCCAATTCAGATATGGCAACAAATATTATGCATTAGTTCCAAGTCAATCATGGGTTAGAGATTATGCAAAAATTGCTTTGTACGAATGTGATAATCCATATTTTTCAGAGAAAGACAGAATATTTAGAGGATTTTTTGTTTCGGGATCGGAGGAAGATTTTGATTTTCACGACATAGATACGCCGTGTCCTGTAATTTTTGATAATAAAATGTATTTATATTATAGTGGCGAGCATGAAGGAATATGGCATATGGGACTTATTGAAATCTCCAATTTATCTTCTGCTCTGAAAGAGAGCCCTGTTAGTATTACACCTGCACGACCAGCACCAGCATTTGAGGCTGTGTTTGCAATAATTGGGCTATTAGCATATATAATCAGACGAAATAGGCAAAAATAAAAAGCTTTTCTGGAAGATAAACTATGCCAATGCTAAGGCAATCTGACAATATTACCTTAGATGATAAAAAAGTAAAAGTACTAGAACAAAAAACGGTGCATGGAGTGACTTGTGTTGCCCTGATAACAATAATCAGACGATTTCTTAATTTCATAGTAAAGATAATCTTAGCCAGACTTTTAGAACCCACCGACTTTGGTTTAGTTGCGATTGGGCTTTTAGTGATAAACACATTTGATTTATTTCGTGAATTAGGCTTCAGCTCTGCACTTATTTATAAGGGAGATGATTCCGAGCATACTGCAGCGAACACTGCTTTTATTATTCTTCCAATAATTGGAACGATTTTATTTGTAGTTTCTTATATATCAGCACATTATATAGCAACTTTCTTTAATAATCCAACAATAGAACATATTATACGGATTCTCTCGCTGACTTTTATCATCTCTTCCTTTGGTAACGTTCCTTATACACTAATAGAAAAAGAGTTAGAATTCAAGAAAGAAGTATTACCAGAGACTATATCCCGTATTGGATATGCATGTGTAGCAATCGGACTCGCATTACTCGGTTATGGCGTCTGGAGTATAGTATATGGTCAAGTGATATCAGTAGCTTTACTAACAGTTTTTGTTTGGCTGGTTTCTGATTGGCGCCCCTCTTTTAATTTTGATATAACAGTTGCAAAAGATTTATTCGGATATGGGAAGCATGCTTTGGCTGCTTCTATATTTGTTTTCATCGTCACCAATATAGATGATGCAATTATTGGTAAAATTATAGGTATTACAGCGTTAGGATTTTACACAGTTGCATACTCAATAGCAACCTTACCTACCACAAATATCACTTATTTGGTAACGAAAGTTGCATTTCCAATGTATTCTAAGTTGAGAGAAGATGAAAGAGTTTTGAAAAAAGCTTTTTTGAAAACTGTAAATTATGTAGCAATGATATGTATTCCCGTTTCTTTCGGTATTTTCATATTAGCTCCAGAAATAATACATGTTGTTTTTGGCGATAAATGGAGTCCATCTATTCCTTTGTTACAAATATTATGTGTATATGCGTTATCTCGTTCACTCCTTGCAAGCTGTGGAAGCGTTATGTATGCCGTTGGCAGACCAGACATAAATAAAAATATTATGTTTTCCGCCTCTATTCTATCCACAATCATGATTCCGATTTTTGCTTTAAAAGTGGGTTTAATTGGTGCAACAATCGCTGTTGCACTTGTGTATATATTTATTTTATTTATGCAATATTATTATGCTTTAGGTTTGGTAAGAGCTGGCTTTTTTGATTTAATTAGGGTCTTATATAAACCATTTATAGCTTCTTCAGGAATGCTTATATTAATTTTTATGATTAAATATTTTGTAGAAGGCGTAGAATTGCTGTTATTGGGTATGATTACTGGTATTTCTTCATATCTAATTCTCATTTCTTTTTTATCAAATAATGAAGAAAAAAAGGAAATATTAAATTTATTAAATTACTTCAGATGCAGAGGATGAAAAGAATGAAAAGGGTGCAAAATGGTAATGCAATTAATGAGGCACGAATAGAGATTTTAGATTTTTATAAACCTCTTACATTCAATCCCCTTTCAATCCAGATTCTCTAATAACTCCATTCCTTTATATTCATTTTCCATTTCGGCATCTCTTATTCTCATATATTAAGTGCTTTATAGAGAATAATACAATTCCCTTTTCTATATTTCCCTTTCTAAATCTTCCTTTTCAACCCTCTAAACATAATTTGTTATAAAATTAATAATAATTTATTATGTTATAATAATACAAGGGAACCTCAAAAACTTTATATACCCCTAATTCGAATCTCTTACACATGAAAAAGGGGGAAACTCATGTTTTTGGAAATGCTCATATATGCCTGAAGATGAGCATAATTGCTATTACATTTCTTTTTTTGTCAATAAGTATAGTAAGCGCCGAAATCACTTGGACTGGCAGTCATATTGAAATAAGTGGGCAAAATGCAACCATAAGCGAGATAAATCAAGCAATAAATAACGCCTCTATTTTGGAAGAAGTTTCTTCCAAGATATGGCTTTTGAAAGCACCTATTGTGGTTCAAAGTGATGCTGGTTTAATTATAAATAGTAATGATTGTGATGAACTCCGTATGCGAGGAATGCCTGAGGAGGATAATGTATATATTGAAGTATTGGGAACAATAGAAATCAGCAATACGACAATAACATCATGGAATACTACAGCAGATGCACCATCAATAGAATATCCTGAAAGACCTTATATTTACATATACGGCGAAAACAGCAAAGTAATACTTTCCAATTCAACTTTCGTTAGTTTAGGTTCGGGTGCCCACAGGGGGATTATAATAGGAGATTACAATAAATACTTTAAGAATATATATATTGAAAATTGTACTTTTACTGATGTTGTCAGAAGTTTGTATGTAGGAGCTGGTGAGAAGGCTTTTATAAAAAACAATAATTTCACCACCAATAATATGGAGGGGATAAGCATTGAAAACTTAGACGGTTCACTAATAGAAGGTAATACAGTAAAGAATGGTATAAAAATAAGGGCATCCAATGTTACCGTTCGGAATAATAGTGTCTTAGAGGCGGGATGGAATGGTATTTGTTTGGAAGGTAATGATTCAATTGCTATTGGTAATATTGTTACTGGTACTTACCATAATGGGATGCAAATAAGTACTAAAAATGGTAGGATAAGTCCAACACGTAATGTATTTAAGAATAATGAAGTTTTTAATATTGGCGATAATGGATATTACTTGACATGGTATGGCGAAGGTTATCCGGTAAGAGTTTACGATGCAATTATCGAAGATTGTATAGCACATGATACAGAGAGTCGTGGAATCGCACTTGATGGCGTTACAAATTTTACTGCACGAAGGTATAGGGGGTGGAATATAGGTTCAGAGGACATAGATTTCCTAAATTCTGAGAATTGTTATGTTATAGACAGTAAACTTGACTTGGAACCACCAGAAAGCCATTCAGATATCAAAGCATCTTATTCAACTAACATCAATGTCATTAATACACAATTTAATACTTTATGGGTCGAAAATGCTGATATAACAATCTGGTATTATTTAGATGTTCTGGTTCAAGATGAAAACGGTAATCCTGTTGAAGGTGCAACAGTGACTGTGACTCATCCAAATGTTACAATTGATTGGTATGGCAATGGTTCAGTATATAAAACATTAGAAATTAAGCCAATAAATTTACATGTTATTCCAATACCAAACACAGAGGGATTACTTGATCCACAAAATATATCTTCTACAATTACTGGTGCAGACGGTCATACTCCTCTACCTTCAGATAAAGATAATACATTAGTCATTGCAGATTATAGGCTTGATGCCCATGGTAGCCCTTGGTATCAACATCCTTGGCAAACTACTGAATTTAATAATTGGACAATAACAGCAGAAAAAGACGGAGTTTCTGTAACTTTAACTGGCATAGACCCTGATGAGAGTTGGTATAGAGAAAATCCAAATACTTATCCTGGAGAGGGGAAAGGAACTATTGTTATTACCCTACCAATAAATAGCGGAACAGGCAATATTTCAGGAAAAGTTATAAATAAAACAGGCGCACCGATAGAGAATGCAACCGTTGAAGCAGATAAATATTCAACTACGACTGATAAATATGGGAATTACATCATATCAAACATCCCAGCGGGAACCTATACCGTGACAGCTTCTAAAGAGGGTTATAAAAGCCTTTCTAAAGAAGTGATGGTTATTGCAAACGAAACGGTCATGCTTAATTTCACACTATCCAAGAGGGATGCCGTGCCACCGATTATAACAATTTTGTCACCAGAGAACAGAACATACAGCACGAAAATTATTCCACTTCACTTCACTGCAAACGAACCTCTGAGTGCTTGCGTTTTATCTGTGGATGCCACAGCGAACCAGACATTGCAAACATGCCAGAATTTATCCGTCATAAGCAGAGAATACGAAGAGAGAGCAGGAACGGTTGGATGGTGGCACTTCAATGGAAACGCATACGATTATTCAGGCAACGGAAATAATGGAACCATATACGGAGCTTCTTTTGTGCATGGGAAATTTGGCGAGGCTTTAAAATTTGATGGTATTGATGATTGGGTTGAGGTAAAGGACCCCACTATGGAAGGAAATGAGATAACAATAGAGGCGTGGATATATCTCAATAATATAACAGGGGAATATTCTATTGTCAATAAGTATGTATATGCGGGAGCAAATGAGCGTTCTTACATACTTACAGTTGAAGATGGTGTTATTTGGTTCGGTTTGAGTTCAGATGGGACTTGGTCTAACACCACCTTCCTCAACTCCAGTAAAAAGATAATGAACAATACATGGACGCACATTGCTGCGATTTCTGATGGTAAAACGATGAAAATTTTCATAAACGGTGTGCAAGACCCAAGCACGAAACCCGCACCCGCCGAAATCCATGATTCTCCTTATGACCTCTACATTGGAAGGTGGATGTATTCCACGGAAGGTGATTGGACGTATGCTTTTGATGGCATTATAGATGAAATCAGGATACTTAATCGTGCTTTGAGTGAGGAGGAAATAGAATCCGATTATGCTCTGGGGAAAGGAAGACATTCTGTAACTGTCTATGGGAAAGACTTGGCAGGTAATTGGAATTCAAGCACCGTTTATTTCAATATTGTCTGTGGTAATACTTCCCCTTCCATAATCGCTTTTTCACCAGAGAACACTACACCCACTCAATATGTGAACCGCACATATACATTCTCAGTCACCGTCAGTCAGCCGGTTTCAAACGCATGGTTCCTTGACGGCGAAGACCAGCACAACAACGCTCAATCCTGGACGCACACATGGGAACACACAGGCGTGCATAATGTCACATACATCGGAACGA
>Ga0190363_1001335_pt1 | contig 14529 bp, 21 predicted proteins | sample 48721867_MG_FD_161272 | JGI IMG/M metagenome (GOLD analysis project Ga0190363, IMG submission 161272) | Hydrothermal vent microbial mat bacterial communities from Southern Trench, Guaymas Basin, Mexico - 4872-18-6-7_MG | ecosystem: Environmental > Aquatic > Marine > Hydrothermal vents >...
GTAGGTGTCTTACGTTGAAGCCCCGGGCGGGGTTTGAACCCGCGACCTCGGCCTTACCAAGGCCACGCTCTAACCAGGCTGAGCCACCGGGGCTGCTAAATCTTTTTTCTTCAACCATGAATTTAAATTTTGGTTAAGCTAAAACAGAAATAGGGGTTGTTTTATATTATATTTTTGGATGGTGAATTTTTTGAGGGCTTATGTTTTGGTGAATACAAAACCTGGGACTTCGGAAAAGGTTGTTAAGGAGCTTAGGGTTAAAAAGAAGGTTAAGGGTATTTTGATGGCTGATTCTGTTTATGGACAGTATGATGCTGTTGTTGTTATGGAGGTTAAAGATTTAAAAGAATTGATGAAAACTGTTTATGAGGTTATTGAGAAAAACCCTAATATTGTTAAAACAGAAACGTTGATAAGCCTATTTTAAACCTTTTTGTTTTATTCTGGTGGGTAAAATAGCGAAACCAAGGTTTCTGTTTTAACAACATTAGGTGTTTTTTCAACCATTTCATAAATTATTTTTGAAAGTTCTTCTAAGTTTTTTGCTTCAATCACAACAACAGCATCAAATCTTCCAAAAACAGAATTAGCCATCTTAACTCCTCTAATATGTCTAGCCTTAACGATTTCTTCCGAAGTCCCAGGTTTAGTCTGAACTAGAACAAATGCTCTAACAGGCATATTCCATCCACAATTATGGTTAAGGTATAATTTCATGTTTTAACATTTTCCCTTCACGGTTAAAAACAGCAATGTTTTGTTCAGAATAGTAGGGAAAACCAACAATCACCATTATTTTTCCGTAAAAAAAGTTTAGGTCTTCAATTGAAGGTTTTAACACACCGGAAGGATGGGAGTGAGCTGAACCAATGATGGATGGGTCAAAGGGAAGCATAAAAGGTGAAAATGCTGAAAAACTTTTCCCATGGATTGCTTTAGGTGGAAGAATAACTTCTTCAACAACAATTTTATCCTTCTTTGTTTTACCTCGAAGAAGAAGAATTCCCTCTTTAGGATGTAGATGTTTTGAGAAGGTTAAAATGCTTTCTAAAACTGTTTTTGTTATACATACTGTTTTTTCCATGGAAAAATTTTCCCTCAAAATAATGTATTCTACATAATACTGTAACCCATGTTGATATATTTTAGTTTTAATTTAAGAGAAAAACTTATATACCCCTAACCACCTAAAGTAAATACCCAATAAATAGAAGGGAGAGGTTGACCTAAATTTTTCGGTGTAGGAGAGGCAGGTTAAGCCTCAAGGACTTTAACCTTGCACTAATTCTTGGGACGAATAATCTTGGGGAAGGTGATGCTGGTTGAAAAGCAAGTTAAGTCCTGAAAAAAACATTGAAAAATGTCCAGAATGTGGAAGTACTTTGTTAGTGGAGAGTAGCGAAACTGGTGAAATTGTTTGTGGTAATTGTGGATTGGTAATTAGTGAAGAATCTTATGATAGAGGACCTGAATGGAGAGCATTTACACCTGAGGAGAAAGCTGGCAAGAGTAGGGTTGGAGGACCTGTATCCATTTTACATGCTGATAAAGGGTTACCAACGGTTATTGATAAGGTTGGGAAAGATGCTTTTGGTAGAAAAGTTGACCTTCCAACAAGAATTCAAATGTTACGTTTAAGAAAATGGCAAACAAGAACTCAGTATCAATCACCTATTGAAAGAAATCTACTTCAAGCTTTAGCTGAACTTGACAGGATTGCAGATAAACTTCATCTACCTGAAGATTTACAGGAGGAAGCTGCCGAAATTTATAGGAAAGCTTTAGGGAAAGGTTTGGTTAGAGGACGTTCAATTTCAGCTATTGTTGCTGCTTCTGTTTATGCTGCTTGTAGGTCTTATGGAAGACCACGTTCCCTTAAAGAAATTGCATCTGTAAGTAGGGTTAAAAAGAAAGATATTGCCAGATGTTACAGGCTTTTGTTAAATGAGCTTAATTTAACAATGCCCATCCCAGACCCGAAAGCCTACATATCAAAAATTGCTGCAAAAGCAGATGTCCCTGAAAAAACTCAAACTAGGGCCATTCAAATTTTGAATGAAGCTGAAAAAAGAAATGCTGTTGTTGGAAAAGACCCTGTTGGTTTAGCTGCTGCAGCCTTATACATTGCATGTGTGCTTACTGATGAGAAGAAAACCCAAAAAGATATTGCTGAAGCTGCTGGTGTAACCGAGGTAACTGTTAGAAACAGGTATAAAAGTCTTAAAGAACAACTTAACCTAGATATCTAAAACTTTTTAAGGTTAGTTTTTCTTTCGGAGAAGGCTGGAACACAAATACATATTATTTTTAGGTTTGTTTTTCCCGTATTTTCAACTTGATGCCATGTTTTAGCTGGAATTAAAATATTATCATCCTTGCTTATTGGTCTACTTTCATTGTTTAGGTAGATTATTCCCTTACCCTTCAAGATAATGTAAACTTCTGTAAAATCATGTTTGTGAAGAATTGTTTTTTGTTTAGGTTTAACTGTTGCATAAGCTATACTAACCTCTTTTGTTTTTGTTGTTTTCATACCTATAACTTCCACAACATCTGACCCATCAACAGCCTTAAACGGTTTGTAGTCTTTAACTCTTTTAACTAGGAACTTTAAATTTTCCATGGATAAGTTTATGGAATTCTCTTTCTTAAATGGATAACTTTTTCAGCTGTTTGAGCAACCTTTCTTTTATGGGTTGTTAAAAGAATAGTTTTTTCTTTAAACATTTCACTTTTAAGAAAAGCTAAAACAGTATCGGTTGTTAAGGAATCTAAAAATTCTACAGGTTCATCCATAAGAACTATTTTTGGGTTGGGTGCTAAAGCTCTAGCAAGAGCAACAAGTTGGCATTCTCCAACACTTAAAGTTGAAACTTTTCTATTGGCGTAACTACCTATTAAAGCTTGATTTAAAATTTCCATAACCCTTTTTTCTCTTTCAGTTTTTTTGACACCTAACAAAACTAATGGAAGCTCAACATTCTCATAAACTGTTAAGTTGGGTAATAGGTTATGCAACTGAAAAACAACACCTATATTTTTTGCTCTAAATCTTGTTTTTTCATTTTCATTTAGTTTTATGATGTTTACTCCATCAACATAGATATTTCCAGATTGTGGATTGTCAAATCCGGCTATAAGGTTTAGGAGAGTTGTTTTACCTGAACCTGTTGGACCTATAATAGCAACAAATTCACCTTTCTTAAACTGGAGGTTTACATCTTCAAATATTTTGATGGGTTTAACGTTCCCATCATAAACCTTCTTAACATGCTCCAAAATTATGGAATAATCATTTTGATTGTACAAGGCTTTCTACAACCGTTTTTGAAGATTTTTTCCATGTGGAAAATGCTCCAGTTAAGGCTCCAACCAAAACACCTAACATACATAAAATGAGTAAAACTATTAGGTTTTCAGCTAAAACCAAGCCATCTATTAAGCTTTTATTGATTAAAAAGGAAAAAATAAGGGAAAATGTTATTCCAATAAAAATTCCACTTAGTACACCAACAATCCCTACAAGGATTAATTCAAGGAAAAAAACTGATACTATCGTTGATTTTTTAGCTCCAAGAGCTTTAAGAATTCCTATATAACTGCTTGCTTTTCCTGTTAGATGGTAAAGGGTTACAGGTAAAGCTAAAACAATAAGTGTTAAAAGTGGAATAAAAGTTTGAAGATTGTTTAAACCTTTATAAAGCATAAAAAAAATAAGGGTAAAATTGGCTGTAAGTAAAGCTGTAACTGTAATAACCATTTTTACTTGGAATATTTTTGTTTTAAAATCTTTAAAAGCAAACCATACTGACATTTACATCAACCCTAACAATTCCCTACAACATAAAAAAAATATTTTTATTTTTTAGTTAAACATAAGGAAACCTATTCTGGTTTTAGCCGAACTATGATAGGTTTTTCAACCTCTTCTTCTGAAGGTTTAAATTGTTCAGTTGTTGAAGGAGAATGATGAGGAATTTCCGGTGTTTCCAAATATTTTAGGAATTGTTGAATATCCTCCTTTTCTTTTAAAGCTTTTTCTATTCCTGAAATCAAATATTCACTAGCTATCTTGTAGGTTTCATCTCCAATTTCTCCGGTTTTATGTTGAACTTTAAGATGGCCTAAAAATTTTTCAAGATGTTTTACATGTTTATCAATTTCATCTATTTTACCCTTTAAAGTTTCTATTAGATTTTTCTGGTTTTCTTCAAGTTTGGAAATGGAGTTTTTGTATTCTTTACAAAGTTCCTCATAAACATATTCCGGAATCTCATTGTTTCTTAAAAGTTCATCTAAAGCTTGAAACCTACTATGAGTTAACCCATATTCTTTTTTGAAATTTTCAGCTTCAATTTTCCAGTTGGGAATTAGAATAAGTGTATCACCTTCAACCACTATTTGAGACCTTGAAAACTCTTCAAATAAACCTCCACCCCGGTCAACACCAACAGAATGAAGTCTACCTTCAGAATCTAAGGTTATCCCTACAACATAACCAATATAACGTCCATAAAGGTCCTTTGCAGGTTTACCTATGAATCTACGAACAGCTTCAACCTGAATTGACATAAAAAAACCTCCCATAATTATTTTTTTGGTTTAACCCGTCAACATTAACCAGTAAATGCCTTTTTGATTCTTTGAAGCAAAGATAATTTTTGTGGTTCTTCCTGAGGTGGAGGAGTTGGAGGTTCAGGTTCAAAATATTCTTTAACAGTTTCTGTTGGTTTTTCAGCTTCTTCTATTTTTGCAATTTTACCCTCATCCAAAAGTTTTTCTAAGGTTTCTTTGATTAAAGCTGGTTCAACTTCCAAATCTATAGAACATTGTTTTATGTTTAATAATCCATCATGAGCTTTAATATACTCGAAAAGTTTGTTAGCTATTTCTGAGCCACCATTGCTTTCAAAGGTTGATTCTTTAACAATCATAAGTTTTATGATTTCATCAGCTACCTGAATTTGGGGTGTTGGTTGAACTTCTGAAACTTTTGGTGAAGGAACTTCTATCTTTGTTGCTTTCCTATATTTGTATCCACAAACATTGCAACGGTATAAGGTTACTCTCATAGGTTTTCCTCTACCAGTTTTAGGTATTACATCCCAAGATTTTGTTGCTTCACTGTTTTCGCTTTTACATCTTGGACAGGTTGACATGTCCATTCACCGGAAAAATTTTGGTGCATATAAAAATTAAGAATTATGCGTCGATTTAATCCTAAATAAAGCTTAAACAGTTAGATCGAAAGTTGGAGATTGCCTGTTTATTAACAATTAAACGACAAAAACAACATATTTTTTAAGCTGCCTATTCAGAAAAATGTGAAAAAAATACATTGGAAAACCTCTTTTCTGATAAAAATTTAAGGTTTAAACCATCCCTTTTACATTAATTTTTGTGGAAAAATTTGGAAGGAAGTTGGTTTTCATGGCTGGTAAGCTTTTGAAAACTATCCTTGTTGTAAGCCTTATACTAAATGTGATTTTAGGTTATGCTTACGTAATTTTTCAGGAAAGAGAAAACCTTGCTGTTTTAGAAAATCAAGTTAAATATCTTAAAACTCAAAATGAAAATTTAACCCGTCAACTACAAAATTTAAAAAATAAATTGGAAATTCTTCAAAACCAGCTGGAATATTATAAAAATCAGGCAAACTATTATTCAAGCTTACTGGTTAGTGGAAATGTTTCTGGGGAAGCTTTTGTAGGTTCATCAACTGTTAATCTTGTTGCTGTTAGAGTTGTTTGGGTAAGTTTTTTTGAATATTATTATGAGGGGGTAACCATGAAAGGTTTAGTTGAACTTAGACCAGGAAAAGGAAACATTTTTGTTAATACTGAGCCTAGAATTGGAATAGACCTTCAAACAAGTGTTAGAACAGCTTGTTTAGTTGCTGAAAATGTAACTGGTAAAAGTTTAAGTGGTGTTGATGTTACTTTAACTGTTGTTGCTAAAGAGGAAGTTGATGTTGTTGATGGACCAAGTGCTGGTGCAGCTATTACTTGTGCAATTATTGCAGCTATTCAAGATAAAAAACTTAACCCATCAGTTTACATTACTGGAACAATAAACCCTGACGGAAAAATTGGTCCTGTTGGTGGAGTTTTAGAAAAAGCATTAGCTGCTGCTAAAGAAGGAGCAAAAATTTTTCTTGTACCTAAAGGACAAAGCATGGTTACGGTTTATGTGGAAAAGAAGAAAGAGGTTGCTCCAGGGTTTATCATTATTACTAGAGAGCCAAAACATGTAAAGCTTCAGGATTATCTTTTCCATGAAGGTTATCAGGTTAAGGTTTTTGAAGTGAAAAACATCCAAGAAGCCTATAAGTTTATGGTTTCTGGTTAATATTGTTTTTTGGTTTGATAATTATTTGGTTGTTTTCACGTTTTAACTCCAATTCTTTTCCAATAAAACCGTTTAAAGAAAAATTTGATGGAAATTCTATGTAATAACGTATTCTTGTGTAAACTTTTTTGTAACCTTTTTTAAGTTCACCCGTTTTTTCATCCTTATACCAAAATTTTTGGTAATACTGTTTAACTTTTCTTTTTCTAATAAGGGTCAAGCTAAATAGACTATGTTAAATTTAAAAATAAAAGTTTGAGAGGTGGATGAAAGTAAAAATTTTAAATTATCATCTTTAAATAAGGTGGGGGATAACCTCTTGCTCCCTCTTCCTGAAAAATTTCTTCCTTCCCAATAGAAATTCTAAATTTTTTATTACATTTTTCACATTTAAAGGTTCCGAAAGTAATTTTTACCTTTTTTGTTTTCCCCAAAGTTACAGTCCATACTTTTATTGGTTTTTTAATTTCTGAACCACAATTAGAACATTTAACCATTGAAAATCTTTCCCTCCATCCATGTTTAATAGAAATACCAAGAATTTTCTTTAATCTTAAACTATTTAATCCTTTATTTTTGAAAGTGTTAGGAGTAAAAAATGATAATGTTATGCATAGCTTATGGCTATATCTCTTATAACATCAGCAACATCTTCACATTTATCAGCTAAATTTTCCATTCCATCAATGATTTCTTTCAATATTAAACATAAACTTATAGTTTTTGATTCTTCACACCAAACTAAAAATTCAGGGATAACAGTTTCAACTCTAAAATCATCAATTTTTTCCTCTAGATTTTCAACTTTATTGGAGGCTTGAACTGCTTGTTGGGGGTTTTCTGTTAGGGTTTGAAATGCATTGTTTACTTCTTCAGCTATTTTAAGTAAGTTGTCAGCAAAAACTTTTAGAACTTCCCTTAATCTTTCATTTACTTTTTTAGGTGGAATTAAAATAAGTTTTCTGGATGCTGCTTTTGCATGAGCAGCAATATCATCTGCAGTTAATATAAGCCTAATAATTTCTTCTCGGTTAATGGGGTGAAAAAGTCCTTTTGATAATTCTTCAAGAATACTTCTTTTAATTTCATCAGCTTCTTTCTCATATTCAAAAACTTTTTTAAAATTTTCTTCAACTTTTTTTTGGTTTAATTTTCCAAATTCATGGAATGTTTGATGCATTTCAGCAACAACTTTAACAACCTTTGCTATATGGTTTTTACATAACTCAAGAATTTTTCTTTCTTTTTCTCTTCCAATCCACATCATTGAGCTGGTAGACCTAAAAAAGGTCATTTTTAGTTTTCACCACAATAAAATTTACATAATTATAGAGAAAAGCATAAAGATACTTAAACTTATCAGAATTGTGCATGGAATAGTTAAAAGCCAAGCTAAAACTATTTCTAAAACAGTTTTTTTATCCACAGTTTTTAATCCTATAGCAGCTCCAGCACCAATCACACCACTAACAATGCTATGGGTTGTGGAAATAGGCAACCCCCAACCAAAAATTAGGTAGGGGATGGTTGTAAAACCCCAAACAACTAAAGCTGAAGATAATCCTGCTGTTAATCCAGTGATAGGTGTTAAACGGGTAATTCTGTAACCAACAGTTTGGATAACTCTATAACCTAAAGTAAATCCACCTAGAGAGATTCCAGCTCCACCTAAAACTGCAAGAAAAAGGATTGTTTGAGGTGTTGGGAAACCTGTAATGTTTTCTGTTACTGAAACATACACACCTGTTGCGTTCCCAACATCATTTGCACCAAATGAGTAGGCTGAAAAAGCTAAAGCACCAATTAACATAAACCGAACAAGTTTTTCTGCTTTTTCCTCTGAAATTTTTGTTAGAATTTTTTTGAATCCCAAATATAGAAGAAAAGCTGAAAAAGCTGAAAGTAAAGGTGAAAGGATTATGCTTAAAAAAACTGTTGTTAAAATTGTCCAGTTTATTTTTTCTCCGTAGGCTATTAAACCATAACCTATAACAGCCCCTATTGTTGTATGGGTTGTGGATACAGGCATACCTTTCCATGTACAAATTAAAAGCCATAAAACAACAGAAACAACAACAGCAAGAGCACCTACAAAATCTATTTGGGGAACTATTCCTCTTGAAAGAGTTTTCATAACCATGAATCCTTGAAAAACTGCACCAAACATAACAAAAACTGTGAAAAGGATTAAAGCTTTTTTTAAAGTTATAATTCCGCTTCCAACAGCGCAACTTGTTGGGTTTGCCGCATCATTTGCTCCGAGAGACCATGCTATGGCAAATGTAAGTGCAAGCCCTATAAGGTAAAGGGGCAAATATTCCATGTTTTTGTTCGTTTTATTGTGACCTAAGTTAATTCCTTATATAGCTTATCCAAATACAATATATAGAAAATTATGTCTATATACTAATATGGAGAAGGAAAAAATGGTTGAAAAAAAGCTTTACAGAAAACTTCAACTAACAGGAGGCTCAACCCTTATCGTTTCCCTTCCAAAAGACTGGGTTGAAGGTGCTGGAGTTAAAGCTGGAAGCTATGTTACACTTATACCTCAACCAGATGGTTCTTTGCTGATTACCCCAAGAGAAAGTGAAAAAGAAACTGTAAAAGAGGCTGTTATCCATGTTGCTTCAACAATGGATTCTCAGGCTGCTGTTAGAGAGTTTATCGCATGTTACATTGTCGGTTACGACTTAATTAAAATTGAGTTTAAACCTTACACCTCGGAACATAGAGCCTTAATTAAGAAAGTTTTAAGAGAAAAATTGATTGGTGTTGAGCCTATTAGTGAAACTGCTGATGAACTTATTGTTCAATGTTTAGTTGGATACAGAGAAATTCCCTTAGAAGTTGCTTTAAACCGAATGAAAAACATTACAACTTCCATGATTAATGATGCTGTTAATGCTTTAAAAACTCGAAACTATGAGGTTGCCGTTGAGGTTACCAATAGAGATGATGAAGTAGATAGACTATATTTTTTCATGGTTAGACAGCTTAAAAGAGCTGTTCGTGAAAGAACTATTTTGGAAGATTTAGGTATTTCAAGTCCAAGAGCATGTTTAGGTTATAGGATGGTTATTAAATCTGTTGAAAGGTCTGCTGACCATGCTTCAAGAATAGCTTCATTAATTCCGATGCTTAAAAAAAATCCTTCAACAGAAATTTTTAGGGAAATATCTAAGATGAAGGATTCTTCTGTTGAAGCTTTAAGAGGTTCTATTGGCCTACTTACAAAATTTAACATGGAAAAAGCTAACAAAATCATTGGTAAGGTTGATGAAGCAAGAATTGTTGAACAAAACATTATTGAGAAGATGTTTAATCAGGCATCCAGTATGGATGCTATAAATCTTAGACTTACAACAGAAAGTTTAAGAAGAATTGTTGAGTATGGAGCTGATATTGCAGAAATAGCTATCAATCTTTCAATTGGGGAACCTTAATTCACCATAGACCTTAAATATTTTTAAGGGTTGCATAAAAGATTGGGTTAGGTTTGGTGTAGTTTATGGCCAAGTTTAAGCTTGTAGTTTCAGACCCAAAAACAGGTAAGTCTCAAGTTGTTGAGCTTGAAGGTGTTAAGGCTGTTCCATTAATTGGCAGAAGAATTGGTGAGGTTGTTGATGGTTCAATTGCTGGTTTAAGTGGACGTAAACTACTTATTACTGGTGGAACTGATAAGGATGGTTTTCCTTTAAGACCTGATGTTCATGGTGGTGTTAAGGTTAAGGTTGTTTTAAGTGGTGGTGTTGGTTTTCATCCGAAAGTTGAAGGTGAAAGAAGAAGAAAAACTGTTAGAGGAAATGTTATAACTGAGGATACTGTTCAAATAAACATGAAAATTTTAGAGGAAACCTAGAAGGGGGAAATTTTAGGGTTAAGCTTATGGGAGAGGTCAAATTGTTAAAAGAATATGAAAATCCTTTGCTTGAAAGAAAAGAAGTTGAGTTTGAAGTTACCCATGTTAAGGCTTCATCTCCAAGCCGATTTGAGGTTAAAGAAAAACTTGCTGAAAAACTAGGTGTTGACCCTAAATTTGTTTACATCATAAAAATGGAAACAAAAACAAACACATGGAAAACTTTTGGCATAGCCCATGTTTACAATTCTGAGGAAAGAGCAAAACTTCTTCTACCCAAACATATTATATTAAGAAATCTTCCTAAGGAGGAAAAAGAAAAAGTCGAGAAAGAAAAAGCTTAAAGGGAAAGTTTAATATCCTAATTTTTCCATAATAGTCAAAATAACCGAAAAGATATTCATCTGTCATTTTTATTGGTGGAATAAATTTTGGAGTTTCCAATTTTAAAAGGTTTAATTTCTGACATTCCAGCTGGAACAGTAACCATAATGGTTGGTCCTCCAGGTGTAGGTAAATCTAGCTTATGTAGGATGATTGTTGCTGAAAAAGTTTTAACAGATAATGTTGTGGTTTTGGTTACTGATATTCCAGCCGAAAATTTTAGGCTAAGCTTAGATTTATCCCAAAATTTAACTTCAAAATTTTTGGTTATTGATGCACATTCAAGTTTGGCTGGTGTAAAATCTAATGAAAAACATATTGTTGAAGACCTAACAAATCTTACTGAAGTTGAAATTTTAATTTCTAAAATTCTTCAAGAATTTAAGGAAAAAGGGTGTATTTTTATTCTTGATTCGTTTTCAACTTTTCTTAGTTTTGTGGGTGAAGAAGATGCTATAAAATTTCTTTACATTCTTATTAGTAGACTTAGAGTAAACAAAAGTTACGGATTTATTGTTGTTGAAAAAGGAATTCATACAGAAAGTTTTTACAACATTCTTTACCAAATTGCAGATTTGATTTTAGAATTTAAAATTTTAGAATTAAATAAAAAAGTTTTAAGACTTGTTAGAACATTTATTTGTAGGTATTGTTCTCCTAAAACAAAATGGTTTTCACTTGCATTCTACAATGGAAAGGTTAAACTTAAACCATTTAAGGGTAGAAAACATTAAGATTTTTTGGTTTCCTTACCAATATATTCAGTGTATCCACAAGCTCCACAAGCCCATCTTTCAGGATTATGATGATGGGCTGTAATTTTTCCACATCGTGGACATTTTTTGTTTTTTAAGGTTATCTTACCTGTTTTATAGTCGTATTCGTAAAGACGCCATGCACCCTCTTTTTTCTTTTTCTTTTTTACCTCCTCCTCACTCAACCTACCACATCCATCCTTTCAATAATGTTTTCCGCAAATTTTTTTCTTTCGTTTGTTATTTTAACCCAAACAACACCTTCATCAGGCTGACCATAAACAACTACAGCCCCAATTGGCGCATATATTATGGCTGGAAGAGTTAAAAGGTCTTCTTCACCTTCAACCTTAATAGCAACAGAATCCTCAAATTTTAAAGCTTCTTTTATAGCCTTTAATGCTTCATCAGTTAAGGTTCCTGCAGGATTTTTAACAGTAAAAATTTTTTTAACTTTAAGTCTTAATTTCTCTGTTTTGGTTCTTTTTGTTTTCTCATCATAAATATAAAGTTTGACTTTTATTCCTAAAAATGTTAAGGTTGAGGAAACTTTATCTCCAACAGCAATTATAGTTGAGGGTTTTTCTTTTTCAACCATCTGTTTAAGTAAAAAATTAACTGTATTCTCATTTCCTCTCAAAAGTTTACCTAAAGGTTTTTTTAATTCGCTTCTTAAATCCTCAGGGAGAAGTTTTACAGGTATTCTTAACCACCACACTGTTTAAATGCTAAACTATTGTTTGTAAGTTTCCCCGTCTCCCTAAATATATTTCTCTAAAAAAATAATTACTTCCGCATGTCCATCCTGTAAGCTTACTCTTCTAGATGCTGCTAAAAGTATCGGTAGTAGTATAGAGGTTTTGGATATAGTTGAATTTTTAGCAAAACAATTAGTTTCCGGATAAATAAAAACTTTTGTTTGTTTAAAATACATTGAACGTTAGGAGAATAAAAATTATGGAAACATATGTTTTTAAAAAGTTATTGGAGTTTGATGAAACCAAAAAATTCTTGTAGCTATGCTTCTTCTTTATCTTGCTCCTTTAATCGCTAACATAAACTTAACAGTATCTATAGTTAACCTATTCTACTATTTTTTAGGGTTTATTGGTGTTTTTGCTTCTGTTGGTGGTGCAAATGCACTTAACTGTTACTTGGATAGGGATGTAGATAAAATAATGGTTAGAACAAGAAGAAGACCGATTCCTCTGGGGAAAGTTAAACCTAAACATGCTTTCTATTTTAGTTTAACTCTTCTTGGTTTTGCTTTCTCATTATCTGTTCTAGCAGGGTTAACATTAAGTTTGGTCCCCATGTTTTTACTGCTTGATGGTGTTGTCTGCTATATTTTACTTTACACAGTTCCTACCAAGAGAAGAAGTATAACAAACATTTTTTTGTATCTCCTGCTAATGCTTGCCCAGTTTGGTTGGGATGGTTTTTAGCTTTCGGCTCCATAAACCTTCATGGATTTGTTTTGGGTATACTTGCAGCTTTATGGGGGCCTCTTCATCTATGGATTATAGCCTACATCTATTCTCAAGATTATAGAAAAGCTAAAATTCCTATGTTTCCTGTTTTAACGGAGAAAAAGAAAAGTGTTTTATCTGTTTCTGTGGCTTCCATGATTTTGGTTTTTGCTTCCTACATTCCTTATCTGCTTAATTTTAACGGATTTGTTTACCTATTTACCATAACAGGTTTAAACTCTTTAATGGGTTATTTATCTGTGAAGTTTATTCTTAACCCTACAGGACGTAATAGTTGGCGTCTCTTTAAATTAACAGCACCATTCATAATTCTAGTTATTTTTGTATCAGTTTTAGACTTGAGGCTTACACCATTCTTAAGCCTAAAACTCTAAAAAATTTTTAGTTGGACACTTACATGGTTAATTTTATATTCTTATGTAGGTTGTAAGATTAAGGGCTGCTTCAGCTGCTTGGCTTGCAAAACCAATAAATGGTTGAGGCCAAACACCAATAATGATGCACAAAATCATTAAAATCACCATTGGGAAAAGCATACTGATAGGTGCTTCTTTTACACTTCTAACTTTCTCAGTGGGAGATTGCCAAACTAAAATGTATAATAGTTTTAGGTAATAGGAAAAACCTATAATAATGTTTGCTAACATTATTGCTGCAAAAATTCCCATTCCAGCATTTATGGATGCAAGTATAATTGCAAGCTCACTTATAAATCCATTAAATGGGGGAATACCTGAAATAGCTAAAGCACCAACAGCTAAAACTACAGCTGTTACAGGCATTTTATGGCCTATACCCGTTAACTCCTTTAGATTTCTTGTTCCAGCTGCATGAAGTAAAGCTCCAGCACAAAGGAAGAGTAACCCTTTCATGATTGCATGATTCATAACATGAAGTAATCCTGCTGTTAAACCATAAAGTCCAATAACCCCACCAACTAAGCCAACTGAAACAGCCAACATGATATAGCCCATTTGGGCAACACTACTGAAAGCTAATAGTCTTTTAATATCATCTTGAAGTAAAGCCATAACATTTCCTACAGTCATGGTGAGAGTTGCAAAAATAGCAACCACAAGAACAATAATTCCCCAATCAATAGAAACAGGATAAAGAACAACAGCTAAAATTCTGATGATCCCATAAACTGCTGCTTTAATCACAACCCCTGAAAGCATAGCACTAATAGGACTTGGGGCTGCAGGGTGAGCATCTGGAAGCCATGTATGGAAAGGTACAACTGCAGCACAAATACCGAAACCAGTTAACAACAACCCGATCAAAAAATAGAGTAAAACAGGGTTTACGGTTGCTGTACTTAAAGCTTTGGCAATGTAGGGAAAGCTTAAGGTTCCGGTTAACCCGTAAAGGTAAGACATAGCTAAAAGAACCAGCAAAGAACCAAATGTACCCATTATAAGGTATTTAAATCCTGCTTCTACAGGCTCCCATTTACGGATACGAAAAGTAACAAGCACGTAAGATGAAATACAGAAGGTTTCCCAAAAAACAAAAAAGTTAAAAAAATCTCCTGCAAATGAAACTCCTACCAACCCAGCTACCAATGTAAGTAGTAAAGTATAATATTTGTCTAAACCTGTATCCTCCTCCATATACCTAATGGAATAAATAGCAGCCATAAGTCCTAAACCACAAAAAAGAAAAGCCATAAAAACACTTAACCAATCTA
>Ga0190363_1001336_pt1 | contig 14519 bp, 13 predicted proteins | sample 48721867_MG_FD_161272 | JGI IMG/M metagenome (GOLD analysis project Ga0190363, IMG submission 161272) | Hydrothermal vent microbial mat bacterial communities from Southern Trench, Guaymas Basin, Mexico - 4872-18-6-7_MG | ecosystem: Environmental > Aquatic > Marine > Hydrothermal vents >...
GTTGACCCATCTAAAGAAGCTATTATCAGCTATCCTCACTTGACCAAAGAGAAACTAGAAGAATTGTTATCTTATGCATACAGAAGACATTATTTCAATCCAAGATACATCTTCAAACAATTTAAGCAGATAAAATCGTTTAAAGATTTCAGGAATAAGACAAGAACAGCGTTGAATTTGTTCAGAAGGAATGTGATTGGGGGGTTTTGAAGAAAATAAGGGTAGATTGCAGAGCAAATCCATGAAAATAGGAATAAATGCCAGAACTTTTTCGGTATCAGAGCCGGATGGTGAAGTTCAAAGCGCTATTAAACTTGTTTCAACTATGATAGAAAGATTTGGACACGAACATGAATTTGTAATTTTTGGGCATAGAAGGCTAAAGAATCTATTTAAATTTAATTTTTATCTGGACAGCAAATTCTACTTTATAAATTCCCAAACATGGGGTTTAGCGTGGGAACAAATTTTACCTCTTCTTGCTAAAAAACACAAAATAGATGTTCTCCTTTCACCCACATCCAACGGTCCTATGTTTGCTCCAAAATCCTTCAACTTTAAAAACGTTGTATGGATTCATGATGTCAATCAATTTTATAAGGGTTACTCTTCTGCAATTTACAAAATTTTCAGTAGTATCAGGTATCCTATGATTGCTAAGTGTGCAGATATTATCATTACTGTTTCCGAATTTTCAAAAAACGAGATAAGTAAGTATCTTCACGTGCCTGAATCCAAAATCAAAGTAGTATATAATGGCATAGATGACTTATTCATTTCTGATAATCCTGGAAAGGCAATTGAACTTCCAGAAAAGTATATTTTGTATGTAGGAACAAGCCACCCCCGTAAAAACCTTCATAGATTAATTCAAGCATATAGTAAGATCAAAGATCATATTGAGGAGAAATTGGTGATAATCGGACCTAAACCGAGGAGAGTTTTCTCAGAAATAAATTTAAACAAATATAGGAGTGAAGATATTATCGTTAAAGGATTTGTCAGTCCAGAAGAACTAAAGTATGCTTATCAAAATGCATCAGTATTTGTCTATCCATCATTATATGAAGGTTTTGGATTACCTCCTCTGGAGGCATTAGCCTGCGGTACTCCAGTAGTAGTCTCAAAAATACCCCCCTTCTTAGAAGTATTAGGCGATTTTGCACATTACGTTGATCCATACAATATCGATGATATTGCACAAGGTATTATTAAAGTGCTTCAAGAGTCCTTTTCTCAAAGAAAAGTTAATAACGGAAAACAATATGCTAGGCAATTTACATGGGAAAAAACTTCTAAGGCTATTGAAAAAATATTATATGAGGTGACTGAATGAAAATTTGCCTTCTGGGCGAAGCCTATGGCCCCCTTGATGAGGCCATGAGAAATACGACTTATTACTTATACAGGGAGCTATCTAAAAATAACGAAGTTATGGTGCTTGACTTAAGAAAGACATTTACGGTAGATTTCTGGCGTAAGTTAAGGGAGTTTGGTCCAGATATTGTTCATTACATTCATGGTCCAACGATCAAAAGTTTTATGCTTTCAAAAGCTATTTCCCGTTATTGTAGGCACTGTAAAATTGTCATGTCCGCAACACGACCTAATATAACAAAGCCATTTCGTGTGCTTATATCAATGCTCAAGCCAGATTTGGTATTGGTTTTATCGCAATACACTGAAAATATGGTAAAAAATTTTGGATGTAGAACAAAATTTTTTCCTGTTGGTGTTGATACAGAAAAGTTTTGTCCTATGAGTAATAAAGAAAAAACCAAGCTGAGAGAAAAATATAATTTAGATAGTGAAAAATATATTGTGTTGCATATTGGATCTATTAGAGAAGGTAGAAACATCAGATTGTTAAAAAAAATTCAGAGTGAAGATACCCAAGTGGTGATACTTGGAAGGACTACAATAAATGTAGATTCAAAATTATACAAAGAGCTTAAGAGTGCTGGATGTATCGTGTGGGTAGAGTACATAAAAAATGTTGAAGAGCTATACGCAATTGCGGACTGCTATGCTTATCCTACTGTTCACAGATGGGATTGGCTTGGTAGAGCTACAGCGGATAGTATAGAGATGCCAATGACTGTGCTGGAGGCAATGGCTTGCAACTTGCCAGTTGTGACAATGAAGTTTGGTGCATTGCCGATATTTTTTGAGGAGGGGGACGGACTATATTTTGCAGAGAGCGAATCTGAATTCGTTAATGCTGTAGAAGTAGCTAAAAATGCAAACGTTGTAAAGACTAGGAATAAAGTTATGCCATATTCGTGGAAAAGAATAGCAAAAATGCTAGAGGATGTTTATGAAGATCTTCTCAAAAGGTAGGTTGATATGTTTTATTGGAGTGGATGGTTCGGGAAAAACGACAATTTCAAGAGAAGTTGCAAGAATTCTAAGAGAGAAGGGAATTAAGTGTAAGCGTACCTATGGAAGATTGCAACCCTTTATTCTCAGAACTCTAACGATAGTAGCTCGTAAGCTTATCGCTAGGAAATCTGGTAAGGATTACAAAGCTTACAAAAAAGAGAAGAAAAAAACTGTTAAGAAGATGAAAATATTAAGCAAATTGTATACTATGATATTGCTTGTTGAGTATTACATTCAGTTGTTTATAAGAATTAGACTGCCTTTATTGCTTGGTAAGATAGTTATTTGCGATAGATACGTTTACGACACCGTCATAAACGATATTCCCTTGGAAAGTGATGATATAGATACAATTGAAAGATGGATTAATCGTATTTTCAACTTTGCACCGAAACCGGATATAGTATTTTTGATAGATGTTCCTGAGGATATTTCAATGATGAGGAAAAAAGACATACCATCTATTGAGTATATTCATGAGCGTAGAGGAATTTATTTGGCGTTAGGTGAGATATACGATATGGTCGTTATGGATGGAACTGAAGATTTAGACGAACTAAAGTGTGAAATACTTAAAAAAATAGGAGTTGGGGGACAATGAATCCAACGTTAAAACTACTTCAAATAATTGACTCGCCTTTTGCTCCAGCGGAGTCTGTGAAAATTGAGAGTCGTATTGAAGCTATTAAACTTTATGAACATGCCAAAAAGAATAAAATAGGCTTATTGTATCTCGAAGCCTTAAGAAAAGAAGAAGTCTTGGAAAAATTTGGACTGCTTTCAGAATGGCAAAAAGAAAATAGGAGGTATAATGAGCAATTGACAACAGTTGCACGGTTTTCGAGCGTTTTAAATTCTTTGAATGTCGAATATGCTGTTTTTAAGAGTGTAATGCCATTTAAAATGGTTCCAAACGATGTGGATGTTCTGTTTTTTGGTAGTGATGAGGAATATTACAAATTAGTAGAAGTATTGCCTAATTTTGGTTATGAAAAAATAGTTGATGTCCCAAGCCCCGTTGAGGTTATGTTTCACGATCTAAGATCACAGCCACATGAAGATCCAAAAGAGAAAGATGTGTTTGATGTTGATTTGTATAGAGAAGCTGGGGCAAGTTATATGGTGTATCTGGATAAGAGAAAACTTAGAAAGCATATAACGGAGGTATATGTTTTTGAAGAGAGAGTCAAAGTGTTGAAACCTGAAGCCGATTTAATAGCGTTATATACACATGCTATAATCCCTGAGTTCATCTTTACACTTTCATTATATTATATTACATTGTATTATCTTAGTAAAATGAAGAAAGGTAATTTGAAGAATCTTTTGAGTATATCAAAAGAGAATCATGTTATTTGTCCTTTGAAGTATCATTGTTCTTTAATTGCTGGATTGCATAAAGCAGCACATGGATTTGTCCCTGAAAAAATAAAGGTAGTATTGGCGGAGTTGGGAGAAGAAACGAATGAAAGGAAGAATTTAGTTAAAACTAGTTTTATGATGCCACATCACTATTCTTGGTCAATAATATTAAGAATGCTTCTTGAGAAAGCAGGAGAGGATGAGTTTAGGAGGAGTATGATTAAACAGATCTTATATATGTTATTAAATCCAAAACTTGCTAAATGGGTGATTTGCAATGTCATGCGGAGAAGAAGAAGGGAGACATATTAGGATAATTGAATATGTCAACATTTGTCATGAGAAAAGTCAAGGAGCATTTCACTGAGGCATCTGGAGAATATGCAACAAGAAAAGGATATGTTCATCCAGAGCATGATCCCTTCATTTTAAATTTCATCAAAGATACGTGCACTGAGGATCCAAAAGTCCTCGAAGTTGGGGGGGAGGGTAATGGCTACATGTTGGATTTTATTGCATCAGAAACAGACATAAAGCATCTTTACAATTGTGAAATTGTTCCAGAAGTTTATAAAAAGCAGGTTAACAAAGACATAAATTTAATTGGTGGTAATGCTCTAAATTTACCGTTTAAGTCAAACAGCTTTGATTATGTGATAATTAAGAATTTACTACATCATTTGGTTGGTAGAACGGGAAGGGAATCAAAAGACAATGCAAGAAGGGCAATTAAGGAACTTAAAAGGGTCATCAAAGATGGTGGATACATTATCATTCTTGAGCAGTATAACAGACATGAGTTCTTTAAATCATTTGGATTGGGCAAGTATGTGATTGTGTCATTCTTGACGCCTAATGAGATAAGAAAATTTTTGACCGGGGCTGGAGATGGAAAAAGTTTTGGATAGGGAGAATAGGTTGGACGTGTCGAAAAAGTGGAAGTACACACTTTTGATGTCAGATATTGGGCGGTTATTAATAATCGGAAAGGTGAGGACCAAATAAAGGACAACAAGTAAAATCACCAAGTTTAACCATAAAACTCCTGAGAACGATAGGTTCTCCATTTGCACCAGAGCAAGAGCAAGTGTTGCCTGAGAACAAAGAAGAAGCTTTAGAATTATATGAGTATGCGACAAAGAATAAGATAGAACTGGCATATCTGGAATCCCTTAAGGATCAAGAGAGGTTAGAAGAATTCGGACTAAAAGGAAAGTATGAAGAAGAGAAGAAAAAGCATGATGAGCAACAGGTTACGGCAAGAAGAATTTCCGAATTATTCAATTCTCATGGGATTAATTATGCAATTTTCAAAAGCATTATGCCTTTCCCAGCAACGCCAAATGATGTTAATATAATACATTTCGGTTCGAATGATGAGTTTAACAAAGCTGCAAAGATGATGCTTCAATCGGGATATATAGAGGTTAAACCTAAAGCAGACTCTTTACAGCGTGAGTTTCATGATGCAAAGCGTGGTGGGTATATAGATCCACATCCACATGGGAAGGATATATATGATATAGACCTGTATCAAGAAACGGCGGCAAGCTATCTGGTATATTTAGATAAAATAAAATTAACAAAACATGTGGTAGAGATAAACATAAGAGGAAATCATCTCAGGGTTCTAAAGCCAGAGGCGGAACTTGTTGCCATAATAACTCATTCCATAATTCCAGAGCAACTTTTTACGCTTTTAGCATATTATGCGACCTTATATTATTTAGCAGATAGAAATTTTAACATAGATGAGTTTATCCATATTGCTAAAGAAAATAATGTTACCTATCCTGTGCGAGTGCGCTGTTTTATATCAAATGACCTAAAAATGCCGCATCGCTATAGTATTCGTGCATTAGTTAGGACTGTTGTGGAGAAATTAAAGGAAAGGGTGTTTAGAAGAAGTCTAATAAAACAGATAATAAGTATGTCAAATCCAAGACTTGCAAAATGGGTTATTGAGAATATTATTTGGAGGAGAAGGAGGGAGACGTACTAACATGAATGAGGGTAAACATAACGCCGGAGAAAAACTTTTAAGAGTTTGCATAGTTTCCTTTCCTATGCCATCAGCGTTAGTTGTTAATGTGTTTTTATACAATCTCGTCGAAATACTGGAACCAATATGTGAAAGGATATATGTAGTGACCAGTAATATACCCAGAAATAAAACTTTCAGCGAGAAAATTAGAATACAAGATGTAAAAATTGCAACGCATTTTAGAAACACCATTCATCCAATGTGGTGGTCTACTTTGCTACAGTTTTTAAAAATCAAAATAATCCAAATGAAAATGTGTTGGATTCTAACAAAGCTATCAAAAAATATTGATATTGTGATTTTTTATGTGGGCGGAGCTGATTTACTACCCCCAGTACTAATGGCAAAAGCTCTGAGGAAGAAAGTAATAACATCGGCGATAGGGCTGGGTTCACTTGCCTATAAGAAAGCCCATAACAATAGGTTGTTTAGCAAAGGCCGTGCCTTCTCTATCATTCTCAGTGTAATGGAAAAAACTATCTTTTCTCTTTCTGATCGAATTATCGTGGAATCCCCATCTGTTATTAACTTTTTAGATTTAGGTAAATATAGGCAAAAACTCGTTGCCTGCGGTGCGAGATTCATAAATATAGACTTGTTCCAAATAAAAAAAGAGCTGAGGGAAAGAAAAAATTTAGTTGGATATATTGGTCGTTTAGAAGAGGGAAAAGGTGTAATGAATTTTGTTAAAGCTATACCGCTGATTTTGGAAAAGCAAGATAACTTTAAGTTTCTTCTTGGGGGGTACGGCCCCCTATATGACAGAATCAAAGAAAAGCTGAGAAGTAACAATTTATCTCAAAAGGTGGAACTGATAGGGTGGATTCCTCACGATAAGGTTGCAGATTATCTTAATGAACTAAAGCTACTTGTTTTACCTTCGTATTCTGAGGGGCTTCCTACTATAGTCTTAGAAGCGATGGCTTGTGGCACGCCAGTTTTAGCAACTTCTGTTGGAGGTATACCAGATGTAATAAAAGATGGGGAGACTGGTTTTATCATGGAAAATAATTCGCCAGAGTACATTGCCAGAAATGTCATAAGAGCTTTAAACCATCCTAATCTGGAGAGAATTGCTGAGAATGCCCATGCCCTGGTGGAGAGGGAATTTACTTATGAGAGAGCAGTGGAGAGATGGAGGGGGGTAGTCGAAAACGTCTAAAATGCAGCGTAAGGATATATTAATCGATAGGACTATGAAAATAATCTCTATTATCTGTTTTGCTTTTATTTTAATTGCTTTATTTGTAATCGCAAAATCTCCTCCTGCAAGTGGATACGAAATATCAATTTATGATGCCTATCCTTGGTATTTCTGGTTCTTCCTTGTAGCTAGCATTGCTGGGGGTATAGGTATCTTGGTGCATCAAGCCTTTGCCAAAGGAAAGTCTAACTGTTGGGTAGCGGGACTTTCCATAATTATCATTGCCAACACTATTTTTCTGCTTCTACCTGAATTCAGGGGTTATGCTTTCTATGGGCGAGGAGATACACCTACGCATCTGGGGCACATCAGAGACATTCTAAATACTGGGCACGTAGGTGAAAGCAATTTCTATCCTATTGAACACATATTAGGTGCAATCTTGATAAGGGTAGCTGGAGTATCGCTGGAAAACATTACTTCACTATTTTTTGTCTTGTTTTCTGGAATATACATCGCTAACATGTATCTCCTAGCTAAAAGCGCTGGTAAGCACTCAGGGCAGGCTCTTTTGACAATTGCTTTTGCCTCGCCTCTAATATACAGTTTCTTTCATGTAAATATTCATCCAAATATCTTTTCCTTGTTTATGGTGCCATGCCTATTGTCTCTCTATCATAAAAGGGAATTGCATTCATCCAATCGTATGGAAAATACTATTGTATTGCTTTTACTCGCTTTTTTTATCACCTTCTTCCATCCAGTTACCACGCTCTTTGTCATAATTATTTTCTTCACATTTGGACTTGCTTATGTTCTGTATTCCCGTTTCCTCAGCCATGGGTCGTCTGAACATGGCCAATGCGGCATTATTGGTAAGAACTTCTTTGGAGTAAGTCTCATAATGTTCATTACGTTTTTTATGTGGTATTTCTCATACGTATCTATCTGCCAAAGCTTCAAAAGAGTTGCTGACTGGTTGTTCTACCAAATTGGTAAGCCTTTGGTTACGGCACAACTGGAGCCACTGGCAGAGGCTGAGCTCACACCTTTTCAAACATTTGAGCTTTTTGTGAACAGATACGGAGCTATTTTTCTGTTATTGTTTGTTTCGAGCATTTCTCTTATTTATGTACTCAAGAGGATTTTATCAAAAAATCAGGATTTAGAACCTCTAACATTTACATATTCTGTACAGTTTTTAATAGCTCTTTTCATTGGTGCCATAATGCTGTTTGGCTATTTCGTTGAGTATAATCCAATCAGGATAGCTAGATTGCCTTTACTTATTGGCACAATTCTTAGTGGATTGGTTATTTATGATTTTATTGCAGGTCATACCAAAAATAATCCTAATAGAAAAAACAAATCACACCAAAGGTTAATATTTATTGTAGTTATTGGAATAGTAATCATAGCCATGGCTGCACTAAGTTTAGGAAGTGTATATAATTCTCCGAGAACATGCAAACCAAATTCTCAGGTTACTTGGATGGAGGTAGTAGGCACGAAATGGTTCGAAAGATCGAAAAGTCTTGATATTCCCGTAATTGTCAACTTAGCACCGTCATTGCGCCGATTTGAAGACTACAACTTTGGGATAGATTCTTCTCCCATTACAAGAGCAAAAATAGACCGTAAACGTCTTCCTTCGCATTTTGGCTACGTGGGGAATAACACTATCGCCAAAGCTCTCGACTTTCAGGATAGGTATATGGCACTCTTCAAGCTAGACAAGGTAGCACCGCTGTTTTTTCCTGAGAATGTTAGACCAAAGGTTCACCAATGGACAGAAGAGGATTTTGCTAAGCTAAAAGCCGATTCAACCGCAGCACAGATCTACAATAATGGCGAATTTGAAGTATGGAGGGTGTATGGGAAATGAATAAACGTTTTGGGAGCAATGCCCTTGACAAACCAATCTTTATTATAAGTTTGGACACAGAGCTGCTTTGGGGCTATGTAGCATATCCATCACATAAAGTCGTAGATTTACTAAAACGCGATGACAAGAAGGTAAGAGGCTGCGTAGACTTCTTACTAAACCTATTTGAAAAGTACAACATCCCGGCAACATGGGCAGTAGTCGGACATTTATTTTTGGACCACTGTGAATGCGAAGAAGGAATACCACATAAAGGCATGCCGAGATTCAAAGAGGATTGGTATTCATTTGATCCTTGCACCAATATACAGAAAGATCCTCTGTATTATGGGAGAGACATCGTTGAGAAGATTTTATCCAGCAGAATCAAACATGAAATCGGCTACCACTCGTTCTCTCACGTTGTATTTTCAGAATGCAGTCAAGAAGTTGCGGAGGCGGAGATAAAAGAAGGGATAAAATTAGCAAAGAATTTTGGGATTACCCTCAAATCTTTTGTATTCCCGGAAAATAAAATAGGGCATATAGATATTTTAAAGAAATATGGATTTAAAATATACCGTGGAGAGAACGGATGTAGAAAATATGATCCAAGCCAAAATATCTTGGTTCGAAAGTTCAATGGAGGAATAAATAAAATAGTTGCACCACCAGTGGAACCGAGGTGGAAGAATGGCATCTGGGAGATTCGGAGTTCGATGTATTTCTGCGATCCACAAATCAAATTCAGTGTGTTGCCGAGGGCTAAGCTCGGGCTATATTGTGCAATAAGATCAAAAAAGGTATTTCACATATTTTTGCACCCACATGATCTTTTGTGGTATCCTTCGCTTAAAACTGATCTGGATAAGTTTCTAGGGATTGTAGCGAAGAAGAGGGATGAGGGGAAGATAGAGGTGATGACGATGGGTGACTTTGCTTCTTATTTGAATACCAAGAAAGATAAGTAAAGTTTATAGAGGTGCAACCATGCTGGTAATAGATAGAAAGTATCTCATATTTAAGATTAAGGAAGTGCATTTCTCAGATTCTCCTTTCGATATTGAACATTGTGATAGCGTTACGTTCCACTTCTGCAAGAACTTTGTGGATGCTGAGGGATTTACATGCCAAAAAGTATTCACTCTAATCATAGATTTAACCCAAGATTTGGATACGATATGGCAAAATATGGATAGAAAATCTACTAGATATAGCATAAAACGGGCACAGAAAGATGGAATTAAAGTTCGAATAAATGAAAATTACAGCCAATTCTACCGGATATATAAATCATTTATACAAAAAAAGGGTATAAACTCTTTGTTTGGGGTAGGAACTGTAGATCTTAAAACCATGAAAAAATATGGAACTTTATTTACAGCAGAACATGATGGAGAAATCTTGGGTGGACATCTCTATTTGGAAGACAAGGGTCATATAAGACTGTGGCTAAGCGCTTCCAGGCGGCTGGAGGTAAGCAGAGAGAAGGCCAGACTTATAGGTAATGCCAACCGTTTACTTCACTGGGAAGCAATGAAATACGCTAAAGAAAAGGGTATAAAGGAATTTGACTGGGGGGGATTATGGTCAGAAGAGGAAGCTGATAAAGACGAAAGGAAAAAGGCAATAAATTCCTTCAAATTAAGTTTTGGTGGCGAAATAGTAACCCGCTACTCTTATCAAAAGGTTTATTCTAAGGCTTATAGGTTTGCACAGTATCTATATACTTTAGCAAGTCACGGAATAAGAAAGGGGAGGTAATCTATGGGAGGGAAAATGCTTGTAATAGGATTAGATGGAGCATGCTGGGATTTGATTGGAGAATGGGTGGAAAATGGCGAGTTGCCTAATATAAAGAAACTGAGAGATGGGGGATGTTGGGGGCCCTTGGAGAGTTGTATTCCTCCCATCACCTGCCCTGCATGGCATTGCTATGCGACAGGAAAGAATCCTGGAAAGTTAGGAGTCTTTTGGTGGGAACACCTTGATTTGGAAAACAGAAGAGTAATTATACCGAATTCAAAATCGTTCAAAAGTAGAAAATTATGGGACTATTTGAATGATGCCGGATACAGAACAGGAATAATAGGCATGCCCACTACATATCCACCTCAAAAGGTTGATGGGTTCATAATTGCGGGCGGACCGGATTGTGGGGATACCGGCTACACCTACCCAAAAGAGCTGGAAAGTTGGCTGAAGCAAGAATTCGATTACAAGCCACACCCTCAAATATCTGTTACTGATCGTGACAAAAGGGATATTGCTATCGAAGAGGTTCATAATTTGATTGCTGCTAATTTTGAAGTTGCAAAAGTACTGATGAAAAAGAATCCCGTGGATTTCCTTCAGGTGACTTCTTTTCACATAAATGGCCCCTTACAACATTACTTCTACAATGGGGAACCAACGAGAAAAGCTTGGAAACTGATAGACGAGAAAATCGGTGAATTAGTTCCAAATTTCGAGTATATTCTCATCATGTCGGACCATGGCACTAGTCCGATGATAAAGAATTTCTTTATTAATGCTTGGCTGGAAAATGAGGGATATTTAGTTACGAGAAGGACTTTTTACGACTTTTTATTTAAGTTCGGTTTTAATAGAGACCGGATATTAAGGCTTCTGGTTAAATTGCATTTAACGCGACTTTTGCGCAGGTTTGAAATAACTCGAAGGATAGCAAGGCAAATCCCTGATCAATTGGGAGATTTGGGTGATCATGCCGGGGAAGGTACCTTTAGCCGCGTCAACTGGCAAAAAACGAGGGTGATTGGCTCTCCACAAGGCCCCCTCTATATAAATAAAAAGATAATAAAGGATAAAGATGAATATGAACGCTTGCGAGCAGAGCTAATAAATAAACTGGAGAAACTAAAAGATCCAGAAACCAATAAGAATGTGATTCAAAAAGTATATAAGAGGGAGGAGATTTATCATGGTAGCTATACTCAGCAAGCCCCTGATTTAGTCGCCTTGGATGCTGATGAGTATCATAATCGAGGGGGGATCGGCAAAGCAAACATATTGGAAAAATCGGAATGGAAGGGAAATAACGCTCGATATGGACTGTTCCTGTTCGCTGGACCGGGCATTCGACAAGGTCAATATATAGATAGTGTTACAATTTTCGATCTTGCTCCAACTATCCTGCACATAATGAACATAAGTATTCCTAAAGATATGGATGGGAGAGTGATTAAGGAAATATTTATGCAGGATTCGGAACTTGCAAAACGAGAAGTTGTTTATCAAAAAATAGCAGATAGAACAGAAAGAGAGAAGGAAAGGATAAAAATAGCCGTTAAGAGGTCACAAGCAGGGGGTTCTGAGCTATGAACAAAGTTATTGTTTTCGGATTAGATGGAGCAACATGGAAGGTATTGAAGCCTCTTTGTGACCAGGACAAGTTACCAAATATTAAACGCCTCATGACAGAAGGTGTTTTTGGTGAGCTGGAAAGCACCTTCCCACCAGTAACAGGACCGGCTTGGCTTTCCATGGCTACGGGAAAGAATCCCGGCAAGACTGGCGTGTTCGATTTTTTGAATCGTGCGGGCGAGCAATATTCACATGAGGTAATAGACTCTAGTAAATTTAGAGATAATAAAGCTTACTGGGATTATTTAGATAAGAATGGATTTAGGATAATTATTGTAAATTATCCGATGCTTTATCCACCTTACAAAATAAATGGAGTAATGATAAGTGGGACTGGTGCTCCAACAGAAGAAGAAATTACTTATCCTCCAGGTTTCCGCCAAGAACTGAATAAAATAGCAAATAATTACCAAGTTAGTCTGCCTTGGGACACGCCCAAATATAGGCACAACCTCGACTTATTTCTCAGAGATTTAGATAAACTACTACAAAAAAGAATTAAAGTTAATGAATATCTTCTACAGAAAGATTGGGACTTAATGGTAACCATCTTCTCGGTTCCTGATTACCTTCAGCATGTTATGTGGAAATATTGGGAAAATCAGTTTTTATCACCCGAATTAACACTAAAATTCATCCAAACTTGGCAAAGGATAGATGAAGGAGTGGGAAAACTCTGCTCTCTATTGCCTTCAAATACTAATATATTGATAGTTTCTGACCATGGTTTTGGACCACTTAGAGGAAATTTTTTGATTAACAAATGGCTAGCTCAGCAAGGGTTTTTGATTAAGAAGACGGGTATTCGCACAGGTTTGAAAGCATATTTTCAAAGCAAGCTAATAGTGTCACACTTTGGTAGAGCTATGCAAGCCCTTTTAAAAAAACTGTCACCAAATATCTATAACTTTGTTCGACGTAAAGTTGTTTCAGATTTTACAATTCCTCCTCTTAATCAAATTGATATGTCTCAAACTAAGGCGTTTGCAAGTGGATATACCTCCTCAGCCCATGGTGGTATCTATCTTCAAAATTGCGATGGTATAGAGTACGAAGCTATTAGAGAAAGAATTATCAACGGCTTAAGAGAGTTTGGGGATTTGCACGGTATTAAGATAGATTGTTACAAACGAGAAGAGATATACTGGGGAGCAAAAGTCAATTTAGCTCCTGATATTTTGTTTAAAGTTAATGACCACGAGTACAACATTCAGACAACTAAGCTCGATGGAGAAATACTTCAGAAAACTGCACCATTTGTTAACAAATCGGGCTCCCACAGAAAAGAAGGAATATTCATTGCCTATGGCCCTGATATCAAAGAAGGAGCCCAGATACGAGGGGCTAAAATCTATGACATAGCCCCTACAATTCTACACATGTTTGGCTTGCCAATACCGGATGATATGGATGGGAGGGTGCTGAAGGAAATTTTCAAGGAGGGAAGCGAACCGGCACGGAGAGAGGTAAAATATCAGCAGGTTGATGTGGAGAGAGAAAGGGTTAAAGATACGATAAGACGACTAGAGAAATCGAGGAAATTATGATAAGCTTGGTATAGTTTAGAGGGGAGACATGGTTAATAGAACCCTTACAATTATGGACGAGGAATGGGATTATCTTATAATTTTGGACGCTTGTCGATATGATTATTTTGAAAGCGTTTACAAAGATTACTTTTGTGGGGAATTGGAAAAGAGGGTTTCTCTCGGTTCTTCTACTCCAGAATGGTGCAACAAATCATTTCCAAGCTATTACCCTGATGTTATATACATATCGGGAAATCCATATATCAATTCAAAAACAAAAGTGGCAGGATTTGATGCCAAGACACACTTTTATAAAGTTATCGACGTATGGGCATTTGGATGGGATGAGAGACTTGGGACTGTTCCACCACACAAAATTAACGATGCTGCGTTAAATGCAATTAAAAAATTCCCGGGGAAGAGAGCTATAATTATATACAACCTCATGCTCCTTACATCTCACAAAAGTTTTTTGTGAAAGGTTTTCCAACGCCTTTTACAAAAGGTCCTTTATCCGGAGTTCAGGGATACCGCACTAAAGGCATTATCGAGGACATAGTAAATTTACTTGGCACTCTGTTAGTAAAAACTAAAGTGATTAAAAATACATGGGAACTCAGAGAAATGTTAAAATTACCTCCAGCATCTCCAATGGACGCTGTGAGAAGAAAATATGGAGTAGAAGGTCTAAGAAAAGCATATAAAGAAAACCTTTGTATTGTCTTAGAGTATGCTGCTAAACTATCTCATGAGCTACTACATATTTATCCCTCAAGTAAAATAGTAATTACTGCAGATCATGGTGAATTA
>Ga0190363_1001337_pt1 | contig 14519 bp, 18 predicted proteins | sample 48721867_MG_FD_161272 | JGI IMG/M metagenome (GOLD analysis project Ga0190363, IMG submission 161272) | Hydrothermal vent microbial mat bacterial communities from Southern Trench, Guaymas Basin, Mexico - 4872-18-6-7_MG | ecosystem: Environmental > Aquatic > Marine > Hydrothermal vents >...
TTCACGTGCCTGTGCCTCTGCAAGTTCATCGAAGGTTGCATTGATAAAGCCATAGTAGTTGGGGTTTGGTATAGCACTCGAATGCAGCCTAAATCTAAGTATATCTGGGCTTCCTATACCTAAACCTGAACCTAATAGCCATGAATCAATCTTGAATGGCGAATCTAATGGAGCAGTAATCTTCTTCCATAGAGTCTTCCACTCTAAGTATACTACTGTGGCCTTGATTCCGATCTGTGAGAGCCAGTCTGAAATCATTTCAGCAGCTCTAACTCTCACTGGATCATAGGTTGGTGGACCAATTTCAAATTCAAGTTTACGTCCCTCAGGATCCTCTCTAATACCATCGCCATCCCTGTCAATCCATCCCATTTCATCTAGCATTTGAGCAGCAAGAGTTAAGTTGAACTCATATCCATCAACACCACACTTTGGATCTGGATTCAGCCACTGTGGGAACATTTCTGTTGGCGGATAGACACCGAATCTACCCGGCCTACCATAACCATGTAGTAGTACCTCAACAATCTCCCTCTTATCCACACAGTGAGCTAAAACCTTTCTAAACTCCTTAACATTGAATGGGAATTTATGTAGGTTGTAGCCCCAATGATACATTGTACTGGCCTTGTAGATGTGGATACCAATATTCTCATCTACAATTAAGCTTGGAACTGCCTCCACTGGAAGAGTCCATGTAAAGACATCGACTTCACCATTCTTTAATGCTAATAGCATTGCATCTGGGCTTGTTATAATTGGCATTAACAGCTCGTCAACGTATGGTCTACCCTTGAAGAAGTTGAGGTTAGCCTTATACTTAGCGTAAACATTAGTCTTATACTCTTCAAGTATGAATGGACCATTACCAACCTTCAATACATCTATTGAAGGCTGGAATGTGTATGGATCAAAGTCAGGTTGAGAAACAATTGGCTCCCAAATATGCTTGGGTACAATTGGGTAAGATAAAATTTCCAATACGAAGTCTGGATATGGAATGTTCAAGTACATCTTAATAGTGTAATCATCAATGACCTCAGTCCTATTAACAGCAGCCCAAAGGTCGGACCATCTTGGATACTTAGCTTGAATACAGTGATCATAAGTGAACTTTACATCCCAAGCAGTGAAGGGTGTGCCGTCATGCCAAGTAGCATTCTTAACCAAGTGTATAGTCCACTCCATACCGTCCTCAGTAAATTCCCAGCTCTCAGCAAGCCATGGAACAGGCTCATTATTCGGACCAATCTCCACTAGACCATCATAAATTGGGTCTAGGAAGACAAAGCTCCAAGTTGAACCCCTCAAGAATACGCTGAACTCTGATGGATCAGATGGCAATGGAGCAATTAGAGTTCCACCATAAGGCTTAGGCTCTGCTTCAACGGTCTTAACAGATGTAGAGTATGCAGTTCCCCAGGGTGCTGCTAATATGGGGAGAAGCAATAAGAGAAATAACAGACTTCTCGCTTTCACTTTCATAGTCTCTGCCCTTCCAATTTTAACTTCAGAATTAATCGCTAACTAATAATAATCAGCCGAAAACTTAAAGGCTTTTCGAAAAAGCTTATTACATAGTTGTTATCAAGCTTAAAAATCAATTTTACATACCTTTAATAAAAATTGTCGTAATATATGAAATGAATGCAAAGAATACAACTATTATTAAACTCCTAATAATAGATAAAAACAATACAAAGTTAAATAAATCCACATAGCTAGCCTCATAAAAAACTCCGAAATAAACAGGTAAACTCAAAGTAACATACATTAAAACAAATAAAAGTAAAACAAAGAGAAGCAACGACATAAAACCCCTCTTTAAGTCATCTGAAAACAAACTAAAATAAAATCCAACTAGAATAGGTAAGAAAATTACTGGAAACTCAGCAGGAATATTTAAAACAACATGAGCAAGATAAGCACAATTAACAATAATACTCCAAGAAATTGAGGGGATAAGACTGTCATAAACAAACTTATAATCCATTAAATCAACCCCAATAATAAATAGGGATACTATGCAAAAATATATGACGCTTCAAAACCTAAAGTCATTTGGTGCTAGAAATGCAATTAGCCAGAAAAATACTAGTCATATCAGCCATAATAGCAGCAATACTAACCATATACATGGCCAACAGCTACCTAAACACCTACATACAAATCATGGGAACAAGAATTGAAAGCACAATCAAGCAAGCAGAATTCCAAAATGGAGAGCTAATAGTAAAAATAGAGTTAACAATAACCCCTAAGGGAACACGATTCAAAGCCCACGAAATAACGTACACCTTATACCTAAACAACAAATACCTACTAGAAGACAAGATAACTGAAATGATAACATTAACACCAGGAAAAGAAGTGAAAATAGAGAGGGAAGTAACCATACCAAAGGAGAGAATGTTCACAATTAAAGAGGCAATCCAAATAAACAAGTGGAAATGGAAAATCACTGGAACACTATTCACAAAAACATTCTTCGGAGAAACATTAATTAGATTTAAATCAAGCATGGAGCTAACACCAAAGGGGTGACTATAAATTAACTTAAATGTTGAAGCTTAAACTCCTCCCCACCCCTCTCAACAATTAACGATGTAAAAATAGATGTAATTGAAGACAAAATTATGCCAATTAAAATTATAAAGAAAAGCTTACTGACAGTTGCAAAGAAAAGCTCATTCAACTTTACAACACTCTCACCAAAAAACATTAAGGGATAACGGATAATATAGGTGGTTAAAAACAGACTTACAATCCAAGAAACCACTAGAATTTTAATTTGACTACGAGTATCATTCACTATTAAGCCTAGAGAAATACTTGAAAGAATAATTAGGATAAGCCATTGATAATTATCATTCCAAAAAATCATCATTAAGATTCTAGGAATGTCAGGAGCAATACTATCAGAAGCAGGATTAAGCTTCCTAGGACTAGGAGATCCACACCACACAAGCTGGGGAATGATACTTCACTACGCAAGCGGTCATGGAGCAATAGCAGGTGGATTATGGTGGTATGTGGTTCCACCAGGAATATGCATACTACTACTAGTATTAGCCTTCATATTCATTGGATACGCAATGGATGAAATATTAAATCCAAAACTGAGAAAACGCTAACACTCCAAATATCAAATTTCTAACAATCAATAATGCATAAGTAGATATTAGATTATTTACCGCCAAAAAACAATCTCTTAAGCATACGTAGAAAACTCAGCCCCTTACTAGGCTTAGGGAAACCCCCACCAGCCACCCACTGCCTCATAATAAGAGTTGGACTAAGACCAGCATAACTGTTAATCTTCTTAATCAAGAATAAGAGCTCCCTCTCAGAGGCATAGTCTAGGGGGATGCCGCGCATATCAGCCTTAACCCACCTATCATAAAGCATCTTAGTCAACTTATTAACATCAGAGTCAGCGTAAAAGGCAGCTATAATCCAGTTATTAGGCTCCAAATACATTCTATGAAGCCTAATAAACTTCTCCTTCAAATCAGCAACCTCATCCATCTAGAGCACCATGATAGATATCCAATAAAACCCTTAATAATATAACTGTCATTAAAACTAATTAGTCAACCTTAAATCCCTCTTAACCACAATCTTATTAGTCATCCCATATCTACGCCTAATAATAAGACCCTTAAACTCCAATTCATTCAGAATACGAGTAATCTTAGCCCTAGAAAAACCAGTCCTCCTAACCAACTCACTCTGCAAAATCTCACCACCAGACTCAACAATCAAGCTGAAAACCATCTTCTGATCACCATCCAACAAGCGTAATGCAAAATTAACATCACTCTCAAACGACTCCAACCCACCAGAGCCGCTCCTCCCCCCAAGGAAACCCATGAAAAACATGTAGAAGGAGCATATACAAACAAGGATTGTAGAGAAAACAATTATGATCACATCAGTAAGAGTATAGCTTACAAGCTCCCTAACAACAATAGGCTTCCCCTCACCACTAACAATAATCTGAATAGGAGTAGGAGTAAGCAACTTAATAATCAAAGTGAAGACGGATGCAAATAAAATAACACTAATAAACAATGACTTAGCATCCATCTTCATTTTAAATTCTCCATCTAAACTATCTAATAAATTACTAGATTAATTTAGCTTGATGGAGCAACAGCCATAAATGTAAATGCAATCCTCCCATCATCAGTTGTATACATAATACACCAGAAATAATCATTATGAACAGGATTAACCTCATAATCATCTGGACTCTCTAAATGACATGTCTCACCATACCTCAAAGCCCCAGTCAAAATCACATATGGTTCAACACTAAACTTCACTGGAAAATTAACCTTAACATAATACCAAGACCTCGGAGGCAAATCCTCAATCTCAACCCAACCGAAAACATAGACAGAATCATTCAAATGCAGAATAGTATAACGATAATCCTCAGGATTCAATTCAACAAAATTACGCATCCTCTCCACACCTAAAGCTTCACCGACAACAATAACTACATGAGTAGTATTTTCAGATTCAAGCCTAATTTTAAAAAGCTTACCAGTCCCAGTTTCATTAATTATCTTAAAGTTTATCACTCTACGCTGAGAAGGAAAATGAAAACCAGCACTATATGATAAATATGCCAGCCCAAATGCAATCAAGAAAGTTAAGAAAATTACTGCTAAATCTCTCTTCAAAACCATCACCACCAAGCCATTAGTGAATGAAAAAGCATTTCAAGTTATCGTGAAATGCATTTCACACAATTTAAAGACTCTTTCATACAATAACACGGCCACTTGCAACAATTACTTAGACCACAAAAAATCTTGGGGCTTTAGGGGATAAAAAGAAGCAATATCTGACCTGAAGGTTACATAGGTTTCGAGTTTAGAATAATGGGGAAAAGAGGCGGCTATTTCATAGTGGAAGTAGTAAAAGTGTATGGCTTATTGAAGGTAAATATTAGAGACATCTACTATCTAGCTAAACCCAAAACTAGTTAAATGCATAATAACTAAAACTCCCCCAGCACAAAAATTAATTCTTGTTAGAAAACTCGGCGAAATAACGATTAATGACCAGAAATACACTATATTTAAAGTTAGACCTCAATAAGAAACAGGTACATTTCCAATATCCGGAACTGTAAGTTCAGGACATATAAACGAACATGGCTATCATTACCTACTCACAGGGCAACATGCGAATATTACATGCAACTGGAAACCAGCTTCACAGCCGATATATCTTGGATTAAGCTACTGGACCTATGGGCACTTCTATTGCTATAAGTGCTATAACGGCTATGCAGAAGTATCCATATACCCACCCTATGAAAGATGGTACAGCATAGATGTAGGAAATCCTTCAGAGAATACTAATCAAACAAGTTATAATGGCCACTACTATACATTAATCCTACTGAATAGGCTTTGTGATCCCTAATTTTTACAATTTATATTCTAGGTGTTATGATAAACTCCACTCAAACAATAATTAATCCCCTTTTGAAGAATATTTTAATGTAAGCCGTATTACATATAATGTTTTACGTAAGATTAAAATCTATTAAGATGTAATGTAATTTTGGCGTCAATATGGAATTTAAAACTAAGATATCCGTTAAGGGTCAAATAGTAATTCCTAAGGAGATCAGAGAGAAGTATGGATTTAAAAAGGAGTGGAAGTTGTCATCAAACCCTTAGATGATACTAGGCTTATAATCGAAAGAGCACCAAGACTAAGTGGATTATTTGGATTTCTAGGAGAAATAGAAGCAACCAAAATTACTACTCGAAGAGAGAAAAAGGGAGATTGAAGTTGAGGAGAAAAGAATTTCTGAGCTAGAAAGATGGAGAAAAAAGGAGTGAAGCGCTTCGTATTCGATACAGGTCCATTCCTACTCCTATCCACCCAGGAGAAGGGATCAAACACTGCTAGACTAGCTGTATTAAAGCATGAGAAAGGAGAAATTGAAATCTATATTCATCCAAACAATCTATCCGAAGCATATATGGTAATTAATAGGATAAGAAAGGAAAGCACAGAACTTCTCATAAGAGATGTTAAGCCAGAAGATGTCATTAGAGCTGCCTATGCAACTCTAAAGGTTATCAATGATGAGAGAACAGTAATTGAACTTGGAAAACTAAAATCAAAATATAGAGGAACACCATGGGGAGACCTGTCAGCATCAGCTCTATCAATACGCTTAAGCAGTGAAGAAGAAGTATCAATTATAATATTAGATAATGAAAAACATTTTGAAAGAATAAGAGAAGTAAAACAATACGCATATCTGAACTTCAACTATAATCCTGCATCACCCTTCAATAAATGCATAAATAATGGAAGGTAAACTGATTAAATGCAAAAACTAACTCTATAATTATACTAGATTTAGAAAAAAGAAACAACAGCAAAACAGCCAAACAAACTTAATCTTTAAGCCTGAAACTCAATACTATCAAAAGCAAATATCTCAAAATGCAGAGTAATAGGGAGTGTTTAAGCTTTATTGAGAGAATTATTGATACTGTTAGTAAGAAGCAGGCATTACAGATTATCACGATTATTGGTAATCATGGTAAATTAAGATTTATTGAGATTATGAGGAAGTTGCCTGGAATTACTCCTAAAGCTCTAACAAGTAGATTGAGAGAGCTTAAGGCAGTTGGAATAGTTAAGAGGAAGGTTTACCCTGAAATTCCCCCAAGAGCAGAATACATCTTAACTGATGAAGGATATGAGCTTAGGGAAATAATGTGGACATTAATGAAGTGTATTGTATCTAAGAGAGGATTAAAATCTAAATGTGAATTATGCTTAAAATCAATAAAATAAAAGAAAGTTAATCTTAACTCTCTGAAGTTACTGAGATTCTAATTCCACTTTATGTGCAATCACTGTATTTACTTCACCTATGTACCATCTTGTTTCATCTCTGAAGTAATGCCAGAACCTGTGATAGTCTTCAAGATTGTCACATTCAATCACTAGAATCCCATTATATGGGGTTCCCCATGCATGTGTGTAAACTCCTGCCAAAACAACATTTAACGGCCATCTCTTTACGAAGGATTTCCAGTGCTTTCTAGCTCTCTCAAAGTCTTCTGGTGTTAAATCCTCCTTATATTTAAAGAATATAAAGAAGGTGAAGGTTGACACAAGGACACCTCCAATATACATTCATATGTCATGGGAGAATATTAAAAGTCTTTGATAACTCTATAGTAACATTGAAGATAAATTGTTGAGAGGGTTGGAGATGGAGGTTTTCGAGGCAATTCAGAAAAGAAAGTCAATTCGAGCCTATGAATCAACACCTATCTCAGAGGATAAGATTAGGAGAATATTGGAGGCAGCACGCCTAGCACCATCCGCAGCAAACATTCAGCCATGGCACTTCATAGTTGTAACTGACCCAGAAGTTAGAAGGAAACTTGCTAAGGGAGGTAGATATGCTGGCTTTCTAGCTGAAGCCCCAGTCGTAATAGTTGGCTGTGGAGATAGAAAAGCGTCACCTAAATGGTACATAGTTGACACAGCCATAGCAATGCAGAACATGGTTTTAACCGCCACTGCAGAGGGACTCGGCACATGCTGGGTTGGAAGTTTTAATGAAGAACAAGTTAAGAAGCTTCTAAACATTCCAGATAGATTTAAAGTAATAGCTCTACTGGCAGTTGGATATCCAAGAGAGAAGTTTGATTTAACAGGAAAGGTTTTACACTTCATTAGGAGGAAGAAGAAGCTGAGTGAAATAGCTAGTCTAGAGAAGTTTGGAAATCCATTTCCAAGTGAAGAGTAGAAATATAGACTTCAATTTACGTAGCCTTAACATATTTTATGAATATGGGGCTACTCCAAGCAATTTCACCATTCCACTGAACAACCTTAACCCAGTATGGATTCACACCAGGCTTCACATCATGGTCAGTGTAAGTTAAGTCAACTTTAACCACATCCCTTGAATCATACAATGGAACTATTCTAACCATCTTATCCACAGGGCCAAGCTTCACCACCTTAATATTATCTTCAACCTCCTCCAACTTGAAGGTGAATGTTCCTTGAGTAGAGTTAAATGTGATAGATGCATCTTTAGGTGCATCTAACTCCAAAATCACTCCATCAGGATCACCATAACTAGTAGACTTCCATGAAACACTTCTATCAGAGATTGAGGTTAAACCTTCATCAAATCGATCGAAGGCAAATGGTATGGCATTCAGAATCCCACCATCACTTAAAGTTAACTTTCCATCCCAAACAGTTCTCTTAGCTCTAAACTTTGTTTTAAGACCACTCCACTCAATCTTCAAAAATCGCCTAGAACTCTTAGATGAAACTATGTGGGTGTAAATTGTAGATGAACCCCTCCTAAACTCAATTTCCTGAATACCACTAGTTCCAATAACCTTCAAGTTAAGTTTTGGAGGCTTATCAGTACTATACTTTTCACCCATAAAGTGACCGTCAGAAGTGAAGAAGAGAATAATTCTATCACCAGTTGTCGCATAACACCTCCTATTCCACAAAGCCTCCCAAATAGACTCCCTAGTTAAATCTCTAGCAAAAACACCTGTTAACCCACCCTTAACGCCAAAGGGTTCCCCAATACTAAGCTCCTCAGTTGGATAGGTTAATCCAGGCCTACCAGTATGATCATCACTACCAGCTATAAATCCAACCTCTAACCCCCTATCAAGAGCTTCTCTAGCAAACCACTCGAATAAGCCGTGTTGAGAGTAAATTTCTATGACATGGATAAAATCTGGATCATAGAAGTCAAAGTTTGCAGGTCGACCTCCAACATGAGGGATAGCCATTACATCCCTTCTACCCCTAAAAGTCTTCCAAAGCTCACTAATAGGATACCTATCAGTATCCAAGTCAGATTTATCCTCAACCAGCCAATGACTACTCCTATAAAGCTGCTGATCATCATGTAAAAAGTATATATTATGATCACCACCAGCAGAAGTAATGCCACTCCACTCATAACCTAGAAAAGTTATAAATTTGCCAGGTTCATGAAACCTCTTCACTTGAACACAGACATCCTTCCACCAATCCCGCCTCTCAATTTGAAAGTCATTACCCTGCCATGAAGTAAAATCTATTCCAGCCACATCCCTAGCATAAGTAAAATATTCCTCAACAGTTCCAGTTCCAATAGTTATCTCAGTTTGACCATGCAAATCACCCCAAAACAACTTAAATTCAGAAGCATTCTTTAGGCATAAAATTGGATTACTCTTAGCAGTTAATCCAGATGAAGACTTAGCATAAATATAATGAATACCAGGACTCCTCAATATAATGCCATTAAGACGCTTAGCCGCCCAACCATCACCATTAAAGCTACACTCTTCCGGTATAGATGCATCACCATCACTACAAGAAAGATAAACTGTGTCAACATAGGACTCCGATGGATTACCCCACTTATCCAAAGCCCTCACAAGTATATGGAAGCTTTCTCCAACCCTAACAATTGAAGGAGCTACAACTTCAAGCTTCTCAGCCGGCCCACCAACAATCTCCATTGAAGGTGAAGATTCAAGATCCATAAACTTACCAGTACCAAAGGGGTCAACTAAAACTCTAAAGACATGCCTCTTCTCACGGAAGGTTTGAACTCTAAATCCAGGACTACCCTCACTTCTATCCCCAAAAGTTACTATGACCTTATCTCCCTCACGTAAAGCGCCATCGTAAACTCGAATAAATATTCCACCACGCCAAGGACGAATAAAGAATCTACTATAGAACTTAGCCTTCAATCTTGCATTACCAGTAGTTTTAACAGTTACATATCCAGATTCACTTGGAGAAGTGAACTGTGGAATCTGCATGTCAGATATATCGCGCTGAACAATGAGGATGTTGCCTTTATCATCAATCCCATATTTTCCAACAGTATACGTAATAGTCCAGGACTCCAAACTCCCAGCAACAGCCTTCTTCAAGTTAATGTCAGCTCTACCAAGCCATTCACTATTAAGCATAACCTCAACCCACCACACCACTAGTATGCCCATACTTATCATAAAACGATTATGCGCAATAGAAACTAGGTGAATATAATCAAATTGGTAACAGTGAATGTTAATAGTCACTTAAGAGTAAAAATGAATGATAAAAATGCGATTCCCAAAAGAAGTTTTAGAAAGAAGATTATCTAAGTTTCAGGAGAAACTTAGAGAGAAGAATATTGATGCTGTAATGCTTAGAACACTCTCAAGCTTCATCTACTTCACTGGAATAAAGTGGTTGAGGCCAGCACTACTAATCCCAGCTGAAGGTGAACCATTAGCCTTCATAGCAAGAGGAGAGGAGGGAGGCTTCATAGAGAAAACTGGAATCAAAAACATTGAAACATTCATTGATGGTGGAGAGTTAATGGGGAAAGTTTCTGGAACCATTAGAAAGAGTAACTATAAAGTTGTCGGCCTAGAATTCGGATTGGAAAGAGATGCATACATATTATTCTATGAAGTATTCAAACAATTAAATCCAAAGGTGAAAGTTGTCGACGTCGGCCCAATAATCAGTGAATTGAGGCTAATAAAAGACGAATATGAATTAAACTGTGTTCGAAAAGCAGGGTCAATTGCAGTTAAAGCCATGGAGAAAACACTATCAATAATAAAAGAGGGAGTTTCAGAGACAGATATGGCAGCTGAAGCATATGAAAACCTATACAAATCAGGATGTGAAGAACCACACGTATATGTCAATATAGGTCCACATCCAAGAGTACACTCAGAACCACTAAGAGATAACATTGCAAGAAAAGGAGTATTCGTCACTGTAGTTATAGGTGCAGATTACAATCGATACTATGCAAATATGTCAAGGACAATTCACATTGGACAGCCAAGTGAATTAGCAAGCAAAGCCCTAAAATGCATGAATGAAACCTTCAACCTAGCAGTAAAACTAACCAAGCCAAACGTAAAATTCATGAATGTAATTAGAGAACTAGATAAAATATACGCCAAATACAATTTAATCGACTATAGAGTAGTAGGCTACACCCATGGAGTAGGATTACAAATAGAAGAAAAACCAATAACAACAATACTGCCAAGAGACAGATTAATGGAGGCAAAGGAGGGAATGGTACTAGCATTCATACACTCTCCAATAATGATGAGGGGACTAGGACAAGTAAAGAAGGAGGACACATTCATAATCAAGAAGAATGGAGAAATAGAAAACGTAACAAAACTAGAAATCTAAGCTAGGTAAAATTAAATAATTCAACACAACTTTTTCTTCAACAATCCAATAAGCTTCCCCCTATTCAATAGGAGAACATCACTTTTAAAATCAACCTTTAAAGCCTTCAAAACTTGCAATACTAAGGGAAGCTCCATATCAGCAGCCATAAGCAAACTCTCACTACAAATAACATCCACTATAGATCCACCACCAATAATTGCTCCATCACTCATTACATAAACTCTATCAGCAACCCCCATTACGAACTCAATGTCATGTGAAGCAACAATAATTGACTTACCACTCTCCTTCATTTCCAAGATAATAGACTTAATTTCCCTAGAAAACTTAGCACTAAGATTCGATGTAGGCTCATCTAGAAACAATAATTCAGGTCCATAAATCAGTATTGAAGCCAATGCAACCATTTTCTTCTCACCAGCACTCAGCTTATAAGGAGACTTATCAAGTAAATCCTCCAAATTAAATCTTCTAGCAAGCTCCCCAATTAAACTACGTATCTCATCTTCAGAATAATTTAATTGACGCAGAGAGAAAGCCAATTCATCATAAACTGTCGGATTAAATAATTGGTCATTTGGATCTTGAAAAACAACTCCAATACTCCTTCTAGCCCTAGGCAACTGCTCCTCTAGAAGTTTACCCCTAAACAACACTACACCTCTATGAGGCTTAATTAGACCTGAAGCTATCATCAGCAAAGTAGTCTTACCACAGCCAACAGGGCCAATGATAGCCACAACTTCACCTTTATCAGCACCTAAACTTACACCCCTCAAAGTAAAAGAACTACCTGGATAACTATACCAAACATCCCTTACCTCCAACAACATTCACCACACCTCAACTAAGCCAATAACCACCAGCAAAACAGCGAATAAAATGAGAAACAAATCTTTAAATCCAAAGGACTCCACTGAAAATTCTCCATTAAAGAAACTCTGAAAAACTTCCTCACCAAAACCCCTAGCCCTAAAAGCTAATTGAAGCCTCCAAGATCTATGAAAAGCCCTCAAAAGTAAATCTCCAATAACACTTGAAAAATTACGCCATACAAGCTTCAAATTATGAGACATGGTTCTAGCTTCCCTAGCAGCCATCATCTTAACAGCATCCCTGAGAAATATGGGAATATACTTAACGAAAACAGCAACTAGAAATATGAGACTTGAAGGAAAATGTAGCCTCCTCAAACCAATAATAATTCCCAACCATCCAAGATGAATAGTAATTACAGTGAAAATTGAAGCAGCAGCCACAGCCCTCAGAACAATATTTAGAAATATTAAGACGCCATCAAAGGTAACTTTAATAGAAAAAGGCGGAGCATCATTGGAGACAATGAATAATAAAGGTAGGGAAGCAACAGATGTAACAAAAAGAGTGAAAAGCACTGGTTTAATCCACATATTCAACTTAACATTCAAGTAGAAGGCAAGTAGAATACTGGAAGCAATATAGATTATTGGTGCTAGAAAACCTCTACTAAAAGAAATAACACTAGTTAAAATTAATGCAACTATCAATCCAACATACGGGGCAATTAAAGTTTCACGATCATAACCTATAACCTCAACAACTTCAGCTATAGCCTCCAAAAAACTACTTGTTAATCCCCTATACCTACTCATAACCTATCACTAGTCAGCTTTGAGAAAACATATACCAATCCAATTATCATAGCTATCCCAATTAGACCAGATATAATGTAGCCAATAGTTGCAGGTAGACCTGGAACAGTATAGTCAATGAAGGGTGTCCAATTAAAGAGATCAGTAACATCCTCTAACCCCAATCTCTCAGCGGCAACATCGAGGGGTTCATGATAACCAACCATATCAGCCAATATAACTCCAAATATGGGGCTAACAACAATTAAAGCTAGAATGACTATTATTGAAATCCTCATCAATCAGCACCCCAATACATAAGCTCAGGAGCTCTCTTAACCAAGTAGGCTACTACTAGTGCAGTAATAATGCCTTCAATAACTCCTAAAGCTAAATGCCACATACCCATAACCGAGGTAGCTAAAACCCAACCATATGCAAATTGAGATGAAAATCCAATTTCAAGTCCACATGCAATTCCGGCCAAAGCTATCCCCAGCCATCCGCCGAGAAAAGCACCAATTATACAGCCAAAATCCCTAGATCCACTAAATTTCTCCCCAATTCTATAGAAGATAATGCCTATGAGAACATCAATTATACCCATATTAATCATATTTGCACCAAGCGTAGTAATTCCTCCATCATGAAAAACTATGCATTGAACAAAGAGAACTAGGAACATTGATAGAGTGCCAAGCCACGGTCCAAGCAGAATCCCAGCTAAGGCACCACCAACAAAGTGAAGACTAGTACCACCAACAATAGGCCAGTTTAACATTTGAGCAGCAAAAATACCAGCTGAAACAACAGCTAAAAGCGAAGTCTTCTCAGTATATGAAATATTCTTCAACTTATATAGAGCATACATCATGTAGATCGTGAAAATAGTATAAGTTATAAAGACAGTTGTCAAGTCAAGGTAACCGTCCGGAATATGCATAATTACACCACTCAATCTTAGTGTTACTTTTTTGCTTAAAAGTGTTACTATTAACCATAAACAATAATTTCAACAGTTAAATTCAAGCTTAATAATAGCAATAATGAAAATTGTAAATGACTAAATTATATAATTGAATAATCACAATTATCTTATTGAAGTTATCATCACATCAACTAGTATAAGTGGTTTCAGGTGATGTTGTGAAGGAAGTTAAAGTTGTATGTCCAAGGGATTGTTATGATACATGCTTCCTTCTAGCCCTGGTTGATGAGAATAAAATAGTTTCTATTAGAGGAAGTTTTGATAACCCCATCACTCAGGGCTTCATCTGTCCTAGAGGAGTTAAGGATTATGAACGTGTTTATAGTAGGGATAGAATCTTAAAGCCACATATAAGAGTTGGAAAAAAGCCGAGTAGAAAGTTTAAGGAAAACTCTTGGAGTGAAACTTTAGATTTAGTAGCTAATAAAATTAGGGAAGTAGTACGAGATTATGGAGCACAATCAATTCTACACCTTGAATACAGTGGAAATTCAGGATTATTAACACAAAGCTTCCCGCAGAGAATCTGGTATGCAATGGGAGCCACAAGAACAGATTATAGTCTATGCAGTAAATCTGGACATGAAGCAATATCACTACACTACGGATTAACCTATGGAGTTCAACCAGAAGAACTATTGCATATGAAGCTAATCGTCTTTTGGGGATTC
>Ga0190363_1001338_pt1 | contig 14517 bp, 17 predicted proteins | sample 48721867_MG_FD_161272 | JGI IMG/M metagenome (GOLD analysis project Ga0190363, IMG submission 161272) | Hydrothermal vent microbial mat bacterial communities from Southern Trench, Guaymas Basin, Mexico - 4872-18-6-7_MG | ecosystem: Environmental > Aquatic > Marine > Hydrothermal vents >...
AATATTAATGTAGTAAACTATCTAGAGTTACTCGATAAATCCAACATATCCGTGAGGAATAAGTTGAATGTTGAAGTGACGATTCATGATCCATGCTATTATGCTAGGTATGAGAATATTATTGAAGAGCCAAGGAAACTATTGAGGAGGGGAGGAATTAATGTTATAGAGGCGGATAGAAACAAGTTATTAACATATTGTTGTGGAGGGCCTATTGAAGCTATTTCACCCAAATTATCAAGTAAGGTGGCTGAAGTTAGGTTTGAGGAGATATCGAGTAAAAGTAGAAATATAGTTGTATTGTGTCCAATATGCTACTCGAATTTATCGAGAGTAGCCTTAGGAGATGTAAATATCTTAGATATATCAGAGTATCTTACGAGAATCTATGGTGAGTGGAAGTGTCAAGATATGAGGAGGTTATAGATGAGGTTTTAAAGACATTAGACAACGAGACTATATTAAAGGGTTTAAGGAGATCCGTTAAGAATATATCTCCAAAACCATTTGAGATTATATCTAAATGGAGTTACATAATTGAATTTACAGACTATTTGAGGAGAGTTAAGGAGGAGGTATTTAAAAATATTGAATATTATATTGATAAGACTCTTAAATCGGTTGAGGAGGTAGCAGGATACGGATACTACGCTAAGAAATATTCCGAGATATATGATATAATCAACCGTATAATTGGAGACGAGAGTAAAATAATCGTGAAATCCAAGTCTATGGTGACTGAGGAGATTAAGCTTAGGGAGCATTTGGTTGAAAAAGGGCATTTAGTATATGAGACTGATTTAGGTGAGCTACTTATCCAGATATCTGGTGAAAAGCCTATGCATACAACCGCCCCAGCAATTCATATGACTAGGGAGAGGGCTATAGAGTTGCTGAGAAAGATGGGAATTGATTTAAAGGAAGATGCTGAGATTAAGGATATTGTATATAATGTCAGGCTTTTCTTAAGAGAGATATTTATAAAAGCTGATATAGGGATTACTGGGGCTAATGCTGTATCTGCGGACACTGGCTCCGTATTCCTGATATCTAATGAAGGTAATATAAGGAATACGTCGAATTTACCTCCGATTCATATAGCGGTTACGGGTGTTGAAAAAATCTTACCTACTATGAAGGATGCATTTATACAAGTTCTTGTCCAGGCTGCATATGCAGGATTATATCCTCCCACATACATCTCGGTGATATCTGGACCTAGCAGCACCGCTGATATTGAATTAAGACGGATATACGGTGTACATGGTCCACGTGAATATCATTTAATACTATATGATGGAGGTAGATTAGATGCTTTAAGAGACCATATCCTATCGGAGCAGTTATACTGTATAAAGTGTGGTAGATGTCAGATAGAGTGCCCTATATGGGATTTAGTCGGTAATATATGGGGTGGATCAGTATATGGAGGACCGATGGGTATTGGATGGACCGCGATAACAGAGGACCATGATAAATCTGGAATTTTATCCCTACTCTGTTTAAACTGTGGGAGATGTAGGGAAGTATGTCCTATGAATATAGACTTACCAAAGATTGTAAGTTATTTAAAGAGGAAATATATTAGAAAGATTTTATCTTAAAAATCATCTATGAAGCCAAAATACAATATATGCATATAGAATAAAGAATACGAATCCAATCATCAAGCCATACCATGGAATCCTCCTCCTATAAATATAATAGAGTAGAATTAGAGATACTATTGTAGTAGCAACTACACTCAAAGCAGCATGAAAATCATATGTCCAGCTAGTCAACATTATCCCGATACCTGGATAGAATGTTGAGTATAATATCTTCTCCCCTACGAGGGATGCTATGCTTAATGTATCTCTACCTCTATAACCCCATACAAGTGCGCTAGCCGTCTCTGGCAATGCAGTTACGGCTGGAATCGCTATGAGAGACATTGCCAATGGAGCTATTCCAATTAGTGACGCTAGGGAATCCACTGCAGAGACGAGTATTTCAGATCCGTAATATAGCAGTATAACAGATATAGTTAACTGAAGAATTGTCGATGCTATATCATTCTTAATAAACCTATTTAGATACGGCTCCTCAACCTCCTCCTCAATAAGAGTTATTCTCTTAGTATACATTAAATAGATATATCCTATATAGGACCCTAGGAAGATTGCTGAGCCTATAACCTTAGTATAAATGGATGGGAATAGCGCGGGAAATAGCGTTAATGGAAATAAAATTGTTATAAACGTATATGGTATTATCAGCTCCCTCTCAACTTCAAACACCAAATCGCTGCGCTTCTTCATGTAGTATCCTATAATAGCTATAAAACCTACTAAACCATAGGATAGGCTTGATGCCATAAACGGTTGTCCATATAGCGTTCCAATTCCAATGGCTTCACCAGCTTCTCCACTATATATAAATACAGCGACTAAAAATACTACGAGCTCTGGAAATGACGTAAATAGAGGTGCTAAAACAGCTCCTACGAAAGACCCGCTCCAATTCATTCTATACCCGAGGTATTCAATTGCATTTGTAAATAGTATTGCAGCAAATATGACTAGTACGCCTCCGCCGATTAAAGTCAGCAGCTCACCTATCATATTAACCCTCTCTGATATGACTTAATTATCATATTAATAGCTATTCAATAAATATTTATAGAAATATGATTTAGTTATTACATAATTAAATTATAGGTCGAGACTATTATTTATGTAACATAGATAAGAATCTTAAATCTTTTTACGGAGGCGTATTAAAGATGATAGATTATTACGAGATGACTAGAGACTTCTGGCTGATAAACCTGTCTAAACAGCTGGAGACGCCTACACTAGTTAGAATTGATATAAATATACCTGTAGTAGACGGTAAGATCGTAGAGAATAGTTATAGGCTTCATGTTTATGCTGATGTACTAACTTTATTGAGTGAATATGCGGGTATAGTGGCTGTCGCTCACCAGGGTAGAAAAGGACAGGATGACTTTATACCATTAAAGCAGCATTGGGTAGTTTTAAGGAAGCTGCTGCCGACCGACATCGACATCGATTTCATACCATTCGATAAAGTATTTACGGAGGAGACGAAAAATAGGATTAGGAAGTTGAGGAGAAGGGAAGTTATATTACTTGATAATATTAGAATGCTTGATGAAGAAACTAGTTTTAATCCGTCAAACAGTAAGTTTATAGAGTTCTTTAAGGGAGTTATAAAATCGGCCGTTAATGATGCTATACCAGTATGGCATAGGCCGCACACAAGTCTAATGGCATTACCATATATCGCTAAAACATATGTTGGTGTTAGATCGATTCTAGAATTGAAGACTCTTAAGGATGTTTTAGAGGCTAAAGAGAAAGGTGTGGCTCTTATAATGGGTGGGGCCAAATTAGCAAAAGTGAATTATTTAATGAAGATTCTTAAATGGGCTAAAGGATATACTGGTGGATTACCTGGCCAGCTACTAGCATATGTAGATGGACACGATTTAAATATACGTAACATAAACTTCCTTAAAAAGAAGTTTAAGGAAAAAGATTTTATTGCGGCTAAAGAGCTAGTTAAGAAGTTTAATGTAAAATATCCTAAAGACTTTGTAATAGTTGAAAATGGGGAGAAGAAGGTGGTTTCACTAGATGAAATCGGTAAATGTAATGGAATTATATATGATATAGGACCTGAAACCGTAGAATGGTATGCCAGCGAGACTGAGGGGATGGATATTAGAATTAGGGCAGGTCCACTTGGAGTATTTGAGAGAGGCTTTGATAATGGCGTAAAACTTACTAAGATGATTGCTGGAAGCGGGTTAATATTTCTTGGAGGAGATACTACTGCGGAGGTCTCAATGTATGGCTTAGACAAGATTATAGCTAATACTGGAGGAGTATTATGCGTAAGTGGAGGTTCTTTCCTACATGGTTTAGCTGGAGAACCATATTACTCTATAGACGAATTAATTAAAATGCAGAAGAGGAATTAGATCATCTTAGACAACTCCCTAATACCTTTAATATATTCCTCACCATATTCACTATCTATAAACTCTTTTAGTGTATACGTTCCAACTAGTCTACCATCCGATAGATAAGATATTCTATCTCCAAGATAGAATGCCTCAATAATATTGTGGGTAACGTGGAGAGCTGTGAATCTAAGTTTCTCTCTTAAATTCTTTAAATAGCTTATGGCTTTAATATGAAGCCTAGGATCTAAACTCTTTAAAGGTTCATCGAGCAATAGGATTTTAGGATCTATAATTAAAGCCCTTGCAATCGCGACCCTCTGCTTCTCACCAGCGCTTAAGTGACTCGGCATCTTATGAAGTAGATCATTAATCTCAAGATATTGAGATATTTTAGTGACTTTATTTATGATTTCTCGACTGGAATATCCCCTAATCTTAAGGCCGTAACTAATATTTTCATATACATTCATATGCGGGAATAAGCCGTAATCCTCGGGTACAATAGATATATTCCTCTCTTCGGGAGGCAGTCGAGTAACATCAACTCCATCTATATAGATCCTACCCTCATCAGGCCTTATAAAACCAGCTATCGTATGTAAGAATATAGTCTTACCAACTCCACTCGGACCCATTACAATCATATATTCTCCATCACGGATATCTATATAATCTATCTCAAGTTTAAATCCTTTAATAACAACTTCAATATCTCTAATCTCGATCATCTAGTCAACACCCGTATACTAGCGAATATAAGTATAAATAGTGATAGTAACACCACCGATAGTGCCGCAGCATATTTTAATCCATATACCATAAACCATTCATATATAAGAATATTAATCGACTTAGGATAATATGCTACTATAAGTAATGCCCCCACTTCACTGACGCCTCTAGCCCAGGCTAAAATATATCCCGCTAAAATAGAGTTTTTAGCGAGAGGAAGCGTAATATCCTTAAATACATTAAATCTATTTGCACCTAGTGACCGCGCAATATACTCATATTTTATATCAATACTATTGAAACCTGCCTTGACAGTATCAACCATTATAGGAAGTGATACAAACATCATTACAAGTATGATTCCAGTTAAACTATCTTCCACTCCACCAAATCCAAATATACCTTGTATCCCCCTTCTTCCAAATGCTGACAGAATCATTATTCCAGCGACTATATGGGGAGTTAGTAATGGCAGGTCTATAATAGCCTCAATAGCCTCCTTACCTCTAAACTCAAATTTAGATAGTAGATATCCCAAGGGAATTCCTATCAACAGTAATATCGTAGTAGCTATGACCGAGGCCTCTAAAGTTATTGTAAACGCAGAATATACTTGAGCAGTATACCTATAATCGGATATGAGTATCTTATCTATAGTCTCTAAATCAGTTATCAGGAATATAGAGATTAATGGAGCAAGTATGATGAATAGGGCTAATGATGATAATGAATATATTGTAACTGCGAATAACTCTATCTTCTTAAAGTCTAAGTTCATTAGGCACCTCACCAAAATAAAGGGGTTTATCCAATATTTTATGGCCATGCCTCTGGAATACCTCTTTACCCGTATTACTTAGAAGTAGTTTTACATACTCTATCGCCTCATCATAGTTTGAAGATAATTTTAAAATCGATATACCATAGATTATCGAACCTAATGTAATCTCTCCCTCCGACTCAGAGCCAGACATTAGGATAATCTTTACTTTGCTATATACATCCTCTTTAGAGGGGTCGCCTAAGTTAATTTCAGAGGGTAGTTCAATATAATTTAGATTATGCTGAACCGCTACACTCTTGTATTCAAAGGCATAGTCTATTGATCCAGACTCTAATAAGGAGATCAACTCTATACTTTTAGGCCTAACTAAGATATTACCCGTATAAACTTTGAAATTGTATGGTACTCTCAAGATAACTTCGTCTCCAATAGTTTGATAATCTATATTCGTCCTTGATATAAGCAGATGATTTAATATGCTGAAGTTGCCTGATATTATGGAGGTTAATGCGATGACCCCGATCGCTCTATATCCGCATGGGTCTTTATTAGGGTCTGAGAAACCATATTTAACATCATCCTTCAATAATATTTTAATCCATTCTCCTGGATTCTCACGTATTATGTCGGAGTACTTGGACGAGTTTGTATACGCTATAACCATTTCATTTACTGCGAAGCCGATATACCAATTAATATATTTCGGATAAAGCATTTTATCAAGTAGACTATAATCAGCTACTGCAATAATATCTGCATATTTCCCAGCATCTATAATTTTACGTATCGCATCTACACTGCCACTATACTCAATATTTACTTTAACGCCATATGTATCCTCATATAACAGACTAAATTCATTTAATGGTTCGGATAATGAGCCCGCTGAAAAGATTTTAATCGCCTTATTCTCTAAGCCTGAATATAAATAGTAGATACCTCCTAATATAACTAATAGGATAGCTATTACCACTAGAACTCTCTTCATTCTAGTAATATATTCGTTATTGGATAACCAATAAATTATCGTATATAATTTATATCATATAACCATCCAACTCTTCTACCATCTCCCTGAATCTACTACTCTTTAAAATATTTTGTAGTGACTTTACGTATTCCTTATTAGCATCTTCCTTTCTTACTATAAAGTCGAACTCCTCCCACTTTAATGGGATGAAGTGGAGTTTATAATATGTCGAACAGTATTTTATACATATTCCGACATCAGTATATCCCTCTAAAACCTTATTTGCCACATCCATATGTGTATAAACATATTCATTATACCCCTTAATATAATCCTCGGCTCTTCCACTCAAATTCTTCTCTCGCATATAACTTGTAAATATATGGTCTATGAAAATCCGTGTTCCAGAACCTGGGTTCCGGTTGATAAACCTTAATTTGCCTGTAAACAGTCCCTGATAGATCTCTTCCAATGAATATTCTTCTCTAGAGATGAAGCCTTGAAGTCGCTTAAAGCCTTTAATAAGATGTAAATCAATTCCACGGGAGTATTCGTCTATATAAGGCTTATTGTATGAGTCTGTTCCAGGGTGATATAAGTGTATCCCTGACAAATCCGCTTCCCCGAGGATTAAGGCGGCCAAACCCTTTAATGATCCTATATAATATGTCTCTAGCCTATATCCATCTTCAAGCATAAGACCTACGAGTTTCCTTACTAAAATATCGTCGCTTCCAATATAATATATTGCTCTATACGCCTCCTCACCCCTCAGCCTCTCAACCTCAAATTCCTTATTAAAATATTTTCTATAGCTCCGTAGATATATGTTAATCAACTTTAAGCCCTCATATGTTAATTTTGCTCCGCCTCCCCTCCTACCTCCTCTCCTCGCCTCGATGACTTTATAGCCTAGAAGATTCTCGAGCTTCATTAGATGCTCCCAAGCCCGTGTATACGGGATATTAAGAGCTTTCGAAGCCGATAATATACTTCCAGTTTTATGGATCATCAGAAGTAACTTGGCTAGATTTTCATTCAGTATCTCGGTATTATTCTTATAGAGTGATAGAGACAGCTTCTCTTTAAACTTACTCATATAAAAGAAAATATATTTATAGGTATAATAGTGTGACGGATTATATTACTTAGGTTGGTAAACAATTCTATCTAATTGAATTATTAAGATCGTTAATTATATTAATTCATGGTGTTCTATATGGCGACGTATCTAGTTGATAAGATTGCAGACTATGTTATAGATTTGAAGACTCGTGAGGTTCCATTTGAGATTAGTAAGTTAGTTAAGGAGAGAGTCCTCGACAGTATTGCTACCGCTATAGGCGCGCTTAACTCTCCTCCAATCAAGGCAATATATAATACGTTGAAGGATATAGCTGGAAAAGGATCCTATGGGTTTGGATTTGGTGAGGTTTCACCCGATCAGGCTAGCTTCTTAAATGGATGTCTAGTTAGATACCTAGATTTTAATGATACATATCTCTCTAAAGAGGCTCTCCATCCAAGTGATAATATTCCAGGTATATGGGCTGTTGGAGAGTATGTAGGTGTAGATGGAGAAACATTTATCAAGGGGATCATCGCATCTTATGAGCTCTCATGTAGATTAGCCGATGCATCGTCTATAAGGAATAGGGGATGGGATCATGTAACATATATTGCGATAGCCTCGTCTGTTGGGGCCTCGCTGATATTAGATCTGCCGCATGAGAAGATTAAGGAGGCGGTTAACATAGCTACGGCTACAAACATAAACCTACGTCAGACTAGGGTAGGTGAATTAAGTATGTGGAAAGGATGTGCAGCCGGATATGCTGTTAGGAATGGCATATTCTCTGCATTACTAGCTAGAAATGGTATGACTGGTCCTAAACCTGTTTTCGAGGGTGAGAGAGGGTTCTTTAGGCAGGTATCAGGCGAGTTTACTTTAGAATTTCCTGAAGATGAGTATAAAATTAGGGAGACTAGTATAAAGGCGTATCCAGTAGAGTATCATAGTATGAGCGCTGTAGAGGCGGTATTAAGACTTAGAGATAAGGTCGAGGATATTAGCAGGATTAAGAAAATATATGTAGATACATTTACAGTATCGTATCAAATCATAGTTAAAGACCCTGAGAAATGGAGACCTAAGACTAAGGAGACCGCTGACCATAGTCTCCCCTATATCGTAGCCACAACCTTATTAGACGGATATATATGGCTCGATTCATATACTGAGAATAAGCTTAAGAGGGAAGACACTTTAAGGTTTATGGATAAGATGGAGGTGAGGGTTGGAGAAGGGTTTGACAATTATTATCCTAAAGGCATTCCAAATAGGATCACAATTGAACTTGATGATGGGCGTAAATTCAGTGAGCTTGTCATATATCCGAAGGGACATTTTATGAATCCTATGACAAGAGACGAATTATATAATAAATATGAAAGGCTTGTGAAGGATAGACTAAGTAATTATAAGGATGTATGGGATTTGGTTTGGAGATTAGAGAAATTATCTGATATCAAGGAGCTTAGTGAAGCTATTAAAGAGGGGTTGGGTAAATGATCCCGATTTTAAAGGGGCTCGACGAACCTGGTAAAATGTTGAGGAAATTAATTGATGAGCTGGATATAATAGTTGCACCAGGTGTATTCAACCCTATATCAGCTTTGATAGCTGAGAGAACGGGGTTTAAGGCTGTATATCTATCTGGAGCTGGTTTAACAGGGTCCCTCGCTCTACCTGATTTAGGAATTATTACATTAGATGAAGTCTCCTACTTCGTTAAAGAGATCTCCAGTAAAATCTCTATACCACTAATTGTAGATGCTGATACGGGATTTGGAGAAGCATTGAACGTCGTCAGAGCTACGAGAATACTAGAGGATTCGGGAGCCGCAGCTATACAAATTGAGGATCAAGTACTCCCAAAGAAATGCGGTCATTTAAAGGGTAAACAGCTGGTAAGTCCTGAGGATATGGCTATGAAGATTAAGGCCGCTATAAAGGCTAGGAGGAATATGCTTATTATAGCTAGGACAGATGCAAGGAGTGTTGAAGGATTAGACTCGGCTATTGAGAGAGCAAGGCAATATGTAAAAGCTGGGGCAGACATAATATTTCCTGAAGCATTAGAGGATGAAAATGAATTTAGAGAGTTCGCGAAAAAAGTTGATGTACCCCTCTTAGCAAATATGACTGAGTTCGGTAGAACACCATACTATACGGTAGATGAATTCAGGAGATGGGGATATAAGATAGTGATATTCCCGGTCACCGCATTTAGGGCATGTTTAAAAACGATGGAGCAAGTTTATAAAGAATTAATGGTAGAGGGTACTCAAAGAAATATCTTAGATAAGTTAATGACGAGAAAGGAATTTTATGAAATGATTAAGTATCGAGAGTATGAGGAACTAGATGAGGCATTATCTGCGGAATTTAAATAAGCTTATAATACAGTATGGAGATCGTTGAATTAGACGTGCCTAGCTAAATTAGTTCAATACCATATTTTTCACATTCTTGGATAATAGGATTCTTTTTCTTTTTTAACCTAGAATACTCTATACTATTTACTATTATAGGTTCGATGAATGGATATTTTTGTATACACTTCATTATCATCTCTAATCTATGTATCGGATTAGAAGGTATTTCATCATCAGCTACTATCAATATATCTACATCACTCCATGCATTAAAATCTCCTCTAGCATAACTTCCGAAAAGTATTGCATTTTTAATTTTAATAATCTTCGATACGCACCTTACAAATGATTTTGCATCTTTAATGACCTTATCTCTAACCTTTATCCTTCTCTTGACAATTTTCTCCATATATCTCTCACCCACTCCAATATTTTCTCAGCATATTCAATAGCTTCTTCTGCTTCCTCACGTGTGTAATACTCCTCTGGAATACCTTCACTCCATACATCTGGATATCTTGTTGCAGTATAGAATTTATTCAATCTAATAGAATACATCCTTATTTCTTCACCAGCCTCTATTCCCTGTTGAATTATATACTCAATCAGCTTAGGTAGAGAATGACCATAACCTGGAGATCCTATCCCCCATAGCAATGCTTTCAAAGCTTTTTCAGCCGCTTGATGTGCCTTAAAGCATGCCCAACTATATTCGCCTAATTCCAGATCTTTTTTACTAGATTCAATTGTTTTAATAGAACTCCTAATCCATCTATCAAACTCTTTTTCGTCAAGCAAACTGAACACCCACTAAAATTCTCTATAGATAAATTAGTAATATATAATTAAAGTTATGGATATTATAAGGAGTTAAAATCCTTTCAATACCCACCCCTATTGAAAAATTATCAAATATTTTTCATAAGAATATCTATTGAAAAATATTTATTTCAATATGGTATAATGTTAAGTAATAATCTTAAATTCCGTATTTCGAGGCCAATTCACTACTTGTAACTACCTTCACATACTTCGATGCTTTATTTTTAAGTTTTTCATCATCAGTTACGAGTATGAATCTATTTTTTAAAGCTATATATAGGTAAGACGCATCATATGTAGTTAGGCCTTCTTTAGATGCTAGATTGAAGATCTCTTTTTCTAACCCTCTTATAGATAATACTCTGACTACATTAAATACTGCTTCTATGATATCTACAAATAATGATGCACTATCCTTATCCAGCTTCTTCAAAAGCTGATACTCCTTCCATATAGCATTGAGAGACTCATAGAGGGCTAGATCAAGGGATATACCATTAGAAAATGGTTTAATCAAACCTCTTTTAATTAAATTTACGATTGAACTAGCATCATAGAAATACATAATTATCTCCCTTCTCTATCTTCACGAATTATCCTAGCAACCTCTTCATCAGATATATGAGAAACTTTTTTACGTAACTTTCTCGCCTTCTCTTCTACCTCTCTCAATATATATTTCTTAACCTCATCCTCCAGAGCTCTCCTAATGACATGACTAGGCTTAATACCATACTTATCAAGAAGCTCTTTCAACTTACGGGGGATTTTTGCAGATACAGTAACATAACTCATGGTCATCACTAAATTTACTACTCATTAGTAAACTTTATATAAGTTTACATATATAAAGTAGTCATTATATCTATACAACCTTTTAATCAGCTAATCTACAATATGCTTAGCTTAATTAGAAATAATTATTATGTATCGATAGTCAACTGAAATCTTTGTATACATTGATTATTTAGTTATTGAGATAATAATATTTTTAAAATCATGAAGGCAGTGATATATAGCCGCGTAAGTACTGATGAGCAGAATCCCAGGAGCCAGCTTCAAGTCGTAAGAGAATATGCTTTATCGAAGAACTATACTATCATGGAGGTTTTTGAGGAGAATATATCAGGTTCTGTACATCCATTGGATAGACCTATATTCAAGTCTATGCTAAATTATGTTAAGGATGTGGGTGCTGAAGTTATTGTAATGTATGATATAACGAGGTTTTATAGGCCTCCGGCGGGGAAGGTTGTGGATGCGCTTAGTATACTTAGAAATATTATTGATGAATATAATGTACTAATAGATTTTGCCAGAGAACCTGAAATTGAAGACCCATTGCTGGCTGAGTTATGGCGCTTTCTAAAGTCATGGATATCTGCCTATGAGAGGCTTCAAATTAGTATGAGAACAAAATATGGTTTAATGAGAGTTAAGAAAGAGGGGAGACTATATCATAAGCCCGATTTAATCTATTACTATGCAGCTTGGCTATACAATAAGGATTTAAGAGACGTTACTAAAGAAGAGTATTATAATGCCCGTCGACAGCTTTATAATATTATAAAGAAGTATTGGGATGATCCTAGGTATAAAAAGAGTAGGATAATAGAGATCCTCTCCAATAATGAGTTGAAGGGAATGTATATGAGGTTCCCCAAAGCACCCAGAAAATATATAACTATATATAGATTAATGAAAGAAGTCTAGTGTAAATCCAGATATTCGTCTTCTCTTATAATGTCGGGATATCTATTTTCTTACATTCTCTTTTAAGATCTTTATCATATGTATATATACCCCATTTATTTCTAGCCGCCGTCGATAATATAATCTTATCATTAAGTCTAGATATACTTAAAACCTCTTTCCTAATCATGTTTAAAGCATTCTCTAAATCTCGTTTCTCTAACTCAACAATGTTATACTTCTCATCGATTATCAACTCGTATAGCCTGTTTATAATAATCTTAGTTGGAATATTAAGCCGCCACAATACGAGTGCCAATTCTATTAATGAGATAATCGATACATTAACTCTATCTAACTTATTAAGCTTAGAGACTACCTCATCATGATACTGTGAATCTTCGATCATCTCATATATAAGAATATTTGTATCAACTAAGTACTCCATTTAATGACCTCCATCCATCCATCTTCAATCAACTTCTCTATATCCTCAGGCTTTAAAATTCTATTCAACTTTATCCTAGTCTTCCCCAGACTATGTTCCCTCTTCCTAATATCCGCCTCTAGCTTCTCAAGTCTACGTAGCTTTTCATTTATTAGTTTAGAGAGTTTTCTTGTAGAGCCATATTTAGCTATACATTCTTCAATAAGTTTCCTATAGAGATCATCATCTAGAATAATCGTTGTTTTAACCATCCTAGGAAAATTTTTATGTGGTTTACTATATAAAAATTTTACGGTTATATTATTTTCACCGATAAAAATGAAAATAAGTTATAGCTACGATGAAATACTCTTTAATTTGGACTTATCTAATTCCATTAAGTTTTTAAGATGTCTTTAACTGCATTCGAGATCCTTTTAACACCTTCTCGAATTTCGTCTGGTGGTACATGTGCATAAGATAGTCTAAATGCCTTCAACTTCTTCATTCTATAATGGAATTTCCATCCTGAGTCAAAGTATACTCCATATTCACTCGCCTTCTTCTCAAGCCTATTCATATCAACGTCTACATTCAGCTTAACCCATATAAATAACCCTCCATCAGGCTTCGTCCATGTAGCGTATTTAGACATATATTCCTCAAGAGACTCTAGTAATATATCCCTCCTTAGTTTAATAGCCTCTATCTGCCTCTCTATCTGCCTCCATAAATTATCTTTTAAATATTCTGCGACAATCGCCGATGCTAATAGGCTTGTGCCTATATCCCATCTGTGACTTAATATACTGTTTAGATATTTTTCATGTGCATAGAAGTAGCCTAGTCTTAATGCAGGGGCTATTATCTTCGAGAATGTTGCTATGAAAATTGTTTCCCTATTCTTATCAAGTGTCAGGATTGATTTAGGCTTTGTATCTCTAATGAAGTCTAAATCTCCATAGCAGTCGTCTTCTATAATCGGGATATTATATTCCTTTGTGATATCGATTAATCTAATCCTATTAGATTCAGGCATTCTAGCTCCAGTTGGATTATGGTTATTCGGTAAGACATAGATAAATTTAGGTTTTACACCTACTGAATCCAGTATTCTCAGCTTCTCCTCGAGATCATCTACGATTATACCCTCCTTCTCATCTATTTTAACCCCGATAATCCTAGCACCTAAATATCGGAAGAACTCTAATGTGCCATAGTATGTCAACTCCTCTGTAATCACTGTATCACCAGGCTTTATAAAAGTCCTCCCGACTAATTCGATGGCTTGCATTGAACCAGCTGTAATCACTATATTATCAACAGGTAGCTCAACCCCCTCCCTATTCCAATATCTTTTGGATGCAATCTCCCTCAATGGCCTATATCCCTTTAAACTATAGTCCGCATACTTATGTTGAGTCGGATAATATGCGAACACATCCTTTAATTCCTTAATCACTCTTTCGGCAGCATTTATAAGTTCATTATATGGAAATGTTTCAGGCGGGGTTTTCCCGCCAGTGAAATGGATCTCTCTCATATAAATCAAGTATATTATATTATATCACAGATATTTATCGCTCTACATTTATTTTATATCATGATGTCTGATTATAGGATAATAGGGTTAGAGGAGGTTGTTATAGCGGTTAAAGACGTTTCAAAAGCTGGGAATT
>Ga0190363_1001339_pt1 | contig 14510 bp, 14 predicted proteins | sample 48721867_MG_FD_161272 | JGI IMG/M metagenome (GOLD analysis project Ga0190363, IMG submission 161272) | Hydrothermal vent microbial mat bacterial communities from Southern Trench, Guaymas Basin, Mexico - 4872-18-6-7_MG | ecosystem: Environmental > Aquatic > Marine > Hydrothermal vents >...
ATTGGAACAGATTTCCATACAATAGTTCATTTGATTCGGTACAAAGTTGGTTGGAGAGTTTTATGGTTTTCTATAACTATTGGAGGTGTTAATTTGACAGCACCCCAAAAACTATATCCCGAGTGTGAGACATATCCTACGCGTGTACATAGCAAAAATTAAATTGGATCAATCAACGTGCTCTTTCGCTTATGCAACTCAGGATGGGAAGTTCTCGATGGGGATAATGGAGTATATACTCCTTAACGATCAAGATGCCGTTTTTCTCTGCAGAATTGAAGACGTGGAAGGGAATCTAAAAAAGTATTTTGAGATCATGGAGCAGCACGAATCAACCAAATTTCTTCAGATTTTAGAGAAGACGCCTACAAGCTTGGATTTTATTGCTGTGATAAGGGATACAACAGGTATAAAAGCTTTTGAGGAATGTTACTGTTTCGTTAAACCACCGATTAAAGTAAGAAACGGGAACAAGTACTATACCGTTTTCGCTCCGGACATCATGCATTTGAAGAAAGCCTACGAGAAACTCAAGAAAATCGGTAGATGGGAGGTTCTTGAGGTAAAGGCTAAAGACCCCGTCAAATCACCTCTAACTAATTCTCAGAAAAGGGTTCTTGAAATAGCCTACAAGATGGGATACTTCTCAAAAAGAAGGGGGATAAATATTCTGCAGCTAGCCGATGCCATAGGTTTATCCAAAAGTACAGCTCACAAGCATTTGAAAGATGCGGTTTGCAGAATAGTTGACGATTTTATAGAAAAGTATGTTGAACCTGAAACGATCTATTGATGGGTTGTGCACCCAAAAATCACTACTCCGATATTTTAATTAAATATTAGGCATTGATTATAACGGAGTATAGAAAAGTATATTAATGAGAAAGTATTAAATATACGATAGAGAACAAAAATAAAAAATTTTCGCAAGGCTTAAATAAGGTGGTGTATTGAGGCTGAGGAAGGCGGGAGTAGTAAAGCATGTTACCAGTAGGTTTGTAGTTGTTAGTGTGAACCCTGAGGCCCTCCCAAAAGTTGGGTCTCAGATTTTTACAAAAAGGATGGAGAAAATAGGGGTCGTTTACGACATAATCGGACCTGTAAAATCTCCATTCTTGCTGATAAAGCCTGGAAAAGGGGCAAAATTGAATCTTTCATCCGAAAAATTGTTTGTAAAGGGTGATGATAATGGCAGAAGTAGAAAAGGTAAAGGAAGTAGAAAGGAAAGAGGTAGAAAAAGAAATAGAAAGAAAGGAAATTGAGAGAGAGGAAACTCTAGAAGTTTGTCCGGAGTGTGGAAGCCCAAGACTTATAAGAGATTACAGAAGGGGAGAATACATTTGTCAGGATTGCGGACTTGTTTTGGAGGATACTTACATCGACGCTGGCCCAGAATGGAGGGCTTTTGATAGCGAACAGAAAGAGAAAAGGAGTAGGGTTGGCGCCCCAGTCACCTATACGATCCATGATAAGGGACTCTCAACGATTATTGACTGGAGCAACAAGGACTTCTACGGTAAATCGATCTCGGTAAGAAACAGAGCACAGCTATTTAGGCTGAGAAAGTGGCAGAGAAGGATAAGAATCAGTAATGCAACTGAGAGGAATCTCGCTTTCGCTTTAAGCGAGCTTGACAGGATGGCTTCAGCTCTTGGTTTGCCGAAAAGCGTGAGGGAGACAGCGGCTGTCGTTTACAGAAAAGCCGTTGACAAGAACCTGATAAGGGGTAGAAGCATCGAAGGAGTTGTGGCTGCAGCTTTATATGCCGCATGCAGACAGGCTGGAGTTCCAAGAACCCTTGACGAGATTGCAACCTATTCCAGAGTAGATAGAAAGGAGATCGGAAGGACTTACAGGTTTATAGCAAGAGAGCTCGGCCTGAAGCTAATGCCAACCAGCCCATCGGACTACGTGCCAAGATTCTGTGCTGCTCTTAGCCTGAGCGGAGACGTGCAGAAAAAGGCGATTGAAATCATAAAGAAAGCCGAAGAAAAGGAGCTCACCTCGGGTAGGGGGCCAACAGGAGTTGCTGCGGCAGCGATCTACATCGCCTCAATTCTGGGTGGAGAGAGAAGAACTCAGAGAGAAGTTGCAGAGGTTGCCGGGGTTACAGAGGTCACAATCAGAAACAGATACAAGGAGCTTGCTGAGAAGCTCGGGATAGAGATAATCTTGTAGTCTAAGCCTAAACCTCAAAAATTAAACCTCAATTTCCCTATTTTTTTAACTTAGATTTCTAGTCCAGCTTATTGAATTTTCATTTCGGACTCAAATCTACTTTCAAGCTTTCAAACTTATACCACCATCCAATTTTGGAGAAAATTTAAATAAAGTTTCGTGCTATGCAAGGAGAATGATCAGTCTCACAAAAATGCTCACCGGAAAGGCTACGGTTTCTAAAGCTATAACCTATAGTGGCGATTCCAGCTTTATACCGAAGAAGCTTAAAGAGCTGCACAGGGAAATCAGGCCTGTAGTCGTTCTGAATGTTACCGCGAAATGCAATCTCAGATGCATTCATTGTTATGCCGACGTTGATTCTACATCCGATACCCTTGCCCAAGAGCTCTCAACCGGGGAGATAAAAGGGCTTATCGATGAGTTGGCGGAGATAAAAACTCCCGTTCTTCTCTTCAGCGGTGGCGAACCTTTGCTGAGGAAGGATATCTTTGGACTCGCTTCCTATGCGTCCAAAAAGGGTGTAAGATGTTCTCTTTCTACAAATGGAACTTTGATAACAGAGGAAGTTGCCGATAAATTAAAAAGATCTGGATTCGATTACGTTGGAGTTAGCATTGACGGCCTTGAAGAGACGAATGATTTTTTTAGAGGTAAAAAGAATGCGTTTAAACAAGCCCTAGAAGGACTGATTAACGCAAAAAATGCCGGTTTACTAACGGGAATTAGATTTACCGTAACGAAATACAATTTGAAGGACGTAGGAGGAGTTCTGGATCTCCTGGCAGAAGAAGAGATCCCGAGGTTTTGCCTGTATCATCTCGTTCCCTCAGGAAGGGCGGATTTCAAGGACGATATAAGTCTTAGGGAAAGAAAGGAACTTATAGACTGGCTAATGAGAAAAGCAATCGAGTTGGTGGACGAAGGTTACAATACTGAAATCCTCACCGTCGACAACCCAGCGGACGCCATTTACGCTTACCTCAAGTTGAAGGAAGAAGATGCTGAATATGCAACCAAAATGCTGGAATTCATAAGGTACAGAGGAGGAGATGGAAGCGGAGAAAGGCTGGCAAACGTTGACATGTATGGCAACGTGCATCCAAACCAGTTCTGGTGGGATCATACCTGTGGAAATATAAGGCAGCAGAGTTTTAAGGAGATTTGGCTCAATCCCAAGGATGAATTGCTTTTGAAGCTCAGAAGAAAACTTGATTTTATAAGAGGAGATAAATGTGGAATTTGCAAGTTTAAAGAGATCTGTGGAGGGTTCAGACTCAGAGCTTTAAGGGCTGGAGATCTGTGGGGAAACGATCCGGACTGTTATCTTTCTAAAAAGGAAATATTGGACGCTTAACGATAAAGTTAAATGGATGAAAAGTAGTGAATGCCATCTATCTCGACCTCTTTTGCTTTCCCGGCAAACACTAGTCGTTTGAGGAATGCGAGAGTCTCGCTAATAGCCAAAACCTTACCCCACCCACTAAGCTCTTCAAAGTTACCTACAGTCCAAGCAACCTTCGAAGCAATTTCCACAACTCTTGCTGGCCTGTCAAGGATAGAATGGATTTCTTCTAGTCTTTCTTCATAATGTCTGATTAACTCGTGAATTCTCTCTTCAGGTTTCTTTATTATGTCTTCATGTGCGGGATACATGGTGTCTATTTCATAGCTTAGGAGCTTTTTTAAGCTCTTTATCTGGTCTCCAACGGGATCTGTGCTATATCCAGGATAATAACCGACATGTGTTGTTGTTATGCTTAAAACAAGGTCCCCCGAGAACATCGCCTTTGCCTCGGGCAGGTAAAAGCAGAGATGACCCGGAGAATGACCGGCTGTGTGGATAACCTTAATCCCGTTTATAATCTCTCCATCTTCGAGGGGCATAATCTTACCCTTAACCTCTATTTTTACACCCGTACTATACGACTCAGGCACTCTTTTTGTTTTGAAAAGAGAGGTCAAAGGTTTTACAAGATCCATATCTATCCCATACTTCCTCATCCACTCTATGTAAGGGCGAGCGAAATAATAGGGATCTGTATAAAGCTTCAGGAAGGGTATTTCGAGGGGATGCATCCATGCATTTACCTTCTTCCAAATTGCAACACCAACATGGTCTATATGGTGGTGGGTGAGAAGGAATTTAGAGTTCGAGATAGATACTCCCATCTCCTCGAGCCCGGAGACAACTTCGTTAACCGATCTCTCGCTGATATACCCACCATCTACCACGTAGGTCTCCTTTTCACTATCCAAAACATAAACGGTTGAAAAGTCTGGAGATTCGATGGGAAGTTTGATCCTTAGCATCTCAATGTTCATGTGTTGAATTGAGGAAAAGGATAGTTAATCTTAGCGGTGGTCTCGGCTTTAAGTTGAATTTTAAGAAACTTGAGCTTGCATGGCCTAAATATCTTTAAATATTTGAAATCGAATCATTTCCCGTGAAGAAAAAGGGAACAAGATTTGAGAGGGAACTCATCCACATTTTATGGGAGAACGGATTTGCTGCCATCAGAACTCCCACGAGCGGCGGTGGTATAAATTACCCAATGCCGGACATCATAGCTGGAAATGGTAGGAAATACATTGCAATAGAGGTGAAAATGCGTAATGAGCTCCCACTTTACATAAACGAGCAGCAGATAAAAGATCTTGCTATGTTCTCAAATCTCTTTGGTGCTGAAGCTGTTATCGGGCTTAAGCTTCCAAGAAAAAAGTGGAAATTCTTTGAAATTGAACAGTTGAAAAGAACAAAAAAAGGTTATAAAATCGATTCAGAGGTTTTTGCCCTCGGATTTGATATCTACGAGCTTATAGGAAAGCTAAAACAGCTAAGGCTCGAATAGGTTTAAATGAGGTTTGGAAAATTTTTAATACAAAATATCAACCCGATATATTATGGTTTACAAAATGGTTACCCAAATTGATGAACAATTTAATACCCCTCTCAAACTCGTCCTTGCATCGACCATGGCCGTCTTTACCGGATTAACGGCTCAACTTAGCTTTAAAATCGGGGTCATACCATACACGATGCAGAATCTTGGTGTTGTGCTCTCCGGTTTACTTCTTGGTCCATACTGGGGTTTTATCTCTCAAATAATCTATCTTATCTTGATCGCTATGGGTTTAAACCTTGCAAGCGGGTTTACAGGAGGTATAGGTGTTTTTTTCGGCCCAACGGCTGGATATCTCCTCACTTTCCCGATAGCGGCATTTCTAACAGGATACTTCAGAAAGCTCTTCTGGCGAAACTCTAGAATTGGGTATTTTGCGGTGTGGTTGGGAAGCATCATTTCATTTATTCCCGTCTATGTGGCAGGCTTTCTTGTCTTCTACAGGTATGCAAGCCTCAATCCCTCAGCTTTAGCCTTCGCCACCGAAACCACTTCGTTTCTCGGCTTAATAGATCCTTTTCTTGTGGTACTCTTTGCAACTACGATCATTTACATGCCCCAGGACTTCTTCATAGATCACGTTCTGGCTATTGGGGCTTACGCTTACATAAGGGAAATGCTGGACCAGAAGGGAATAAGGCTTGATTAGGGAAATGAAGGCTATTGAACTGAAAAACCTCACTTTTGAGTTTTTTGGAAAAAGGATAATTGAAAATCTTGATTTTTCGCTGGATGAGGGGGAAAAAATCTTTGTGAAAGGAGATGTGGGCTCAGGAAAAACGACCCTTTTCAGGATTTTAACAGGGCTTATCCCTGTTTTTTATAAAGGGAAATTGAAAGGAGACATCACTATTTTCGGTGAAAAAGATCCAAGGAGGTTCAGAGATTATATTCACCTGGTTTCTCAAATTCCCGAAGAGCAAATAGTTTTTGAAGACGTTCTGGATGAAATCCTTTCGGCATCTCAGAATCAAAGTTTAGAGACAATTCTTTACAACGCAAGAAAGATCAATGCAGAACATCTTCTGGAGAGAAGAACATCACAGCTTTCGGATGGAGAGAAACAGCTTGTTGTCATTCTGGCAGCCTTATCTTCTCAAAGAAAGTGTCTGATCTTAGACGAAGCTTTCTCCCATCTCCATCCATCCAGAGTTGGAAAATTGCTTGAGTTTCTGCTCAACTCTGAGCAGTCCATAATTTTCTCAGACAAGAGATATGGAAGACATGTAAATCCCCTAAATAATTTTGATAGGGTTTTTGACCTAGGAAACAAGAAAGCTACAGATAGCAAGCTTTTTGAAAATTCGACTGAAATCTCGAGGAGTCTGATTGAGACCCCGAATTTGGTTGATGTCTCGAAAGAGACCTCGAAAGAGATTCTGATCGCAGAAGGTATCCATTTCTCCTATCCGGAATCTGCGGAATCTGTAGGATCCGAAACAGAAGAACTTCTCAATGGAGTTGACATTACTGTGAGAAAAGGAGAAATAGTCTCAATTATCGGTGACAACGGTTCAGGCAAGACAACACTGCTGAAGATTCTTTGTGGCATACTCAAGCCCGAAAGTGGGAAAATTTACCGACACGAAAAGAAGATTTCCATCAGCTTACAGTACCCTAACTACGGTTTTACTGCCCGAAGTGTTAGGGATGAGGTCTCAATTCCTGGCAATTATATCGATTTTTTTGGATTAAGGGATCTACTGGAGAGACATCCCCATACGCTAAGTGCCGGGGAGGCTAAGCTTGTTTCACTCTTAAAAGCGTTTTCTGGAGATCTATTGCTTCTGGATGAGCCAACTGTGTATCTTAACCCTGAGTTCTGTTTTAAGCTGGTTGAATGTTTGAAGAGGGAAAGGAAGACGGCAATAATTGCGACCCACGATATGCTACTTGCGAATCTCTGTGATACCACGTACGAGCTCAAGAAAGGTAAATTGAAGGAAATAAAGGTGGATGGAGGAGATAGGAGGAGATAGGAGGAGATAGGGGGAGATAAAAATGATGAAAGAGATCAGGCTTGCGGGTGTCTTCAGGCATGCGGAAAGATTCACGAGTTCGGGGAAAGACTCTGCAGACCCACGGTTCGTCTTCCTTTTTATTTTGATCAGCTTTATAACCATCAACCTCTCAGCCTTCAGCATCAAAATGATGCTTCTCGTTATCGTTTTCAGCACTATTTACTCCATCGCAACGGGAAACTTCAAAAGGGTTGTCAGCAGTATTTTCGTTGCTACCCCCTTCATCATCTTTTTCTCAATCTCAAGTTTTATAATAACATCAGACTTCTTCAGTGTAATCAGATCCTCTCTTCTTATAGTCTCAATAGTCTCAGTGAGCGCGGTAATGCTGAATCTTCAACAAAAGAAAATCCTAACAACGATGGAATTTTTCAGACTCCCGCCAAAAATATGCATCTCCCTGCTGATAGCCATAAGGCTTCTCAACATATACGCAAGAGACTTCGCCAACATCATAGAGATTCACGCAATCAACGAAAGAAAAAGACTGGAATTCTATCGTAAGATTGTAAAAGCTACCATCTCGGTGATGGTTTTGAGAGCGATAAGCATATCCGAGAGTCTCTACCTCAGAAGATATGAAGAACATTCTTTTTCAGGCACTCTAGGAAAACTTGGGGTGAAGGAGATTTACTTTCTGATTTCCAGCCTTATCATTTTCCTTTTCTTCTTATTCGCATCCTGAAATTCATGATTAAAGCAAATTTAAAGGAAAAAGGTTTTAATTCGATGAGTAAGATTTCTTTCAATGGCACTTGAATCCTTAAAAGAGGTTGTAAGGAGGATCACCACTTCATCTTCAGTGGATAAGTATCTCGTGGAAGAAATAGTTAAAGATATTCAGAGGGCTCTTTTGAGGGCGGACGTTAACGTTAGGCTTGTAAAAAAGATCAGCGACTCGATAAAGAAAAGAGCCTTGAGCGAAGACGTTCTTCCGACTTTTAACGTTAGAGAGCACATAATCAAAATCGTTTACGAAGAGCTGATGGGTGGTCTCGGAGAGGGCTTGGACATCCCCCTCAAAAAGTCAAAGATTATGCTCGTCGGCTTACAGGGAAGCGGGAAGACAACCACAACGGCAAAGATGGCGAAGTACTTCAAGGACAAGGGTTTGAAGACCGCTGTTGTAGCAGCAGACACCTGGAGACCTGCCGCATACGACCAGCTTAAGCAGCTTGCAGACTCTCATGCAATCGGATTTTATGGAGAAAGAGATGAGAAAAACGCAATCAAGATCGTCAAAAATGCTTTGAAGGAATTAAAGGACTACGATATGATAATAGTGGATACAGCCGGCAGACACGCTCTTGAAGAGGATCTTATAGAAGAGATGATCCAGATCAGCAAGGCCTTGATGCCCGACTACAAACTTCTCGTCCTTGATGCGGCAATAGGTCAGCTTGCAAGCACTCAGGCAAAGAAATTCCATGAGGCAATAGGAATTGATGGTATTGTCATAACGAAGTTCGATGGTACTGCTAAAGGTGGCGGAGCCCTATCAGCTGCGAGGGAGATCGATATTCCGATAGCGTTCATCGGAAGTGGGGAAAAGATTGAGGACTTCGAGAGATTCGATCCAGCAGGTTTTGTCTCAAGGCTTTTAGGAATGGGAGACATCAAGGCATTGCTCGAAAAAGTTGAAAGGGTTGTTTCAGAGGAAGATTTAGATCCAGAGGCTTTTCTTAAGGGAACCTTCACCTTAAAAGACGTTTACAAGCAGATTGAGGCGATGAGGAAGATGGGGCCATTAACCAAGATCATCGATATGCTGCCGTTTGGCGGGCTAGGATTAAAGCTTGATGATGACATGATGGAAACGACCCAAGAAAAGATGCAGAAGTTCAAGTACATCATGGACTCGATGACAGAAGAGGAGATAACGAATCCTTCGATAATCGACTCATCCAGGATAAGAAGGATAGCGATAGGCTCAGGAACCTCGCCTCAGGAGGTAAAGGAGCTACTAAAATACTACAAAACGATGAAGAACGTGATGAAGAGAATGAAGAAAGGCAAAATGGGACTGCCTATTAAAGGATTTCCAAAGTTTGGGTTCTAGATGTTGGGTAATGGGTCTGGGCTAGTGCATGAGTAGTTCTATAATAACCTGGTGTATGGGTAATTTTATAATAACCCTTGCGAACTAGGTTATCCAAGATGTCCAAAAGGATTGTGGGTATAGATGAGGCGGGAAAAGGCCCAGTTATAGGTCCCCTCGTTGTGTGTGGTTTTGCTATTGAGTCTAATAAGCTCGGAGAACTTAAAGAACTTAATGTCAAAGATTCAAAGAGAATTTCTAAAAAGAGAAGAGAAGAGATGGCTAGAAAGTTAAAGGGAATCGGTGACTACGAGATAATCAAAATACATCCAAACGAACTCGATTCCCTGATGGAGAGAAAAAGCATCAACGAAATCCTTTACGAGTGTTATGAAAGGATAATAGACTGCCTAAAACCGGGGAAATTCTTCGTCGATAGCCCTGATGTAATCCCAGAAAGGCTTGAGAGAAGGCTTCGCCGAAAAGGAGTCGAGGTTGTTGCAGAACACAAGGCTGATGAGAAGTATGCTGTGGTTTCTGCTGCATCCATACTTGCCAAGGTTGAGAGAGATTTTGAAATTGATAAGCTTAAGAGAGTTTTTGGAGATTTTGGAAGTGGATACGCAAGTGATGGAAAAACGAGGGATTTTTTGAAGGAGTTTCTAGAAAAGAATAGGAAATTCCCCGATTGTGTAAGAAAAAGCTGGAAAACCCTTGGAAAGATCTCTCAGAAGTCGCTTGAGGACTTTCAGTAATATTCTCGGATCAATTTCTGAAATAGGGAATTACCTTTTCCGAAAGGGTTCTTATAGTTGGAATGTAGTCGCTGTGTCTCACAAGAGGTGTTAGAACAAAGTGCTCGGCTCCAGCTTTCAGAAATGCCTCAAGCTTTTCTATGACATCATCGGGTGTGCCGAAGATAAATCTGTCCTTTACGACCTCAAGTGGTATCTTCTTCCCTATCTCAATTGCTTTTGAAATTGTCTCTCTGTTGAACGTGAATTTAAGTAAATCGGGAAGATCAGGCTCATCGATCCCAGCTTTTTTCAGGAAATACTTTCTTGCTGGAGACATAACTGCGAGAAGTTTGGCCGGCATCTCGATTCTCCTCAACGCTTCTTCGTATTCCCTTTCAACAACAACGTAGCCGAATACGGCAGCTTCAATTTTGTCGTCTCTTTCCTAATATACTTCAAGTTCTCTCTGTAACTATTTGGGCCTGCTCCGGCAGAGGGCACCCAACTATCTCCGAATTTCGCTGTGAGTTCAATCGTTCTGGGGGAGTTTGCTCCAACCCACAAGGGAACCTTTTTTCTCGGCATTACGAAAGCATTTTTCAAACGGGAGTATTTACCTTCATACGTAACCTCCTCTCTTTCGAAGAGCAACCTTATGATCTCCAGCCCCTCTTCGAGCTTTGAAACCAGATTTTTTGCATCGATTCCGTATGGCAGAAGGTTCATTCCTTCACCAGCTCCAACACCTAAAATAGCTCTCCCATTCGAAAAATCATGGAGAGTTACTGTAAATTGAGCTACAACAGCTGGATATCTCCTTAAAATATCGCTCACACATGTTCCCAACTTAACACGAGTTGTTATGCCTGCTAAATAGCCCAACAGGGTGAATGCCTCGTAAGAACTCCAGTTTTTAAAGCCTATACCAACAAGATGGTCTGGGGTGAAAACAGAGTCGAATCCATTTTTCTCTGCAAATAAAGTCACCCTTACGATCAAATCGTAGGGATCATGGGGTAACTGGATACCGAATTTGATGGACTTCTCCAAAATCTCACCTCTACCTTTAGTTAATTCATGTATTTATTCGATTATTAATTCGAGATATTTTTTATTTTTTGCGTTTAAACTCAAAATTACTTGATTAAACTAAAACGAAATTTTAATATTCCCGAAATCCTGAATGGGAATCATGAGATCGTTATATATCGCTATAATGATTCTGCTTGCCATATCCATAGTTGCATGTGTTCAAACAGAGAAACCAACTCCCACTCCCACCCCTGCCCCCACTCCGACGCCACAGAAAATCAAAGTAAAAATAGGTGTTTTGGTGCCCAAGACAGGGAAATTCCAGACCAAGGGAGTGGTAATGGAGAATGCCGCTAAACTTGCTAAAAAGCACATTGAAGAGAAAGGGAAGGTTGAGATTGAGCTTGAGTTTGCTGACTGTGGTGATTCTGCAGAAAAAACCAAGGCAGCCTTTCTGGATCTAGCAAATAGAGGGGTTGTAGCAATAGTGGGAGCCTATTCGAGCCCACAGGCCATTGCAGCTGCCGATGCTGCCCTCGAAACGAAAACACCCTACATAGTGAGTGTTGCCTCCACAGGCTTAATTGAGAAAAAGGTTGCTGAAGGCAATAGCTATGTGTTCAGAAACGCCTATAATACAACCTACTGGGGAAAACTCGCGTCTGAGTTTCTAAGCCTTTCGGGTGCTGAAGCTTACTACTTCCAGGGATTCCAGCCTTTAAGTACTTTTAATAAGGGGATGCTGAATGTAATCCAGCAGAACACAGATTTGAAGCTTATAGACGAGGTCTATTACAATCCATCCGTTGATCCAAAGGACGTGCAGAACAAAGCAAGAGATGCCGCTCAGAAGATTGGAGATAAAGATGTTCTAATTCTTGGCGATCCCGGAAGCCTCTCAGTGGCATTTCTTAAAGCTTACAGAGGAAATGGAGGAAAAGGAATCGTTTACTCAGTTGGAGGTGTCCTCGCTCTACCACAGACACTCAAGGGTTTGAATTCCACAGCCGATTATACGGCATTCCAAGCTGCGGCACTTGAAAAGATAGCCTCGACTGAGTACACGAAGAAGTACTTCGATGGCTATCGCAAAGAATACGAAGAGGAGGCGAACAACTACGCTGGCGTTCTCACCTACGATGCGATTCTGATTCTCGGTCAGGCGCTGGAAAAACTGGAAAACGTTAAGTCTGGTGACGAGAAATTGAAGACTTCTTTGATCGAAGAGCTCGAGAAAGGTGAGTTCAAAGGAGCTTGTGGGATCTACAGGTTTAACGCCAAGCATCAGGCCGAGTGGGGAAGCGAGAAGCTTGAAGGTAAGCTTGCAGAGTGGGTGAATGGAGAGGCGTTAGTTCTCTATCCAGCAAAGTTCGCGGAATCCGAGGTTTTATGGCCTTAAATTTTTTTTCTATTCTCTCCTCGACAATCTTCTTGTCCATATTCGCAATTGCGATCAGCCTGAACTTCAGAATCTCAAAATTCCTGAACCTCTCTCATGGCTCCATTTTTGCCCTTGGAGCTTATGTTGCTTATTATACGATTAAATCAGGAGTTATTCCAGGAGTAATACTCTCAGCCATTTTTGCATTCTTTACAGGGGTGGTACTTTATTTCATAATCAAAAAAATCGGAAATGGAATTTTCGAAGCAACGATAATCAGTTTGGGATTCGCAATTGGCTTAGAAGAAATTCTTAGAATAGTCCACGGCAAGGGATACTATCTTATTGTAGAATCCAGCCTAACTCTGGCGGGGATAGACTTTTGGGAATTGGTGCAAGGACTGATGCTTCTGATAATTCTTGCCATCCTTTTTTTAGTGTACAATTCGAAGTTCGGTATAAAACTGAAATTTGTGGAGGATGATGACTTTCTCGCAAGGATTTACGGTGTCAATTATGAAAAGCTCTCTCTCCTCTGCATTGCCCTCACTTCATCCATTACCGGCTTACTGGGATTTTTCTCCTCGACTTCACAGGCTTTATATCCTGGGATAGGATGGATGCCTTTGATATCAGGAATACTCATCGCTGCCATAACCGCTCTCTTCAGGAGCGTTGGATTGATTCACTATGCCAAAATAGTTCTTATAGCCTTCATTTACTCTCTATTCATTTCAATTGTAATGTGTTGACGGGCAAAACTCTCCCAGTAGAAAGACTGGCGGGTGAAATAATAATGGAAAAAAAGAAAAAGAAGAGATGAAAGGAAAAAAAGAAAGAGAAGAACTTAGCAAGGTAGATATTATCGGCAATGCAATCAAAAACTACAAAGAACTTTACAGAAAGAAAAGGAAACTCAGGTTAGCTGAATTTTTGATTCTAGTTGTGATTTTCACCATTTCTCCATTTGTTAGTGGTTTTTATTTCCTCTGGTTGATGACTCTAGGAATTATCTATTCGATCTACACCCTAGCATGGAACTGCATGGAAACCATGATTGGCAGAACAAGCCTCGGTCATGCGATTCCTTTCGGTCTAGCTGGCTACCTGTCAGCTATTTTATACCTCTATATCAAAAATCCTCTCTTTATCCCGGTTACTTGGATGATCGCTGGCGTGCTCTCAGCGGTAGTTTTCTACATACTTTCCCTTTCCAGAGATAGAGTTGCATTCGTTTTTATCAGCTTTCTTATTGGTACCGTCATCTGGATACTCTCACCGCTCTTTACGATTACCTTGAATGGTGAGGTCTACGGTGGTGAAGAGGGGTTTTCTTTACCCTCAAACCCTGTTTTAGCCACCTACACATTTTCAGTGGTGTTGCTGCTTGCAACTTTCCTGTTTTTCGGATTTCTTAGGACGTCAGCAACTGGCTTAAAATTTGCAACCGTCAGAGATGATGAAAAAGCTGCGAAACTTGTAGGTGTAAAAGTTAACAAGGTGAAAGCATATTGCTCTCTAATTTCCTGTATAATAACGGCTTTGGCTGGAGGCCTGTACGCCTTGCACTTTTCCCATGTAAATCCGGAGATTTTCTCAATTCATGTTGCCCTCTTCCCGTTTATTGCAACGATATTCTTCAAGAATGATTCAGAAATTGGAGTCGTGGCCGGAAGTTTTATCCTCGTCTTCGCTTCAAATTACCTTAATTCAATTTTTCCACAGCTTCATCTACTTCTCTATTCGGCTTTACTCATCTTATCTCCAGGGATAATGAGGTGGAGAGACAGGAGAGCAAAGTTAATGAGTGTGGGATAGATGAAAAAGTTAAAAAGTTGAGTGAAATAAACCATGGAGATCATGAATCCATCAGACCGAGTGAGGGGGACGAGATGCTAAAGATTAAAAGCGTTTCAAAGCAGTTTAACAGCTTTACTGTGTTGAAGGATGTGAGCTTCAATCTAGAGAAGGGAGAGGTAGTTGGATTATGTGGACCTAACGGAGGCGGAAAATCCACTTTACTTAGGATCATTTCTGGATTTGAAAAACCAAGTTGTGGAAAGATAATCCTCAACGAACGAGATATAACAAAGACTCCCGTCGAGAAAAGGGTTGAGCTCGGATTAAGTTTCGCTTTCCAGATGCCCCGGCCGTTCCTTAGGATGACGGTATTTGAAAATATTCTTACGGGTTGTATGCTCAGGTGTGAAAAAGAGGAAG